>MAAA01025653.1_pt1 | contig 10939 bp, 4 predicted proteins | sample 1115971 | NCBI WGS metagenome assembly MAAA01 (sample SAMN04961123, study PRJNA320927) | seawater metagenome | isolation source: sample BD02T6 sea water enriched with oil for 6 days | place: USA:Gulf of Mexico | collected 2013-07-27 | reverse complement strand
TCATGCAAGCTTTACAACAAGGCGGCGACTTTGCACAACTGGCTCGTGAACACAGCGCCTGTCCAAGCAGCAAGAATGGTGGTGATTGGGGGAAGTTAGATCAACAAGCATTGCCCGAGAATATTTTACAGGCCTTAAATGAAGCTAATGTTGGGGACGTAGTGGGGCCCATTGAAAGCCGCCATGGATTGCACATTCTTAAATTGGAGAGTTAAGCTGGAAAGTTAAAGCTGTATTACGCACCTTGCGGTGCGTAATACACTGGATTGCAGGTTACCCTTCTAAGTCATCTAAGTAACGCTCAGCATCTAGCGCCGCCATACAACCGGTTCCAGCCGAGGTAATAGCCTGACGATAAATATGGTCCATTACATCACCGGCTGCAAACACACCTTCTTTACTGGTAAGGGTTGCATTGCCTTGAGAGCCACTTTGAACCTTCAAATAGCCGTTATGCATCTCTAATTGCCCTGCAAAAATTTCGGTATTAGGGGTATGGCCAATGGCCACAAACACACCGTCAACGGCGATATCTTTCTTTTCACCGTTTTGGCTGTTTTTAATACGCATGCCTGTCACGCCCATGTCATCACCCAACACTTCATCTAATTCATTAAACCAATGAATTTCAATGTTGCCGGTTTCAGCACGCGCCATAAGCTTGTCCGCTAGAATTTTTTCACTACGGAAGCTGTCACGACGGTGAATAACGTGCACTTTACTGGCGATATTAGCCAAGTAAAGGGCCTCTTCTACGGCCGTGTTACCACCACCAATGACGGCAACTTCTTTACCTTTGTAGAAAAAACCATCACAAGTAGCACAGGCAGAGACACCCTTGCCTTTAAAGGCTTCTTCACTTTCAAGGCCCAAATACTGAGCGCTGGCGCCGGTACAAATAATCAGCGCATCACAGGTATAGACACCTTGATCACCGGTTAGGGTGTAAGGTTTTTTACTTAGGTCCACATTATTGATGTGATCAAACAAAATCTCGGTATTAAAACGCTCAGCATGGGCTTGCATGCGCTGCATTAATTCAGGCCCCTGTAGGCCTTCAACATCACCCGGCCAGTTATCCACGTCTGTGGTGGTGGTTAATTGACCACCCATCTCCATACCCGTGATAACCACTGGGTTTAAGTTAGCACGGGCTGCGTAAACAGCCGCTGTATAACCCGCAGGACCTGAACCCAAGATAAGCAATTTAATATGGCGATCGGACATGTAATTCTCCTTTGGGCATCTCTATCAACTGATTGTAGCCTCTGGCTTTACGTCCTGTTCATGATCAAGGCGGAATTCCGAAGAAATGCTCATTGCCTTTCAAGGGAGTCCAACGCTGAGTATGGACTGGACGTAAAGCCCCAAAGGGCGTGCCCTGAAGTTAACATTTACTGCGTTGCAGCCCTTGAAAATGGAATAACCATTTTACTTCGGGCTGCGCCTTGTCACTGTAAACTTCAGGTCACGCAGAGGCTGCATTTAGTTAATAGAAGTGCCCTTAAAAATAAAAGCGATTTGGCAATAGCGTAAAAAATATTCCAAAACACTCTTTAGGCATTTTATATAAGGGCAAAACCCTATAAATCAAGCGACGCACTATAACAAATTGTGGGCACGCAAGCCTATGAAAAAAGTCACACGGCGGCGTGATTACGCGTTTGCTGGCCCAATTTAGTCTCCCCAGGTCACTTCTGTCCCGTAGTTTAAAAAGGTGAGGCTGCCTTGTTTTATGGGTGTTTGAGGCATCGCTACACGGATGTAGCTTATTAGGGCTTTGCAAGAGCAAAGCCGATGGATGCCGAAGCAAGCCCTCATGGACGAGTGTATTGCGCCCCAATAAAACAAGATTGTCGCTCCTAAAACCCCATAAATACTGGCTAAATTACGGGACAACGTGCCCCCAAGTATATAATCGAAACGTCTAAATGTGTCATCAGTAATCACTATGTTGCCCATAGTTAAAAACCATCGTACTAACAGCTTTGGGTGCTTTAGTACTACATACAAAAAAACACCATAAATTTACACACTCTCTTTCGTAACTAAATCAATCATCTAACGCTCAAACCTTGCCTCCTAGCCTTTAGTGCCAATTTCTGTAGGTTGCCAGTTGGCCAGACTCGACCACTATTACTTCATACCTAAATTGTCATGAAAGGAATCAATGTGTCGCAAGCCACCATTAAAAGTCGTTTGGGTTCATTACTCATTAAAAAAGGCCTCATCAGCGAACAGCAATTGGATGTTGCCCTAAAGGTTCAGCTCACCACTGGCATGCGCCTAGGTGAAGCGCTCATTGACCTAGGAATGTTAAGCGAACGCCAACTGCAAAAAGCCCTTAAAAAACAAAGCCGTCACCGCTTTATCGCCGCCATCATGGCCATGATTTTAGGGCCCATGTCGTTTGGCGCATTTGCGGGCCAAAACAACTCCTCGTCACAACAAGATCACAGCAATAGCAGCAGTCACATGGACCAATACGCGGGATTAAAAGCATTAGACGATGATGGCCTTGCCGATATTTCTGGCCAAGGATTTAACAGCCCTCAACAAACCTTTGAAAATTTATTGGCCAGCGCCCAAGGGGAAAACATCGAACATGAAACCGCATTAAGTGAATTGGGCCCATTAAACGATGTGGTAAATGCACTTAATCCTATTGCCAGTATGTTTGACAGTGACGTTACCGTAAAAGGCGTTAAATACAATTCAGACACACCTCGCTCAAATGTAAATGCAGATGGCAGCATCACATTTTCGCTACCCAGCGAAATTGAAGAAATTGCCTTTAAAAACATGCGTGTAAAGGGAGCCGATCCACAACATAGCCTAGGGGATATTGTGATAAGTAATATTCGGTTTTCTGATCAGTCACGTATTACCATTCGAATTCGCGAATAAGTCGTTCATCTATGTGAGCTTTGCATAAAACAGCAAAAGGTTGTTTTTAAATATGATCGCCCTCCCTAACACGCCTTGTTTCTGCGCCTTCAGATTTAAAAACTAGGCAGTCGCCAGCTAATTAACCAGCATTTTGACCAGATTTGACTAATATTAAAGCATAGGGTTTTGCTTTGAGGGAGGGATCATGCGTAGCGTCACTCTACTAATTTTAGGCATATTGTTAAGCCCTGTTTTTACTGGCTGCATAGAGGAAATTGATGGTTCCAAAAAGGCCTCCGCTCAAGAAGAACTTAGATCTTTTTTAGACGGTTACGAGGAAGAAGAAACTGAAAGTGTTAGTAACAGTGAGGCCATTAATAAAAACTACATCGATGATACCGATGTCACCGCCGATACAGCTCTAGGCAGCGCCCGCATCGGCGGTGAAATTGCCCTAGACGCTTTTTCTAACCGCAGCCTCGCCAAAATGGCGCGCCCCCGTCACCTCACACACGCCAGCCGAGCCGCTGAAACTCTCTCCACAGATAGCTTTAGTGTGTCGTTCATTGACGGTGCCGGTAACAAAGTGCAAGTGGGTATAGATCAATTAACGATACACATCCACCAGCCAGACAATGAAAATCCCCAATTCATTATTGAAGGGATTAGCGATGGTATTAATTATATTATTGACATAGTGGTTACCTTGGAAGGCAGCGTATTAGATTTAAAAACCGTGGCCTTTGTACCCCCAGGTGAAGATAAATCGGAGAAAGCCATCGTCAACCCCGTAAGTACGGTTATTGCCAGAGCGGTACAAGAAAAAGTACGAAACGGTTTTTTTGAAACCGGCGGCGATACGTTCTCTCAATCCTATATTCGGGATCTACATATTACTATGGTGAGTATTATTAGAGAGGTAATCCAGAGTAATCCAGAGGTGAATATTGACACCTTTGAAGCCGCCATCGACTCCCCCGAAGGCGTGGATAGCTTAGTCAGTAAATTATTTAGCGTTCAAGCAATAGACGATGGCTTAAACAAACTAGAGAACGCCGCAGTGGCCGACACGTTTACAGTTCCCCTCACCGAATCCGACCCCTTGGTGGCACAAAAAATTATCAATGAACTGCTTAACCAAAACAGCAAGGAAGGCAAAGAGGGCGCACCGCTTTTTTTCATTAACTTTTTTGCCGACCGTTATGTGGCCGACGACCGTAAAAGCGTCGAGCAACTGATGAACGCCATATTTACCGATATACAAATTGACGCCAGTGACACCGACCTAACGGGGTACAGTGTCAGTGGCGCAATAGAAGGGTTTATTTTGCAGTTATTTACTATCTATACCCTCGTTGATGCCATCAGCGACTTAGAAAGTAAAAGCCAGCTGAGTAGTGCCGAAACCAATGAGTTAAGCTTTTTGCATGAATCACTAAATAATATTCCAAATCAACTTCTGGGGTTATTTCCAGCTCAGCTAAGGGACCAATGGGTCAATGTAAGCGATAATAACCAATTTACAGTGCCACAAACCTTCGGCCTCATCTTTTATACCCTTAACGTATACTTTAAGGATTTAACAACCAGCAAAATAGTGAACGGCCAACTGGAAGAAAGCAGTGGCGTTGATTTTGACCCTGAAAACCTGCTGTTATTATACGGCTATGACGCTACCGATACCGAACAACAGACTCAGTACGCCAACATTGGAGTAAGCTGGTTAGATTTACATCCGGGCCGCACTTGGGTGGAGGATGCCAATGGCGGTCAGGGCTTGGAAGTAAACATCTTAAGCCTCTTCACATGCATCGATACCTATCCCGTTGAAAACTATACTATCACTGACGTGAACCTAAGTTATCCGAAACAAGACGGTACCACCGGCAGCATAATGCTGGTATCTCAGAGCCAACTACAAACCCAGTTACAAAGTAATGACCCTAATTATTCAGGCCCCACAGACACCAATGAAAACCCCTGCTATACCTTAGACCCATGGACGCAAAGTGAAATTTTAGCGTTTAGTGGCAACCCTGAATACGGCGATGCCAGCCAGGGTTTTATCAACTACGATATTATATGGCGTGACCTGCTGGCATCGGGCAGCGTTGTCACCGACTTTACCTCGGGGGATTATGTCCTGGAGGTAAGTTACACTCAGTTAAACGAGAACGCTGTACAAACCCTAAGCGCACGCTTTAATAAACGCGTAATTACCGGCTTAGAAAATTTATATCCACAGTTCACGTCTCCCAAAGGTTTACCACCATTCCCCGATCCCAACGCATCATCCGCTGAGCATGACGCCTATACACTGGCCCTTAACAACTTTGAGACAACCACTTTTGCCAATGCCGACAGCGTATTTTTTAGCTGGTTAGCCCCTGCCCTATTAAGCCAAACGCCGTTACCCGAAGATGTGATTGCTGTGTACCACTTAAATGTAGGTCGTGACGTCTGCCAGTTTAATGAACAACTGCAATACCAAGAGTGCCAATGGGTATCGGTATTTAGTAGCCAAGAAAATGATGATCGGATTTTTAATACGCAGTACGAGGTGCCCGACTCTTCCAAAACCAACTTGTTACCCTTGGCTCTCTCTGACAGTCCTTACCAAGCCAACTTAAATATAGAGTTTGTGGATGCAAACACAGGTGAATTTTTAGGAACGGGGGGGTACACACAGGCCCCCTTTAGAATTGGCGAGGTCTTAAATTTAGACGATACCTTTACTCTGGAAGGCCGAGTTTTTAATGCGCCAGACAACAACTTCATTAATCCGCAAACCAATCAGCCCTACCCCATCAGCCAATATAAAGTAGCAGCTATCAAAGAAAGTTGTTTTGAAGACACCAGCGCCGCTGCCGAAACCTATAGCTATACCGATGAATTTGGAAATGAAGTCACCGACAGTTATTTCCCTTGGATTTGTAACATAGAAACCCTAGAGGTAGCGCCGCTCACGGCCATTGCCGATGAGTACAGCTATAGTCTCGCGCCCACCCTGCGCCAGATGATGAATAGCGGCCAAGACAGTTGGGTTGATGTTCGCTTATTTATCGATATTAATAACGACAACCAGTTACAGGCAGACAATCAAGACAGTAATTCACCGGGAGAGCCCATGTTTTGGTCAGCTAATTTTGTGAATTTTAATAGCTGGGGCGGGGTACTGCGTTTATCACGGGAAACATGTGATGAAAATCAACAAGGTTGTGTATATTCAGAGACAGTCATCAGCCCTTCTAACATTTATAGTGGGCCTGATTTTAATGTGAATCCCCTATTTGATAACATCAACATAGACGCTACTTTCACCTTAACGGGCAGTGTATTTAATGCCCCAGATGGCAACTTCATAAACCCGCAAACTGGCCAGCCTTTTCCCTTAGACGCCTACAAAGTGGCGGCTATTAAAGAAAGCTGCTTTGAAGACACCAGCGCCCCCGTCGAAACTTCGACTTATACAGATGAATTTGGTAATGAAGTCACCGACACGTATTTCCCACAGGTGTGTAACACACAAATCCTTGAAATTTCAGAGCTGGCCATCAGCAATGAAGGCCACAGCTACAGCTTGTCACCCACCTTTGGGCAAGTGGTTAATAATGATCCTAATAGCTGGATTGATATTCGTTTATTTATAGATATGAATGGCGACGGCCTGATAGAAGAGTCCACTCTGGAAAATAATTACCAAGGTGACCCAATGTTCTGGTCACTACAATATGTGTATTTTAATTATATCGATGGGGAGGTGCGTTTAACGCACGAACAATGTGATGTCGATGGGAGTAATTGTATTTACCCTGAAACGGCTCTTACCCCTGATGCCAGCTTTACCGGGCCCAATTTTGAAGTTGCCCCGCCTTTATAATGACTAACCAGATCAAGTTGATCTATTTACCTCTTCTTTTAGTGCCAATGGTTCTGTAATAGATACCGTATTTCAGTGGGGGTTTAATGGCACATTAGCCGCTGCAGATGAGGCCAGATTTAACCTTATATTGCTAGAATTTAACGATCTAGCCAAAGAACCTGCCGCCGCGTTATTTGCTGAAGTGGACACTAACTTAAACCAAGTCAGTATGACTGATTTATTAATTGGCATTACCGATGTTACTAATATTTCGACATCGATCATACTTCAAGACAGCCTAGATACAGGGTGGAAATTTACAGGAAATAACCGAGGCTAATCTATTGGATAATAAAATCTATGGCTGATTTATTGAACCCCTAGATAACAATGGCAACGTGATAGGTGAGTCTGATTTTCGTGTACTTCAATAAATAAGTAAGCCGCGACTAATTAAGACACAATTGAAGCTGGTTATTATCGGTTTTAAATCCATAGCACACTCTTTTTTCTACTTTTTAATCTATAAAAAATATTTTCAATTCAATTAAGTTATGTCAACTAAAAGCAATATCTCACTTTTGCATTAAACGTAAAAAACGTGATTGATTTACGGTAAAAAACCCATGTTTGACTATCCTAAATAGTGCGATGAATCATTTAATTCGAAGGACGTGAAAGATGAAAACAACAAAACTAATATTAACGGCATTACTTTCGGGCACGATGCTCTTGGGGGGGTGTATAGATTTATCTAGTGACGACAAAGAGGCTGCCGCCGAAATTGCAAAAGGGTTCTTGGATGACTATGCAGAAGAGGACAATATCGAGAAAAATGCTGCAGATGCCCGTGAAGAAGATTATCTGGGCTCTACAGACATTGATGTAACTCACACTTCAGGTTCAGCCAGAATTGGTGGTGAAATAGCGATTGGTACCTTTGAAGATGATAATTCTATACAAGGCAATACCTTAAATGTGCAGTCTAGTAGCGCATTTTCACGCAGTGTTCAGAGCCGAGCGGTAGATACCATAGATGATACTGATTTTACAGTGTCATTTATCAATGGCAGAGGGCAAGTTGAAGTACTGGTAGCAGGCACCTATACAGTCCTGATTCACTACCCAGACAATGGCGACCCTCAATTTATCATCGAAGGTGTTGGTGATGGCGTAAACTACATAGTTGTCGTTAAGATCACTGTTGATGGCGAGGATATTGATCTAAAATCCTTAGCCTTTATTCCTGAGGGGGCAGAAAAATCTGAAAGAGCAATCATCGATCCAATCAGCACAGTGGTCGCCCAAGCTGTGGAGGAAAAAGTGGTCAGCGGTTTCTTTTCTACCGGTGGCGACAAATTCTCACAAACTTATATTGCTGATTTAAATGAAACCATGACCGCCATCATTGAAGTGGTGATCGAAGCCGGTGGCAGTGACATTACCCTTGATGTATTTATAGACGCCGTCGATTCAGGAAATTTAGATAGCCTAGTCAGTAAACTATTAAGCAATGAAGAGATCGATAAAGGATTGGATACGCTAGAAGATCTGGCCGTTGAAGAGAAATTTGAGGCGCCAGATTTAGCTGACCTCTCTGGTACTGTGGGTGATGAAACCGACAAAAACTACGACCCCAATTTAACCGTTGCACGAAATTACATGGATGAGTTATTCCGTTCACTGTTTGGTGGAGATGGAGATGGCGGCCCAGAAGAAGGGGGCGGTGCTCCTAAGTTGTTTGTTGACTTTTTTGGTGATCAATTTGAAGCCGATGAACACCGTACCATTGGCCAAATTTTTACAGCGCTAGAAAGTGGGTTAGAGCCACATGATGGTGGCCCATCGCCTTTTAATGCCGATGCAAAAGCGGCTGCATTAGACGAATTTAAATTTATTTTTGACTATATATATGGGGCCGTAGAACAGATTGAAAGTGGAACGGCAAGCGTAAGTGTTGTCGACATTGATGGTGACAGTGGTGGCAACATTAACCGTACACTTGCTCAGGCCCGTGAATTCCTAGACGATATTCCATCAACACTACTGGCTGTATTCCCTCCTAACGCTACGCAGCGCACTGACTTAGCAGCCTTTACAACCGCCACTTCCTTAGACGTACCGCAAGCCATTACTATGGTATTTTTTGTCATGGACGTATTCCTAGACGACGGTGGAGATGATAACTGCAACGATGGCAATTGCGATGGTGGAGATGGAGGTGGCGATGACTTTGATCCGGGAGCATTACTCAATTTATATGGTTTTGACCTCCTCAGCGGCAGTGATTTAGATATGTATGGCTCGGTTGAAATTAACTGGTTAGGCATTCACCCCGGCAGCATGTGGCTTGAAAATGATACTGCCACTGGCGGCATGGAGGTCGATGTATTAAATGCCTATACTTGCGTAGATGACTTCTTTGAAAGTGATGGCTTTGAAGTGTCTGGTGTTACATTAACTTACCCTACCGGCCTAGCAGCCCCAAGTGATAGAGCCACCATTAATTTAGTAAATGAGTCCATTTACTTCAATAATAATGGCGGTGATGGCGGTGATGGCGGTGATCATGATGGGCCAAGCAATTGCTGGGTATGGGACACTTGGCAAGAACAGCGCTTGCTTGAAGAAAGTGGTAATTATGAATTCTCGGGAGAAGGCGATGATAATCGTGGCGGCCTAGACTGGGCAGCTATGACTCAAGCTCTGGTTGACGATAATAAAATCATCAGTGATTTTACCTCCGGTGATTATGTGGTCACTGCCAGTTACACCGATACTGATGGTTCTCATGAACTTGAAAGGTTATTTTATAAAACCATCATTACCGGCCTTCAACAGCTTAATCCGCGTCTGACTACACCGACCTCGCAGCCACGCTTCCCCGAAGGGAACGTGTCGGATGCTGACTGGACTGCCTTTTACAACGCTCAGAATGCTTTTGTACAGACCACCTTCCCCGTGGGTGCCATCGGCACTATCGTTTGGGATGCTCCAGCCGGATTAGCGGCTGCAGTACCTGATGGCGTGATTGCCGCTTATAACCTGAATATTGGTCGTCATTCCTGCACAGGTGACGGGCCAAATATGCATTGTGAGTGGATGGATATATTCAATACTTGGGAAGACAATGTACAAATATTCGATACCCAATTTGAGTTGCCAGGCCATGCTAAAGATCTACTTGTTGAAAATACGGATGTAAATAGTCCTTATGAAGTACATCTAGGTATTAGCTTCATTGATGCTGAAACCGGTGAGTATCTTGGCAATGGCGGTCACTCAAATAGCAGATTCCTTGTGGGTGAAGCCATCGATGAAAACGCGACCTTTACCCTCACAGGGGGTGTAGAAAATGTTCCCAACGCACAGTTTATGGATGAAGCCGGCACAGCGTTCACCGCTGCGGATTATAAAGTGGCCATGATCAATGAAGTGTGTGATGAAACAGGCTGCTCCCAAAGCACTATACTCAGCACCGCGCTTACCGTGGCCGCTGATGGCACCATCAGCTACTCCCTCATGCCAACCATCACACAGGCGAAAGGAACAGCCAACGGTTGGATTAATGTGCTGATGTATATTGACGTCAATGGTGATGATATTTTACAAGCGCCAGCAGAAGCCAACAACTTCCAAGGAGAGCCCATATTCTGGTCTCACAGCTTTGTAAACTTTAATACTTGGGGCGGCATATTACGTCTGAGCAGTGAAAAATGTAGCACTCCTGGCGATTTCACTACCTGTGAATATTCTGAACAGGTGGTGGTACCCAATAAAGAGGGTGACGAAAATATAGGGAATTATGAGGGCCCTACTTTTGACACTGAGCCAATGGAGTTCATGGATTCAGCTGGCACAACTCAATAATAAAGCTTAATTTATAAGCCTAAGGCCCGCATTGCGGGCCTTTTTTATGAGCGAGATTCAATGAGGTACGACGAGAACTGCTGTGAATGTTTCGTATTAAACCCACAAAACCATATCAAACGCCTGTTTTAAAAAAAACTTTTTTTTACTTGCCTTAAAAATGAAATATAGGTTGAATGAAATGGTGGTTCATTTTTGAATCGACAGGGCAGCCAAACGCCCGTAACAGTGTGGCAGTCGTTACTGGTGGTAAGCCTTGCGGTTCTCTTAAAAGGAGTTCTGAATGCCCAATCGTCGTAGCAAAGCCTATGTTATTGA
>MAAA01014396.1_pt1 | contig 10941 bp, 10 predicted proteins | sample 1115971 | NCBI WGS metagenome assembly MAAA01 (sample SAMN04961123, study PRJNA320927) | seawater metagenome | isolation source: sample BD02T6 sea water enriched with oil for 6 days | place: USA:Gulf of Mexico | collected 2013-07-27 | reverse complement strand
TCCAATTCCCACACCTGCTGCAACGGCAAATGGTAATGCAACAGTCGATAAAGTACCCATACCTACCACGCCAACGAAAGTGGTAGCTGTTACAGTGCTCGCTGTATTTAGACCGAATACTGTAGCTGCAGCCGTGACGCCGGCGTAGCTGCTTGCAGGTGAACTAGCAATTGATTTTGCAAGGAACGAAGTTACAACTTCCTGTGCAGGTTTATCTATAACTAGCCTGGATACTTCTTGGGCAATTTTGCTTACCGTTATTGCAACATCTCTCGTATTTGCATATTCACTGGTTATCGCTGCTGATTTTAAAGCGGCCGAAACTATAGCTTCCTCAGCTCGTTTAGTTTTAATTGCCTTGGATAATTCTAGGGCACTTTCAATTGCAATTTTTACAGCATCCCTCAAATTATCACATTCATTGATTGTCACTAGTGCCCCGGCCGCAACGTTATTTACTTGTGTACTGGTTTTTAGACCGTTGAAGCACCAGTTCACAAAGTGCTCACAATTATTGAAAATCAGATTATACGAATCCTGACCGACTTCTGAAAAGGCCCTGTCTACTCGTTCTTCTGCGTCATAAAGAGATATAAGATGATTTTTTACCTCCGAGCCATGCCCGGCTTCAAATTTCTCGAGAGTAGTTTTTTCTACCTCTCCCATGGCAACTCCCTCAGAAAATCCGGGATAATGAATAACCTCTCCATTTCCTACGTATAGGCCATGGTGATCGAAAACAAATCTAGCGGATGTAAGATGATCGCCTTTAATCATTTTGCTCACCTTTATGAAGTATGAAGGGCAAGTAATGCTTTGCTAATCAACGATTTTTAGCGAGTCCATTGGAAGCTGTATATCGGTAAATCAGCGCTTTAGACATTGGATAAATTATAGCACCTCTACCAACCCAACACCTGTATTACGGGGGCTTTTGCTTATTGTCCAATACCATGCCAACCGTCACTTTTACCACTCCAATTGTCCAAATATAAGGCTGAATGACTCCCATGAACTGACTGATATTGGCATAACTTTTGGTATGCAGGGCTACCTGTAAACTGGTCAAATCAACTTGAGGAGTGAAAAACATGAAAGCCGGCGACCTGGTAGAAGTTAAGCAAGATATGGATAAGGCAAACGCAGGGACACTTGGGGTACTCCTCAATGCCCCGGGCGTGAATGGCGACATGGACCACCCTACCCTGTTAAATATCAAGTAACCTGACCCCTTGAATTTACATCAAAAATCCACGGTGCAGGTGTAGGGCCTTCCACTGTGGTCTGGTTATCTTCACTAGGCGGTTAGTAGCCTTGTTCGTTTAGGATTTTGTAGTTCTTACATCCGCTGGCATTTCTATTGTCGCAAGCCAGACCATATAAACGTTTAGCTTCAAGCTTATCCTGCTTAACGCCGAAGCCGAATTCATATGAAGACCCTAAAGCTGCTTGCGAAAAAGAATGTCCGTAAACCGCAGCGAGTTTGTAATACTTAACGGCTTCTAAATCATCCTGCTTAACGCCTTGGCCATTAGTGTACATATAACCTACCAGATATTGCGCATCCATATGTCCTTGATCAGCAAGTGGCTTCAATTCTTTCAATGCACATGCGAAGTCCTGCTGTTGAACGCAATCCCACCCCTTCTCAAAGTCAGCAAAACTTATTGAGCTAAATGTTAGGCTTATTAATAATGTGAAAATGCGTGTCATTTAATTTCCAATTTGAATAGACGTTATTATTTATAGTGCACTGAAGCTTAGTAGCCTTGTTCGTTTAGGATTTTGTAGTCTTTACAGCCAGATGCTGACCTATTGTCGCAAGCCAGGCCATACCAACGTTTAGCTTCCAACTTATCCTGCCTAACACCTTGGCCATTTGCGTACATAACCCCTAGATTGTATTGCGCATTCATCTTCCCCTGATCAGCGGCGAGCTTGTAATACTTAAAGGCTTCGAATAAATCCTGCTTAACGCCTTGGCCATTTGCGTACATAATCCCTAGATTATATTGCGCAACCATATCCCCTTGATCAGCAAGAGGTACCCATTCTTTCAAGGCACATGGGAATTCCTGCTGTCGAGCGCAGGCAAGGCCCTTATCAAAGTCAGCAAAACCTATTGAGCTAAATGTTAGGGTTATTATTAAAGCTAAAAAGCGTGTCATTTTATTTCCATATTGAATAGACGTTATACATTGTATGTATAATCAAAATCCCCCTTTAAATCAACCAAGTACACCATTGCATGTGGTTTAGGTACCCGAATTCAACTTCAAAGCGCACCGGTAATTTCCAGCAAATCAACAGCAACTCCAACCAGAGAGCTTGGAGCCCCAAACAAGCCTGATGACACGATTAAGCGAGTGCAAGTGAAGCCCTGCGAAAGCCGCTCTTGAGCAAATGGATACAGGTGCATCTCATATTGTCACCCAATTGGCCCAGCTTGGTAATTTACCGGCTAACACGCCTTTGGCTCGGGTTTAAAACCAGGCGCCAACCATGCGAGCCAATTTCATGTTTGATGATTCAGTCGAGCCTAAAAGATTGGCAATGAATGTCTCACTGCCGGTTTTATTTTTAGACGAAGAAGATAAAGGTTTACCGGTCCACAATGTCCCAGAGTTTGAAGCTCCAGATATTCGAAAAAGAGCCGTTCGAAGTGATCGAAAGATTGAAGATGAACCGTTCTTGCCAAGTATTCGAACACACCTGTATACACCTTAGTATTCTTACCTTCTGAACACTGTATAGACCACTTCGTTTTCTTAGATTTGGTGGCGGTCTTCCTATGACTAGAATATGTAAAATTGACATTTACCAGGCTAGTTTTTCGCAAAATGATTAAATCATGATAGTTTAAATGAATAATCTAGCCGCGCTCCCATTTATCAGCACTTAAAACAGGAAGATCTAATGCTTTTACCATCAGCCAACCCAGTTGATCGCCCTCTTATTGACACATTATCGTACAGAGGTGAAAACCCAGAGGCAGGTGACGAATTGCAGCCGGTCAGTCAGCTGAATGAAGATGCTCAAAGTGCCGCTAGTGGCTCCACAGACACAAGTGTTGTGTCCGACTTAGCAGGAAATGGAGATGTCGGTGCACGAACCGGTGCTGGACGCGCAGTAGATTTCGATGATGTCTTAAGCAATACTGAAACTGTCTTAACCGATACTGAATCTGCTGCCTCTACTGCAGAGGGTGGTTTCATGAAGTTTGTGGGCAGTGGCGCGCTAGGGAATGTCTTAGGTGTCGTGGGGCTGGGCATCAGCATTGCAGGATTATTTGAAGATAGTGGTATTGAGAAAACTGAAAAAGCAATTTTAGACAGTGAAAAAAAGATCGTGGCACTAGACCAGGAAATCCAAGCTATGGTCTCTGACCTTCAAGCCATGAATGAAGCGGAAGAAGAACAATTACAAACTATCCAAAATTCAATAAATAAAATTACAGAAGAAGTTAAAGTTACTTATGCTTTGTCAGCCACCCAGGCACATATTAATAAAATTGAATTCAACTTCAAGAATTTTGTTAACGGTACTCTACAGGACCAACAGACAATGCTTAAGGACTTAAGCGTCACAGATAATACTGGCATCGAGTATCAGACGGAAACTTTATACAAATCAATAATTGGGAAAAACGTTCTAGATGAGCAAGATTTGGGCTTATTGGAAGCTTACTTTAGTCAGGTTTGGACAAAATTAGCACCGGTGGATATCTCACAATGGGCCATTGCAGTATCCAACGTAAGTGCTCGTATTTACTACAGTTTGCTTAGCGGTATGCACTTGACCATGAGTGTCTACGCAATGGCGGGGAAATCCAAAGATTACCAGCGTGTTAAAACTCAATACAACACCTGGGTGAAGCAATACTGGTTAACAATAAAAGGGATGATTCCCTCTGGCTTAGAAGGTTACTTTCCCAATTTATGGAGCAATATGAAGCAAGAGGTACCAGGCTTTTCATTTAAAGCGTTGGTAACAGAAAATACCACTGGTCAAACCATTACTAATACCAAGCCTCCTCGACCCCTACCCCCATACTTACAAAAAGCCTTATTGTTCCAGCATATCCTCTTAAGCACTGGAGAAGCAGGCCTGCCGCAAAATTTTAAATACCGGTTATTATTTAACAAACAATCAAAAGGAGTCGACTTGGTATTATTAGGAGCGAAATATACACCACCTAATAATCAACTTTGGCTATTTAATGCAACCAATCCAAAGATGAAGCTCCGAAATATAGCTGGTAATCCTGATGCAGGGGATTACAGCGGCGCCTTCATTATTGGGGAGCCCAGTGGCGTGATCAAGTTGAGCTCAACCACACCCTGGTCTAACCGGGCAAACTTATCCTTTGGCCTTAGTACCTACTCTGGTTATGGAATGTCTGATTTTGAACAAGGACCATTATTTAAAAGTCAGCAAATGCCGCAACAATATGAGCTTGGCACGCCGATCGAAGATTAAAATAATATTTTTTGTAGGGACCTTTCTTGAATTGTAAGGTACATGGCTCCCGCATTCTGAATGTGTTCGGCCGACCTTTTGGAATATTGAGCTATTGGTAACTGGTCAAATCAACTTGAGGAGTGAGTAACATGAAAGCCGGCGACCTGGTAGAAGTTAAGCAAGATATGGATAAGGCAAACGCAGGGACTCTTGGGGTACTCCTCGATGCCCCGGGCATGGATGGCGACATGGACTACCCTACCCTGTACTGCGTACTGGAAAACATGCACTCCACCTACAATGACCCAGGCACCATCATTCAATTCGGCGATAGCCATGTAGTGGATAAATGCCGCCCTGGCCAACATCAGGAATTCGCTCAGATTTGTTTCGAATAGGACAGCGTTTGATTAACTAGTTCATGCCTGATTGGTACTGCATTAAACCTTTACACGACCCCGTACCTTACAAAGTCCCTGAAAGGCCTGTGGTCCACTTACTAATTGAATTGGCGGAGCTTTTATTACCCTCTTGGGTCCAGCATACCCACAACCCAGGGAAAAAACATTTTTGAGGAGCCGTGAAAAAATGCAGTAATCATCCATGCACCAACCATTGTCCAAATGCTGTCCTCAGTAATTAGTGCGGCAGAAGCAAGAAGAAAAACAAGTGAATATACTAGGTAGAAAAACCAATTAACACCGGTCATTACCTTTACTTGAAGTGGGGTGTATCTATACATTATTAAAGCCCTATAAGCCGTTTTGGCTCGCGAGAATTTATATCCAGATGATAAGAGTTAAGTTATGCAGCATGGGTGCCTTTAGGAATTACAACTGGGCTTGGGTTACACCTGCTTTGAATGTAACTACATAACGCTCATAATCACTCCAAACCAATTTGAAACCCTTGGGCCGATTTAAAATCATTTTAATAATTGGTAAGCCATAACATTAAAGCGCCACAAACAGCCAAAAAAACAATCCATATTCACACTGTATACCTCAATGCTTTCCCAGCGTGGGGGTACTATCAGCACCAATGTCTACAGGTCAAACACCCTCGATATCGAGTACACTGACCATATCAATACGGGCTTGAGCATAATGCAGTGCCACTCAGCTCAGGCATTGTCATCTATGTGGGCACTTAAGTCGAGATCGAGCGTGCACTTGCCATATAGGTTCTAGAGCTCTTACATTCAACATAATCTAGTAAGATGCTACTTAATATGCCAATGCTTTTCTAATCCTCGTGATCATATAATTATTCCTGGTGGATAAGATGGAAAAAAGTTCTTATTATGTAAGATAAATTTAGAAGTAAAAATCTGGCGAGATTCACCCGGTAATTATCAGCCATTACCCAATTGGATTTGCAGTACTTGATGAGGATATTTAGTGAATGAATCAACCATCGAGTGCTTATCAACCTCTCGTCAATATAAAAGAGTCAACTACTTATGGGTGCTTCTGTGAAACTATTTGTACTACTTATCTGTTTAATAACGACTACCTCTTTAATTGCCAAAGAAAGAACAGTTTGGGAAAAACTTACTGAAAACGATGAATATATTGATTTCATGTTTGAAGAAGAATTTTCAATATTACCGAAATTATACCGGGAGTACGGTGTTGTTACCTTGCCTGCGGTTGGTAATCCCGACATATTTCCAATCGCATATATTGCCTGTTTAGAAAAAGGTAAACTTCATTATCTTGAAGATCTCGAAGATAACATCATATACCTCAAAAAATACCATGACATATTACATTCTACTTTGAATGTTAAATGTAATAATTGTAATACACTCGAGGACTACCAAGCGTTCAATGAAGAATACGAAAAGACATTCAGAAAATACATTCGGTTGAACAATGGCAAGGTTGAATTTAATGGTGGCGAAAGGCTTTCAACAGCTTACAGTAAAACTAATGAATTAAGGTCTCAATTTAAAAAGGATCAAAATTCAGGAAGGATTTCTACAATCAGGCTGTGGCTTAAGAATAATCATCATAGGGTAAAAATCCTCAAAAAATCTCATCACTTTCGAGATGGCAAGCCCTCAGAAAACAGTGTAGGCGTAGCATACTTAAATTTGGTAAATTATTTTAATGTTGCATATGAAGATATGAATTTTCTTTTTGAAAATACCAATAATGACTTATTCAAGGAATATAAAGTCAACAAAGGGCCAGATTTTGAAAATTCAAAACTGCAATTAGTTGATGATGTTCTGGATAATCTCCTTTCAAGCAATCTCGGTTCATACTGTGTAAAAAGCAAGAGTTATGACGAGGCTAAAACTGCCCAGATAACAGATTTACTTGGGGGGCGCTTCCCTCCTTATGATTGTATAGAACGCTCGTTGATACATTTGCCACACGGCGCGATGGGTAAATTCTCAAACTTTAGAAGATATTACGAGCTGACAAAAGCTGGTTTTCAACCCATCACCCCTAAAGAAGAAATAATTAGACAGGTTAAAGATTCATATAAAAAAGTTAAAACATTTAGAAAGAAAAGCAACAGCACTTTCTTTGAAGTAATGACTCCCTTTTCTGGGTGGTTTAATGGATCAATGAAAAGCTATGATGAACATGGCCGGCTCCGATTCAAGGCAAAATTGGAAACGAAGATGCCGGAAAATTATAGCAGCCTCAAAAAGGTATTTACACCCTTAGGTACTCGTGGACTCACTGCCAATCCAAACTACGAGTATGAGAATTTTGGCTTAACATTCGTAGAATACAATGATAATGATGAGATAACTCGAGTAATTGAAAAACAAAGTTATTGGATACCGGAGAAGGGAGAATTTTTAACTACACAGGGAAAAAGTGAATTAAGGGATTTAAGCTTGGGTAAGAATTCTACTATAGTTAATGACGTACATTATAGGGACGGGCTGCTTAATGGTGTCAGCACTTTTAATGAACCATTTTTCAGTGCTAATACAAGCGAATCCGATGCAGCAGAAGGTTTTGGAATTATATATAGGTATTTCGATTTTAAACATGTTGATTATTCTTCACATGATTTTAAAGCGTCATTGATAATAAATTTTGTTGATGGATTTCCAGAAGGTGAAGCAAAGCTTTATGTCTGGAACACTAAAAAACCCGGGAAGTACCTTGCTAAATTCAGATTTGAAGATGGTGCCCTAGATATAAAATCTGTAATCCATTCTGAAATAATACGAGTGAATGAATAATGTTTAGGTTTAGCACGGGAAGGAAAACTTAAATTTGGGTTTACCTAAACACAGCTGGTTAACAAATACACGTCATGGCCTAACGTAAATATAACCACACCCTACGTCTAGAGGAGTACCACTACACCACCTGAGAGCAGCCGTTTTTTGGCATGAAACCGTTGTTTGATGTACGCTAAGCCTAACTACTGGCTTTGAATCGGCTGTACAGCGCCACCGACCTAAAGCTGATGTTCGCTAGATACGGCAATATAGCTAAACGCACATACACGATATACCAACATTAAAGAGTCGCCAATGGAATATGAAAAGAACTATTTTGTGAAGCAACAGGGTGTCTAGAAAACTTGGGGCGATTCAGGCAGCTACAGAGTGTGAGAGGGAATATGTGCTCACCAAATCAGAGCAGGCTTCCGCCCTGAAAATGCCTCAAGATGACGAAAAAAAACTAAAAACAGTCATTAGACATATGTGCCATGTACTAGTTGGATCTATTCTTGGAATTCAAAAGAATGGCGAAAAATACACCCCTGATTATGTTATTACAAAGGGTGCGGCAACGTATTTTAACGTGCAGGAAGATTCGAGCAGAATAGAAGAACTTAGAGAGAAGTTCTGGAATGATCACAATGATAAAATGTACTGTCACACAGACAGGGTTAACAAAACATTAAACTGTAGAGGAGTAACTCATATCTCTAAATTAATGATGCGTCATACATTAGGTTCGTCGTTCCACAGAGCGATATACAAATATCAAAAAAGAGTCAATCCTAAATCTAATTATGACATGGATCATGTTGAAATTATCGATGGGGAAAGAGAAACAATATTAGATTTTGTAAATAAAATAGTAAAATATCCAAAAGAATATGCCTTTTTAGATCTTAAACAAGTTAGAAGAGTTCAGATCTTAATGAGGAAATATGGTGCAAAAAGGGCTGTGGAGTTAAATTAAAGTTTATAATGCTTAGCCCCATGAATCTAATACGTTTAATACAAGATTAAAGAGTCGCCATGAAATTCCTAACCCTTTTGATAGTACTGATGACATCAATGAATTTGATGGCAGCTACCGAGTCTAAGAAGAACGATGTTCTCGGCAAGTCAGAACTGACTGCTAGCCAGATAATCTCCCAAGAAGATGATAAAAAACTAATAAAAGTCATTAAACATATGTGCAGTGAGCTCGTTGCTGCTGGTTATGAGATGCAGCGAAACTACGAAAAAAATACCCCTGATTATATTATTACGATGGGCACTGCAATGTATTTTAATGTGCAGGAAGATTCTAGCAGAATAGGAGAGCTTAGAGAGCTATTTTGGAATGAACAAAATCATAAAATGTACTGTAATACTGTAATAATAAAAAAGGAAATTAACGGAAGAAGTATAACACATATCTCAAAACTAATGATGATGCAAACAGAAGGGGCATCATTCCACCGCGCGATATACAAATATCAGAAAAGAGTTAATCCTAAGTCAAATTATGACATGAATCATATTGAAATTGTTGATGGGGAAAGAGAAACATTACTAGATTTCGTAAATAAAATAATAAACGAACCTGATGTGTACCTATTTTATCATCGTGACCAGGTTAAAAAGGTTAAAAAGGTTAAAAGGATATTGACGAAGTATGGTGCCCAAATGGCTGTGGAGTTAAATTAAAGGTTCATACTTTGGCTCGTATTTAAACCAACCTTCATAATTGACTGCCGGACTTCGATTTCTTAGGGAGGGAAACTTAATCCACTACCCGAAAATATTGGTCCGATATCATAGTATATCTATATTGATATTTATAAATACATAGTGAAAAGCCTCAAACCAAGTATGGCAAAGCAGACTATAGCAAAAGCTATATATCCAAACACATACACTACATTAGTACTTTTTTCAGGAATCGCTCGGTCAGAATATTCACTTACAACGTCGCGCCATTTAACCCCATATTTCTTTAACTCTTTTTTAAGGCCTTTCACTATGAAATGGTATGGTTCATGGCTATTTACTAATTCATTGAGCTTATTATAGGCACTGCCGAGCGAACCTTTTCCACCGCTATATTTACCTGCACTAGCTTCACTCATTTTGTCTTTGGCTGTGGCAATCCTAGCTTCCAACTCCAGCATATACGCCATTTTACCGTGCACGGTGATGCTTTGGCATAAATCATTAAAACGCCATAAGGCACCTATGGATTCATTCACATCGTACTGACCGAATTTTTGTTCATTCGCAATAAGTGTGCGACTTACCAGGTAGGCCAAATACTGAATTTCTGTCGTTGTGAGCATAGCTAACCTCCATTCACCTTCACGTATTATTGACTGTAGCATGCCCCGAATTCGTTGATGGGGTTTCCTTTCAGTCGTATGGCGCCAGCGTCATGTCTCGCCTGGTGCGCTTAGGCAAAGTTCAAGACCTGATAATCCCTCAGTGCACGCAAAAGTGACTGCTTTTATTGGTAACGTCGATTTGGCGATGTAACCAGGAAATAACCAATGTAATACTTAGCAATGCGACACCGGTCTCCAGAAGAAATACACAGGCGCCCATGCGCCGAGCTGATTGACATGTACAATGCTGACCATAAGATATAGACACGCTCTCGATAGAGCTTAAGAACGCCCAGTACACAGTGAATTAAGGACAGTTAGATTAGTGAGCACTTCCACCCCCTCAGCCTTGAGATCAGACGTTATTGCCAATAAATCAAAAGCTACTCGAACCAAAGATTTTGGAGCCCCGCACCAGTCGGATGGCATGATCAAACGAATTGCAGTGCAAGCCGGCGAAAACCAGAAGCTCTCTCAAAAGTCCGCCGTTGTATTTTTGCAAAGCATGTACGGCGAGGGTTTGTGGATCAGGGTTGAAAGCGTCGAGTACATTGCATTTTACATTGATGATGTGCGCTATGAATGGCACCGGGAAGCCGTACCTGGTGATTCAGAATATATTGCCAAGTTCTATCATTCTTCTGTGATCAACGCGGACGTCACTAAATCAACGAGACTCAAAGCTATAACCGAGGAGCACACGTTAATCGCCGACCCGAGTAATATATTGGTTGGCGACCCTCTTTGGATCATTGGCAGTGTCAGCGCGAGGAGGTTGTGTGGCCCATGTACCGTCTCAAAGGTTGGCAGGAAGTACTTCCGGGTAAAGACGGATGGGTTCAATCTGGATAATGTACGTTTTCTAGTTGAAAACTTAGAGTCACAGACAAAGGGCCTTACTCTGTACAAGGAAGAGGCGGG
>MAAA01025652.1_pt1 | contig 10946 bp, 7 predicted proteins | sample 1115971 | NCBI WGS metagenome assembly MAAA01 (sample SAMN04961123, study PRJNA320927) | seawater metagenome | isolation source: sample BD02T6 sea water enriched with oil for 6 days | place: USA:Gulf of Mexico | collected 2013-07-27 | reverse complement strand
TTGCTTGAGGGTTTGTTAATAAAGCTATATAACTCAAATCATTATGGTTTACACCTTTTTTATTAGGAATATATGGGTACTCGCTGGTTAGAAAATTTTTTTGAGCCCTCAAAGATCGCCGTTATTGGTGCGTCAGAAAGACCCGAAAGCTTGGGAGGTGAGGTACTAAAAAACCTAAAGGCCTCAGGTTTTAAGGGCAGTATGCATGCGGTTAATATACGTCGTTATAAGACGGTTCATGGTGTGCCGTGTATTTCAAAGATCGGCCGCTTACCTAAAGATGTGGATCTGGCCATCATTTGCACGCCCTCTCAAACAATTGAAAAGGTTATTAAGCAGCTGGGCCGCCATGGCGTGCATGCTGTTTTGATATTAACTGGAGGTATATCTCGTAAGCGCTCCGAGCAATATGACCAAGCCAAGCACCCGTTGCAAAAGCTTGCTCGCGAACATGGTATTCGTATTATGGGGCCTGATTGCTTGGGGATTCTGGTGCCAGAGCAGCATTTGAATGCCAGTTACAGTCATATCAATGCGTTACCTGGAAAGGTGGCCTACTTAGGGCAGTCTGGAACTCTAGCCAGTGCTATGTTGGATTGGGCGTATGGCCGTGGCATCGGCTTTTCGCACTTTTTGACCATTGGCAATAGTGCGGATGTCAGTATGCCGGATACCATTGATTATTTGTCTTCAAAACGTGATGTGAAGGCGGTGATGTTGCATTTGGAAAGGGTTACGGATGCCCCTTCCTTTGTTCGGGCGGTCAGAAACGCTTCTCGTGGTAAATTGGTATTAGCCATAAAAAGCAGTCGCTTCCCTCAGTCGCAAACCTTAATAGAGCCGGTACCTAGTGGCCTTAGACATAAAGATATGGTGTATGACGCTATATTGTTGCGCTCGGGCGTATTGCGAGTAGACAGTACCGAAGAGTTGTTTGAATCGGTTGAGTCGCTTACCCGTATGAAACCGTTAAAAGGCGAACGTTTAGCGGTAGTGGGCAACGGAATCGGTGGCGCTATTTTAGCGGTAGATCGCCTTATGCATGAGGGTGGTCAGTTGGCTCGTTTGTCAGATGAAACCGTGCTTAAGCTATCCTCTGTGTTACCGGAATACTGGTCTCAATCAAACCCTGTTGATATTACCCCTGAAGCCAGTCCAGGTATTTATAAGCAAGTACTGCAAATTATTGAGCAGGACCCAGGGGTGGACGCCATTTTGGTGCTGTTTTCACCCATCAGCATGGTAAGCAGTCAGGATGTGGCTAATGTGGTGGCTAATCACAGTAAGTTGAATAATAAGAACTTATTAACCAGTTGGATGGGCGGGGAAACCGTAGAGCGTAGTCGTCATTTATTTGATGACTTTGGTATACCTACTTATGACACCCCTGATAGGGCCATAAAGGCATTCATGAATATGGTTCGTCACCAGCGCAATCAAACGCTATTGCGTCAGACGCCGTCATCGGTATTGCAAGATGTATTGGTAGATAGCAATGCATGTAAGCGTATTGTCGCTGATGCTTTACTGCAGGGCCGAGATTATTTAACTGCCCAAGAGGCGCATACGGTTATGGCATTTTATGGTTTTGCCTTAGTGGGCAGTAATTTTTTAGCCGAAAATTTTACGTCGCTTGAAAATTCAGTGAATTACCCTGCTGCTATCAAGGTTATTCACCAAGACTATTGCCATCCATTTGCCTACGGTGACAACCCAAGGGATCGTTGGCGTGGAGTGGTTACCGGTATTCAGAGTGAATCTGAATTAATACTCGCCAGTAAAGAGCTGAGCGCGCAAGTGCGAAAGCGATTCTCATCTAGTAAGGTTCATGGTTTTAGTGTGCAGCCCATGCATTCTGGTGAGATAAGTGTGCAATTTAGCCTAGGCATTACCCGAGATGAAACTTTTGGCCCTGTTATATTGTTTGGTGGGGGCGGGGCTGCAGCCAATGTAATGGCCGATAGGGCGGTACAATTTCCCCCGCTAAACGATGTGCTGGCTCGCCAGCTTATGAATAAAACCCATATTTATCGTGTATTAAGTGAGCGCAGTGGGGACCTTGAAAGAGATGTTGCACAGTTATCTAAAATGTTAATAAGTCTATCGCAAATGGCGGTGGATCTGCCTAATTTGAAGGGCTGTGAGTTGAATGTTATTTTGCACCAAACTCTGGGTGCCAGAGTGCTGGGTGTGGCAATAGATTTAAGTGAAGATAAACATCTGTTGTGCATTAGGCCTTATCCGGTTGAACTTGAAGAACGCGGGCATTTCAAGGACGGTATAAAGCTTAAATTAAGACCTGTACGCGGTGAAGATGAACCCGCTTTAAAATTCTTCCATGAAACACTTAGCTCTGAGTCTTTGCGTTACCGTTTTTTTACCGCTCGTCGTAATTTCAGGCACCGCGAACTAGCGAAATTTGCTCAAATAGATTACCAGCAGGAAATGGCGTTTGTGGCTGAAAATAAAGAGCTGCAAATATTAGGTGTGGTGCGTACGTGGACAGATGCTGATCGCGTTCAGTCAGAGTTTTCGGTGTTAATTGGGGATGAGGCTCAGGGGATCGGGCTGGGTTCAAAGTTAATGCAAAAGATGATTCGCTACTGCAAAGAGCAGGGTGTCATGGAAATGATGGGCACCGTTTTAGCGGATAATAAACCCATGCTGAAGCTGGCCAAGAAATTAGGGTTTAATGTTACGCGGCATTTGGCTGGAGGAATTGTTGAAATTATCCTGCCACTGAATGAACCCAATGAAGAGTGGCAGAAATTAAGGTTGCAGCGTTTACATGATAGTAAAGGGTAGGCTGGTAGAGGGTTTAAAATATACAGCTAAGTGAGCTGTGATAATGGGTAAGCTGTGATGGTCGTGTCATTAAAGGGCTGATCATTGGGGTATAATAAAAAACAGTGGTATAGCCAGTGCGATTTGCTAGCATGGGGCGATAATGATAATAAATTTGCGGTAACTATTTAGGGGTAGTGGTCTTGATTCGAGTGTTAGTGGTTGATGACCATGATTTAGTACGAATGGGTATTGTGAGCCTGTTGTCTGATAGCGACAAAATTGAAGTGGTGGCGCAGGCAAATAGCGGTGAAAATGCTATTGAGTGCGCTAAGACGTGCGAGCCAGACGTGGTGCTGATGGACATTCGTATGCCTGGCATTGGAGGATTAGAGGCCACACGTAAACTATTACGGTTAAATGAAGATTTGCGCATTATCGCGGTTACAGCTTGCAGTGAGGATCCGTACGCTAATCGATTGTTGCAGGCCGGTGCTGCGGGGTATATGACAAAAGGCGCCACCGCTGAAGAAATGGTTATGGCCATTCTTAAGGTTAAGTCTGGTCAGCGCTACATTAGCCCTGAAATTGCTCAACGAATGGCTTTAAAACCCTTTGATAGCCAAGATTCTGGTTGCCCCTTTGATGTGTTGTCAGACCGTGAAATGCAAATTACTACCTTGATTGTTAATTGCGAAAAAGTACAAAGTATTTCAGATCAACTTTTCTTAAGCCCTAAAACGGTAAACACTTATCGTTATAGAATTTTTGAAAAACTTTCCATTTCAAGTGATGTGGAATTAACGCGGCTGGCCATTCGGCATGGCATGATTGATACAGAGTCTGCCGTCTAAATTCTATGAGCTTTGATGCAAAACCCTTCCTAAAAACCCTAGCAAATAAGCCTGGGGTGTATCGTATGTACAATGGCAAAGGTGAGCTATTGTATGTGGGAAAAGCTAAAAACCTTAAAAACCGTGTATCTAGTTACTTTAATAATCGTGGATTAAACGCAAAAACCCAAGCGTTGGTATTGCGCATTGAAAGTGTAGAGATCAGTATCACTGGCAGTGAAACTGAAGCCTTGCTGCTTGAACAAAATTTAATCAAGAAGAGCAAACCCCCTTATAATATTTTACTTAAAGATGATAAATCTTACCCCTATATCTATTTGTCCGATCATGAGTTTCCTTTACTTGCCAGTGCGCGGGGAAAAAGACATAAGGTCGGACAGTATTTTGGCCCTTACCCTAGTTCCTCGGCAGTTAAAGAAAGTTTAAATTTTTTACAGCGTCTATTTCGACTTCGAAACTGCGAAGATAGTAACTTTAATAATCGCAGTCGACCTTGCCTGCAGCATCAAATAGGCCGGTGTAGTGCTCCATGTGTTGATTTAATAAGCAAAGAAAAATACGCCGCTGATATGCGTAATGCGGTTTTGTTTTTACAAGGTAAAAACATGGATCTAATAAGTGGCTTACAGGATCAAATGGATGAGGCATCCGCCGCTTTATTGTTTGAAGATGCTGCGCGCATAAGGGATCAAGTTACTTACTTACGTAAAGTTCAAGAGCAGCAGTCTATTGATGCTCAGTACGGTGATGTTGATGTGATTGCCGTTGCGCAAGCGCAGGGAATAACAGCAGTACATGTGGCGAATATTAGGCAGGGCCGCATGCTGGGCAGTCGCTCATATTACCCAAGGTTTAATATGGGTGAGACGCTGGATGAGGCCTTGGCGGCATTTATATCTCAGTTTTACCTAGTGATGAATCACGACATAACCGATGAGATTATTACGTCGGTTAAGATAAGTGATGAGAGTTTTATTCAAGGTGTTTTTTCTCAGCAAAAGGGCAAGCCCGTAAAATTGTCCCATACCGTGCGTGCACAAAGGTTGCGCTGGTTGGATATGGCTAAAGAGAATGCCACTGAGGCGTTACGTTTAAAAAGTGAAGATAAACAGCATAGAAAGACCCAATATCTTGCTTTGAAGGCAGCACTTTCTTTGCCCGAAATCCCGATGCGAATGGAATGTTTTGATATTAGCCATAGTCATGGTGAGGCTACCGTGGCGTCTTGTGTGGTATTTAATCAAGATGGGCCGCTGAAGTCGGACTATCGTAAATATAATATAGAGGGCGTGACAGCAGGGGATGACTACGGTGCTATGGAACAGGCCCTTACCCGGCGCTTTAAAAAAATTGTTGAGGGCAAAAAACCGGAGTTGTTGTTAATAGATGGGGGCAAAGGGCAAGTGGGTATTGCGCTGTCTGTGCTGGAGTCTTTGAATGTCACTGGCGTGCAGGTGTTGGGGGTCAGTAAGGGCACGACCCGTAAGGCGGGTATGGAAGTGATGATTTTTAATGATAAAACGTTTGTTTTAGAGTTGGCTTCTCCTGCGTTACATATTATTCAGCAAATACGCGATGAATCGCATCGGTTTGCCATTACAGGGCACCGAGCGCGACGAGCAAAGCCTCGTGGACGCTCTGTGTTGCAGGATATAGAGGGTATTGGTCCCAAAAGACGCAAGGAACTGTTAAGATTCTTTGGTGATGCAAGTCAGGTGGCCTCGGCCAGTGTTATCGAGATAGCCAAAGTCCCTGGAATAAGTCGTCAATTAGCTCAGCAGATTTACCAGGCCCTTCATGCTTAAGCAGGGGTCTATCATCAGTATTCAAATAAGTAGATAAACGCGATGCCATTAAATCTTCCTAATATCCTTACTTCCATTCGAGTTTTGTTAATCCCGTTAATGGTGGTGATATTTTATTTACCTGTCTATTGGTCAAGTTTTGGGGCGGCAGTGGTCTTTTGGGTGGCCTGTGTTACAGATTACTGGGACGGCTATCTAGCACGTAAGATGAATTTAATGACGCCATTTGGGGCTTTTTTAGATCCGGTAGCAGACAAGCTAATTGTGGTGATTTCTTTAATGATCGTGGTTGAACGTGATCAGACGTTATGGTTAACCATACCAGCGTTGGTGATCGTGGCTCGAGAGGTAATTATTTCAGCCTTAAGAGAGTGGATGGCCGAAATGGGTAAGCGCGGTAATGTTGCGGTGAGTAATCTAGGTAAAATTAAAACATTTTTGCAGATGTTTGCCATTACAGGGATGCTGGGAATTGAACCTGCAGGCAGTGGTGCCTTTGTTGCGTCTGATGGGTGGTATGCGGCGGCCATATTTTCAATCATTGCAGCTGCTATTTTAACGCTTTGGTCGATGCTAACTTACCTACGTGCAGCATGGCCTGAATTAAGTGCTTCGAAATAAGTAAAACAGCGCTAAGTAATTCAGAAATAAGGAAAAAAAGCGTTGACTCTTCCTGCGAAAGCAATAGAATACGCCTCGTTCTCTGGGGATAACCAGAGAGCGAAGTGTGCGGGAATAGCTCAGTGGTAGAGCACAACCTTGCCAAGGTTGGGGTCGCGAGTTCGAATCTCGTTTCCCGCTCCAAATCATTCTAGTAATAGAATGCTGTTAGCTCGAAAGGCTAATAAAGTTTTAATTTGAAGAGTTGCATTAGGTGTTAAAACCATATTCAAATTAAAGTACGAAGGCGCGATGGTAGAGAGGCTATGCAGCGGACTGCAACTCCGTGTACGCCGGTTCGAATCCGGCTCGCGCCTCCAATGATAAAATTGCTTCTGCAATATTATCCGCCCGGGTGGTGAAATCGGTAGACACAAGGGATTTAAAATCCCTCGACTTATGGTCGTGCCGGTTCGATTCCGGCCTCGGGCACCAACAGTAGAGACTAGGATCTGAAAAGATTTTAGGCGAAATTAAAAAAGGTCAACTCTTACGAGTTGGCCTTTTTTATTGGCTAAAATTAATGCGCGTTTATATGGGGGTTATTGTTTGTGTGTGCTTTTAGCATTGGGTGCATCTTCAATGATATCTATTTTTATCATGATCTTTTTATTGAGGGTGGCAGGTTGTATTTCTAGCCATTTGTTGTGATCCATTAATATAAACTGATTTTGAGCGCTTTTTTTACTTTGTGTTTCAATGGTCAAAAGAGATTGCTGTTTGTTTCTGCGTTTAATTTTGTAACGATTATTTTTGCTTTTTTGATTGTAGTAGGCGTACTGCCCCTCAAGCAACGTCAAGGTGTTGGGCGTTGGGTGTGTGGAGTAGTTATTGTTTTTTACGGATTTAAATTGAAGCTGGTACAGCGCTGGGCCCGAGTCTAGAAAATATAATAACTCTAGTGTGTCGTGAATTTCTTTTTGGGAGGCGAAAAAAACAATTTCGGACTCGGTAATGGAGTACTTTATCTTGGGCGCTAAACTGCTTTGAATGGCGTCTTCAATGCTTGATGGAGTTGTATTGTGCAGTGTGACGATTGTTTTGGTGGTTGGCGAGTCGCAACCATAAATCATAACGCATAGTATTAAATGGATAATTGCCTTGCCGATTGTATTGCCTTGGCGCTGTGCCACCATCGTTTAAATCTCTCTGTGTGATTCTTAGTCGCTCCCTTATCAGCGTAGCAGACCTTGCCTTGAGAGTGGTCAGTGGAAAGCCATGCTATATCATCAAACAGCCAAAGATTTGAATTTACTTCTGAATTGAGTTTGATTTCAATGAATGAAGGTAATCGTGCTTTTAATTTAAATAATTCATGGTCATTGTGACTAGGGTGATAGTTGCCCAGTAAGAGTTGGAATTTAAAATGACGGTTGTTTTTGGCTAGATACTTGATTTTAGATATTAGTCCGTAGTCTTTACTAATGGGGTGTGCAAGGTCCTCTAGGTGCAATAATACCTTCTTGTGGGTTTGGCATAAGGCGATATCAAAATACCCTTTAACCTCCATTAGGCTGTTTGCGGTGTAGGTGTTGCTGTCGTGGGCGTATATGTATTGAAAGGCTTGAGTGCTTTGGCTAAATACGCGGTGCTCCATGTCGATATGAGGAATATTTGCATCGTCATAGGGTGTTGAGCAGGCGTTGAAATCACAGCGCCGGTAAAACTCATAGGCGTGGCACTGGGCGCTTAGTTGTAAGAGTGTGTAGCGTTTTTGGCTGGCGTACCGCTTAATGTGGTCGATTATTTTTCGCCCAATATCTTGATTGCGGTAAGGTTTTAATACGGCCATGCGGCCAATTTTTTTATGATCAATGAGGCGAGCACAGCCTACCACTTCATTGCCTATGAAGGCTATGAAGTGCTCTGCATCATCATCAAACTCGTCCCACTCCAACTCTTGTGGTACACCTTGCTCAATGATGAAGACCTGCTCACGTATTTGCCTTAATGAGCCCCTGTCTTTTCTCCAGCTTGTGCCAGTAACCTTAATGGTGTCCATGGCTTTCCCTTGGCATTAGTCTTCAAAATATAAATGATTACCGTTGATTAAGTCTAACAGTAATTTTTGGCAATCAGGGTCTGTTAAATAGCTTAATATTTCTTGAGTGGCGGTATGGCGTTCATTGGCCAAATGTTTGGCAAGGGTATGAGTGGCCGGTGTTTGCTTGAATGGTTGTGCCTGACCATTAATAAATAAGGATACTTTCTCTTCATCTTTAAAGTAGGCCCAGCGACTGGTTTCGTTTTGAGTTAACTGCTGTGCTTCCTGAAAAAGGTTGTCAATATCTAGCCATTCCAGCTCTTCTTCTAGTGGCTCATGCAGCTCTTCGTACTTGGGTTCGGTCATGTATTGGGCGAGCCAGGTTTTAAGTTGATCTTTTTGATTGATCTTTTCTTGAAGTATTTGGCTGAATCGCTCAATGGCATCATCGTCTATTAAGGCAGGGGTGGCAGACGCATCTTTAAGTTCGGAGTCTGTATAGCGTTGGTCATTGGTTAGTTGAGATGCTAAGTGGTCGGTAAAGCCCTGTAATACATCGGCTTCACTAGGCGCTCTGAAACCAATAGAAAAAGTCATGCAGTCATTAACCGCGACACCGTGGTGTGCATACGAGGGTGGTAGGTAAAGCATGTCGCCTGGGTTTAACACCCACTCGTGATCAGTTTGCATGCTTTTAAGTATTTTTACAGGGACATCATCAACGGTGGCATCACTGTCACTGCTTTTAGGTCCCACTTGCCAGGTTCTTTGTCCCATACCTTGTACCAAGAAAACATCATATAGGTCGTAGTGGGGTCCCACACTACCGCCCTTGGGTGCAAAGCTCACCATTAGGTCATCTTTGCGCCAAGTGGGAATGAATCGAAACTGTTCAAGTAGGTCTGCGAATTCAGGTATCCACTGATCTACGGCTTGTACTAATAAAGTCCAGTTTTCTTTGGGTAATTCTGCAAAGCTTTCTTCAGTAAATGGGCCGTGCTGTACTTGCCAGGATTGATTACTGGGATCTTCAATGAGAATTCTAGACTCAACGTCTTCTTCTAATGCAAGTCCTGCTATGTCATCTGGGTTAACGGGAGATTCGAAATCAGGAAAGGCGTTACGGATTAGTAAGGGTTTTTTTTGCCAGTATTCGTTTAAAAATTCTTCGCAGCTTATGTCGCCCAATATATTCATTTTGTTATGTCTCGCGTATGGCTTTTAATTAAGTTTGCGGCTGACTCATAGTGTAACGAGTATTTAGGTTGTTTTTCAAATCTTGAGTTAGCGTAGGTGATTAAGGCCGCCAGAGCGGCGGCCTAAGACGCCTACAGGAAGCAGGCGTTAATAACTTAGATGGCTTTCGCTTGTTCTGCTGCAGAGCCAATGTAAGTCGCTGAATGACTTAGATGGCTTTCGCTTGTTCTGCTGCAGAGCCAATGTAAGTCGCTGAATGACTTAGATGGCTTTTGCTTGTTCTGTTGCAGTGCCGATGTAAGTTGCCGGTGTAAGGGCTTTTAAAGCATCCTTTTGAGCTTGTGGTAACTCAAGTGAGTCTACAAATTCAAGGGTCATTTCTTTGGTGATTGCCTTGCCACGAGTGAAAGCTTTAAGCTTCTCGTATGGCTGCTCAATGCCAAAGCGACGCATAACCGTCTGGATAGGCTCAGCCAGTACTTCATAGGCGTTGTCTAGGTCAGCGGCGATGTTGGCTTCATTTACTTGTAACTTGCTAATGCCTTTAATGGCAGCCTGATAAGCAATTAGGCTGTAACCAAGGCCAACACCCATATTGCGTAGTACTGTTGAGTCCGTAAGGTCGCGCTGCCAGCGTGAAATAGGCAGCTTTTGCGAAAGGTGGTTCATGATGGCGTTCGCCATGCCCAGATTACCTTCGGAGTTTTCAAAATCGATAGGGTTTACTTTATGAGGCATAGTGGACGAGCCCACTTCACCTGCAATGGTGCGCTGCTTAAAGTAGCCATTAGAAATATAGGCCCAGATGTCGCGATCAAAATCGATTAAGATTGTGTTGAAGCGAGCTATGCCGTCAAAAAACTCGGCGATGTAGTCGTGAGGCTCAATCTGAGTGGTGTACGGATTGAAGGTTAAGCCTAGGTCGGTAATGAAAGATTGGGCGTGCTGTTCCCAATTAACGTCAGGGTAAGCGGATACGTGGGCGTTATAATTGCCCACGGCGCCGTTAATTTTACCCAGCATTTCAACTTCGTTAATTTGTTTAATCTGGCGACGTAAACGGGCAACGACATTAGCCATTTCTTTGCCGAGTGTTGTTGGTGATGCCGTTTGGCCGTGGGTGCGAGATAGCATTGGCAATGCTGCATTTTCGTGGGCAAGGTTGGCAATGGCGGCCGTTACTTGCTCTAGGAAAGGTATTAAAACCTCATCTCGCCCTGCTGTAAGCATTAGCGCATGTGATAAATTGTTAATATCTTCAGAAGTGCAGGCAAAGTGTACAAATTCAGTGATCTTTAAAAGCTCTGCATTGCCTTCAATTTGTTCTTTAATAAAGTATTCAACGGCTTTTACGTCGTGATTAGTGGTGGCTTCAATGGCCTTAATGCGATTGGCATCTTGTTCGCTAAATTCACTTAGAATAGCTTCTAGAACTGAATTCGCGTCTTTGCTAAAGGCTGGGATTTCTTTAAGTTGAGTGTGGCTGGCTAAGCTTTGTAGCCACCTTACTTCAACGATTACTCGATACTTAATCAAGCCAAACTCGCTAAAAATACCGCGTAAAGCAGTCGTTTTGCTGCCATAACGACCGTCAATCGGAGATACCGCGCTTAGTGCAGAAAGATCCATGAAACCCTCACTGGTGTGCTGTGCGTAAAATTT
>MAAA01014395.1_pt1 | contig 10954 bp, 11 predicted proteins | sample 1115971 | NCBI WGS metagenome assembly MAAA01 (sample SAMN04961123, study PRJNA320927) | seawater metagenome | isolation source: sample BD02T6 sea water enriched with oil for 6 days | place: USA:Gulf of Mexico | collected 2013-07-27 | reverse complement strand
CTTTAAATTCAGATGTGTTTTTAAATACGTTTATAGATGAATTGATGGTAAAGTGGCTCATGTAGTCAGGAATTTTTGTACGGGTTTGTGGTAAATCTATTGTACAATTTTTCCTGACTACTCTTATCGAATTTTAAGCAATTAGAGCTCTCTATTTATACTGACTTGAGCTTAATGCAGTGCCATTCGGGTCAGGTCTTGTTTTGTGCGTTTAAGGCAAAAGGCAAGACTTGATCCTCAACTTCCGCCCAAAATAAAATGTTACATTTCAATGAAAGGTTCAGGGTATGACTCATAAAATACAGATTTATCCGCACAATGACCTATTTAACCTCGCATACTATCAGCGAGAAATAATCAACAAAAAGATAAAGGATGGTATTGAGGAAGCCCTCGGTCTCGATTGTATGAGTTGTTTAATTTCTCTAGCGTTCACTACTGAAGCTTTGGTCAATTTTGTGGGAAAAAAAAGAGTGCCTAATTGGAACGAGGGAAAGAGATACTTGGAAAAAATAAAATACGTTTGCGCTCAAGCAGATGTGACTTTCAGTAAACATCGCGAACCATATAAAACTTTATGGGAGCTAAAAACGTTACGTGATTCAATGGCTCATGGTAAGCCTGTCGAGTTTCAAACAGACATCGAAAATAGAAATGACTTTAGGAAAGCAATGGAATGTTCATGGGATAAAAACTTAACACCTGACTATGTAAACTCAGCTTATGATCAGGTTAAAATATTTGAGCGACTACTAATTGTTAATTGCAATATATCAGTGGGCGAAACTATTACTTCGGCTATTGCCTTGCCAGCTTGAAATACAAGGGCGCGAGGGTCAGGTCTTGTTTGTGCATTTAGGAAAAAGGCAAGACTTGATAATCATATAGGCAAGCCCCCTCGACCCGGTGACCCTCGACCTCCGTTAATAATTTTTACATAAGGACATTAATGAAATCATTATTTAAATTTATGAAGAGTCCCCATGACTTATTATCAAGTGGATATATTCGAGCCACACAACTATCCGCTTTAAACGACCCCTTTGAAGCTACATACTGCGAAAACAATCTAAAAGATCTCTCAAAGTATTTTGAAGGTATAGAAAGGGGTGAAACCTTAATAGACTTTATCGAAGAAAATAAACACTATGTTGGCGTTATTAGTTTTACAGAAGCAAAAGACAACTTGCTCATGTGGGCTCATTACGCCGATGAACATAAAGGACTGGCAGTTAAATTTGTAGATTACAGTTATTTTAAAAGTTCAGATAAAAGCATATTTGAAAATTTATTTAAAATGACATCATTGACAAACACATCATGGAGTGGAGGGTTTACATGTTTCGATGGTTCAATTACACCTGTAATGTACAGAAAACAAGCTAGATACAAGACGGATAAATTTGACTTTGATTATTCAGATATTTCATATTATGGCGCGGAAATGATATTGAATGAAATATTCCAACAGAAAAGTGATGAATGGATTTACGAAAAAGAACATAGGATTATATTGAGACTTGAGCAAGCAGATAGGGTCATTGTTTATGACTTTGATTCACTTAGCAACAGCATCCTAAAGGACAGCATAATCAACTCTTCTACCTTTAGTCAAAAAATCGTAAATGGTGAAACCATTACCCAGATTGATCTAATTAACATAACTGACGACGTTGACCGCGATATTATGGCCAGAGCATTATCAACTCTATCTCAAAACCCGAAAAACCTATATCTATTCAAACTAAAAAAAGGAGCAATTTCCGGTTGCATATTTGGAATAAATCACAATCATCGGAAAAAAGAAATTGATATATCCTATATTACAACTAATTATATAGATGGCCGCTTCGAGTTTTGGAAGGTTCTGAGCAATCAAGAACATTATTCTCTAGATTTTCGCCAATTTTAATAGTGAACAGAATATACAGGGGTCGCGTGGTCACTCATTAGGTTTTCTCCGTCAAGGGGGGCGCCAAAATTTCTCCCGAACACGGGGTGCGACTGTTATTGAGTTAATGGTATGTACGCACCCGTTACTTCAATATTATTTAAACCAATTTCTAAGCATCTCAGTAGCAAAGCCAACAGGGTCTTTTATTACGCCCAGGATCGGCTTACCAATGCCTTTGCCCGCGTGATAAAGGACTTAAGCACCTTGCCCTCATCCAGTGCTTCATTGGTTTTGTCCACCCCTTCAATTCCTTTCTCGAAATTCTCTTCATGCTTATCCATTGTTAATTTCCTTCTCGGTTGGTTTAGATGGTAGTTGCAGTACAAGGTCACCCAGCTGTTCACTCACTGCGCGCAAGCGTGATGACTGTATGGATGACGAGGATGACGAGGATGATGGGAAGTATTTAATTGCCGAAAATTCTGGTAAAGAGTTAACCTTCTATGAATCTAAATTTTCTCGACTAATAGATGATGGTTCAGGAAAAGAATACTCAACTTTATTTATAGAAAAGTTTAGGTGGAAAATAGAGATAGATACCACTAAGAAAAAAGAGGATCAAGAAGCAACCACCTCAATAATTGGTTGTTCATTATTAACACAAAAATCAAAAAACGGTGAGAAAGAAGAAGTTTTTTTACTAGGCTATGATGCGGGCGGTGGTAAGCACGATCCAGAGACATCATCTAATACAATCAAAATCTATAGAGTTGATCTTGAGAATGAAAAGCTAATATTCTTAAAAGAAAAAGTCGTGAGCCCAGGAACTTCGCCATGTTCATTCCGCTGGGGAAAGGGAATGAATATTGTATCAAGCGATAGAGTTGATGTCTTTACTACAGATAAGTCGTATGGATCAATTTTTAATCTACGACAATGGAAAGGTATTTAGCTACACATTAATTTCGAATCGGGTCTCTCATCATACGAGTACAAGGCAATGCAGTTTTTTGTGTAGAATTTCCTTCCGATTCTTAGTGCATTCGATTGTTGAATCAATTGTTAAGTGGGTAAACGATATGAAATCCATTCTGCCTCACCTATCTAGAGCCAGGTTCAAACATGCATCATGAGTGACTAAACGATCACCGTTCGATACGCTATGGTCTCTTTCTACTAACTAATATTGTAGATTAGTGGGAGTTAATCTCACCGATTTCTTGAAACATAGAATGCGACCGAAACAATAGCGGCACCAAATGCAACTTTTGGAGTAGCAGCTTCAATGCAATAACCTTTAAAGCACCCACCAAAGCTCATTTGGTTGATTACCAAAAAGACACCAAATGCCAGCATAAAAACTAATGCTGTGAGGAAAATATTCGTTAGTGTATTGTCAGTCGGTGGTGTAACAGTCTCAAAAGGAGGAAGCTCGGTTTTATATCTGTTAGAGTTGTTCTTTGTGTGATTTGATGAAGAGTTGCGTGTCTGTTCCTTTTGAATGCCAAAATTAGCATTAGGGTCTTTTTCCATTCTTAGCTTGATCCCCCAGTTTGCTGGCTGGATGCGGATTGAAATAACTTGTTTGTTTCTAAGTAGGACAACATCTATGGTTTGCGCAGTTATCTTTGGTGACAATTTAACAATATCATTGGTGTGATTAACATTGTGACCACCAAATTGCTTTATTTGATCGCCAACCTGAAGGCCTGCTGCATCGCCAGCCATACCAATTTGTACTTTCGAAATAATGACTTGGTTCATTAGGAGGTAACTTGTATTTATTATTTACAGTCTTATTATCTTGGACTAAGTGAAGTTTCTCAATCAATAAAAACACTATTTTTCAATATACTTAGTTCATCAAGCTTACCCTAGCATGGAAGCCTGTTTTTATCGTTTAGAATATGGTCAATTCAGATTAAGATTTCGTTTTGTTCGATACTTCGGACCAATTGATTAGAGATTGGATTTATATCGGAAAAAGAGGCTTTCCAACTAAAACAATTGGCTGCTCAGCTAACTGTATTCTGTATATCTCTTCATCTGACTTAGATTCAATCTGTTGTGTGAAATCATTCCAAGCGGATTTTCTAACAACCTTTCTGCTAGATCGCCACTCTGTAGTTACTCGATCAACCTCTTCATGATAATATCGATCTTGTAAGCTTTGTAGCCACTGTTTAGGGTGAATTGAGTTCATATAGACTGGAATAATAGGTAGTGGATTTACGAAGTATTCTTGAATAGCCTGGGTAAACTTCAAGCCTAAATTTGAGATCTGTGATTCTAGCATTGACCGAGTATTCAATGATTTTGATAGCAATAAATCTAGTTCATCATATTTTATAATAAGGTCATCTATTGTAGGCTTGAGTTCTTTATTTATTAATGAAGCTAATCGAAACCTTTCTTCATCTGATATCCCACCTGTAGCCAACACAAAAGCTTCTTTACTTAAGTATTCGCTTCTCCATTGCCTAATACCTTCATGCTTATTAAGTTGTTCCTCACTCAGGTCTGAGAGATGTTGGCCTATCAACATCTTCTCTTCCTCTTTCATACCAGATAACCATATTTGAAAAAAATCAATTTCCAGATTTAGCACCTGCACTTTTATTACGTTGCCAATCCAATTTCTAGGATCTCTATTCACAATATCAACCTGATATTTATTAGGCAGGCTAGATCGTAGCGAATCTATGGCCTCACGAAACTGTTGGCATTTAATTTCTGTTACTTCAAGTTCAGAATAAAGCATCTCATAATCACTACTCACCAAAGTGCATGCAGGTAAACCTAAACTGGATAGCTTTTCACTGCTATCATGTCTTAATTGTATCTTTTCTTCAGCTGATAACAAATTCTTGATGTTCAAGTTTTCTGCATCCCAGTCACTCATTAGTTCTTTTAGGATAGACTTCACTTTACTAGGTCTTGCTTGTCGATATGACTCTAGTATTAATGCTTCTTCCGCTTCTTTCCTGGCACGATCTATCGCTTCATAAGCTTCAAGTTGACTTTTGAAGTAGCCCTCGGCCCTATCGATATGAACTTGTTTGTCCAAAATTGGTGCATGAATCCATTCTAAGTGATCAGGGTTATTAACCAGTTTTTCAAGATAAGGGCTCTCTGGATTTTTTACAGTACCTTGAACATACATTTCAATTGTAGTTGCTTTCATTTCTTTTATTTTAGCAAGCTTTACACTATCAATTCCGTGAGTAACTTTAACTTCAATATATAAACGCCGCTCACCAATTATTCCAATACAGTCTGGAATGATTGCCCCTTGTCGTTTTTCCAGAAGCACCTCATCAAATTTCAGGATTCGGGCAGGGCGAACCGTATAGGACTTATACTTGAAATCAATTTTTCCGCTATTAGTCTTAAAGATCGATAATGGTGGGACGTGTAGTTGCTTGGTTTTGGCGATGTGATGCTTGGTAAGAAAATGTGTAATTGACTCTGAATTTCGCTTACTTTCTGGGCACCCAGTAAAGGCCGTTCCGACTGGGCTGTAATGTTTGAAGTAGGCTGATATTTTCTTAGGGTGGACAGCAACTAACTTACGCCCGCAACCCATGCACAAGCAGTTGCATTCAAGACCACTTCGGACACTGCTAATCATACGAGGTTGTTGATCAAAGGCATGCAGAGCTACCGTAAATCCATCCTTTGAAGTTATACAGCGATCACTCATTCGTCTATGTATTCATTGTTATTAATGGGCCACTCGGTGGCAGGAGTACTGGTACATAGGGTTAATCAAAACCCGTTGTAGATAATAACCAAAAGTGATCCAATATTGCCAAAGTATTTTATATTGCAAGGATATGCATGGCACAGACCGCAGCACACTACGATAAATTGATGAGAAGAGCTGAAGAAACAACCAGTAAGTTGGGGCTATGCCAAGATGAAGACGTGTTAAATGCGCGCAATCCAACCAGAAGCGAGATGGTTCAGTTGGTTCAGGCAGATATTTCTAACTTGGGTGAGTTGTATAAAAATTGCTTATTTGTAAATCGTGTATGGCAGGCGCTGAATCAAACTTCATTAAATACTGGAAAGGTAACTATTGGATACGCTAAATATAATGGGGAGAATGAGTTTTACCATACTAAAAAGTATCTGAAAGATGAATTAACTAATCCAGGCGATGGCGGGTTGAAGGTTCATGTGTGGCTTACCTTTCCTGGTGGCATTATTTTCGATCCAGCATTTATGGTAATGGTTCATCAGGAGAATGGTGTTGATTTGAATGGAATCTCAGTAAACCAAACTATGATTTATGATCAGGTTGGCATTCCTTCTATAGATGAGAGTATGGAGTATTTCCCAACATTGGTAGGCAGCGACTTTTTGCATAAAGTAGGGGCCATAAAAGTTGATAATAATGGGGCTTTTACACATGGTCTTGAGAATGCTGAGCGATGCTATAAGGAAGCTCTTACAGCTGGGTACCCGGCAAAATTAGCTAACATGATAGAGCACTACAAAGTTAAGCATCCTGATGAATGGCCGCACATAGTCAAAGGATTTACCACAGGTATGAAAAAATACATCGATGCTGGCTTGGTTATGAAATATGAAATGAAAGGCTCTACAGACCACACAACCTATGTTCACAAAGATTTCACACACTTAATGAATAAAGCATTAGGTGAGGAATCAATGATTTAAGTTGATGTAACAATAATTGCAATCCAGCCTATTTCCTGATGGATTGCAGTCATGCCTATACTTAAGCAGCCATAGATTTTCGAATATCCACTATTTTAAAGTTTACGAATACCTCTTTTGCAACTGGTATTAATCCATAGGTTGTTTTCTTATATATTTCTACTTTTAGATGCTCTCCACTTGGGCCTATAACTTTAACTTCATTTCTTGTTAAAAAGCCGAAACAACTAACGTAAAATCCAATGTTACCCAGTAATTCAGAACCATAATCAATTTGGGCTACAATTTCTCTTCCAAGCATTCCAGAAGATTGAATTTGAAATAACTCAGATGTACCTGGTTGAATTACTTCAGGAGGGTATACATTTTCTGGAAACTCTCCACAGTGCATTAATACGGAAACTCGTTTGAAGGGTTCGTTTGTGGCATTTTCAATTTCAATTGTTATGCTGGTGTTGGTATCTAATTTTTCATATATTGCCATTCATCTACTCCATTTATCTCTATTTATTAGGAATAATTGTTGTAGATATATAGTTTAAGTCCACAAATCTGGAAGATTAATTGCTTAAATAATACTTTCTTATGGCCTTATATAATCGCAGTCAATAGGAAACTGATCACTCATAAATAATTATTTTTAATTTAGCAGCACAATTCGCAAGAAGCTAAAATGCAATACAGCAGCTGTAACAGAACAGGTGGCCATCAATAGTTCTACTGCTAAATGATAAAAAGGGGATATCGGTTTTCCAGTATCTCCTTTTTGTTCTTTACAACTTATCAGCTAGAAGTTCTTTCCCTATCTATCACCCTTTGATTAATCTTCGATATAATTACGTCCCACTTGGTGTGGTCACCCTCTAAAGCAAATTCAACTTCATTCGGCATAAAGTTTATTTTATGTATTTTTAATAGCCTAGATACTGATAAGCCGGGATGGTCGGTGCTCTTATTCATACTTGAACTGGTTTCTTTTACTTTGGTGTACATCTCAGTGAGAAGCAGATCTATAGAGTTCTCCATGTGACCGAGTTTAGTGCATTTATTACAACACCAGTGGACATCCTCTATTATCGTGAACGGCCAGCGCAGATCCTCGCATGAGCCGCAGGCGAAACATATTGGTAGCACTCCTATCAATACCTCTTCAGCGAGTTCATCAGAAACAGTTAGGAGTTTTTCATTTATTTCTGGAATAGACAGTATTCGTTTTATTATTCTTTCTGTTGCCTTGGGCAGATTTTTTATCGTTGGCAAATTTCTTGCCGAAGTTGAGTATAGGGATAGTTCTTTAGTTGTGATTAGAGATTGATATGACTTAAATTCGAATGCAGCAGCTACAAGTTGCTGGGCATGACCACTTTTAAGTTTAATACTGAAGTTATCGGATACGTATTTTTTTAGATGCGAAGCACTTTGCTTCACCAATAGAATGGTGTCAGGCACTAATTATCTCCAAAGTCGTTTGAAAGCATTTAATAACTGTGGATTGATAATTAATATAAAATCAGATCAGTGTCGTCTTTTAGCTTGCTTTCAGGCTAGGCTTACGACTCCATAGAAATTATAATAGTTTCAAATGCATTATCCTGTCAAGGATCTATACATCTTTGGATTCATTATGAAGCTGACGATGATTAGAACCGTCTGAAATCCATAAGTGTATAGTCCATTGGATATTGGTAATATGCTGGCGGATTACCTCCAATTAACAGAATGATCTCATTGACCACTCATAAAGCTTAGACTCGTTCTTTTTGCCAATAGGGCCGAGCGCATGAATGTATGATGATACGCATTCATCTGCACCTTCATCTAAGTTTTTCGATTGAATTTTTACTTCGCCGCCGCTATTGCGAGTCCATTTAACATTATTTAAAATCTTAAATAAGCATGTTTGTAATTGGTCATTTATTTCCCAAAACCTATCAACATTATGGTTGTTTTCAGAAACTGAAATACTCAGAGTTCGAGTAGAGTTATTCAAACTAATACCTCATTTTCATTAGGATAGGGCCGTTGTTTTATTTATGGATTATGGCATTATTTTATTGATAATAACCTGAATTGGCTCGCATACTTTCCCAAATTTTGTAGCGATTTTTCTAAACACGCTTAAGTCGAATGAACCAAGGTCGCCGTATTGAGAGGTGAAGTTATACGCATGGGGGCGTTTTGTTGAGCATGAGATATTACCAAGGTTAGAGACTTTTATTAAAAACAGTTAATGTGACTGCAACTTAGGGGAATAGACGGGCTAACTTACATTTCACGTAATTCATCTGTCATGGCGGTTGTTCAGATACGCTATGAGTAAAAACCTTTTCATACAGACCTACTCCTGGTCGATCGCCATAGAGCTAGAAATAAAGCCATATCAAATATTCAGTTTTTAATGTTTTGAAAGAAGGGGCGACCCCTCCTTACTATATGTATAAATTTTGAGTCCCTCGTCCTGTTTAAGGTCATATATTCGTCTGGTTTATCCCCCTAAATCCTCTGAATGCCCCGAGTTATATGGCTTTCATCTTGTTGATCCTAATAGTTGGGCGTAAACTGTTGTGTATTGGGTTAAAAGTGGAATCTACAGCATGGCTGGAAAGGCAAAGCTCCCTGATCCAAAGAAGATTAAAGCTCTTGTAAGTAAACACAAACCGCCTGAGTTCAATGCCTGTGATAAAGGGTTGATCTCTTGTGCAGGTTGCGCTGGCTGGACTCTGATTGATTTATCTTTAATTAAAGTCAGTGACTTAGTTACAGAAAAAGGACAGTTGATTGCATCTGGCTATTTGCCTGCAGAGTACAATGCCAACGGGAAATCTAAGCTTTTCATAATTGGTCGAAACGGTTTTTTCCGTAAAGTACTGCAGGACGTAATCGATTACAGACTAGAGAATAAACACGGGATTTTAGATAGAGGTTTATATGCAGGGTTAAACCCAGAAAGTCGGTTTTTCCTGCAAGAAAGTGGAGAGCCATTTGGCGTCACTTATCGAGAGAGAGAAGGTAAGTCTGCACTCGTTGAGCCTTATGATATGCGAAGAAAATTCAATAGGTTCTATCTAGGTGAAGGTGTTACATGGCAGACGCTTAATGATTCGTTTGTAATGAATTATTGGAATGATAAGTCACTAGAGCAGCCCGCTCAGGCCATTAGAGATTTAATAGAGCTAACAGGTCAAGACCCTGCAACACTTAAGAAAAAGACTGCTAGGGAAGAGTCGAGCATACAAGAGATATTGGAAAACCTTTTTAAATAAGGGCAGGAAAAAATGTTTTGGAATAAGAGTAAGGATTTAGAAAAGCCAATTGGAGTCCAGATTAGTATCGAGCTTAATGCTATGACGCTTGGTGATATAGCCAAGACTTCTGAATCTCCAAGCATTGAACTAATGTCAAATGCGTGGCTTAAATATAATTGCACCCGAATTTCGGTAGGGTTTGCTGCCATCAATGTAGTTATGGACAGAGTGTTGTTCTTTTCGGGTTCTGATGGGCATGTGTATAGAGATTTGGAATTTGAAATTAAGCTCCCATTCCTAATCGGTCCAAATAAAACGGAAACGATTCAGGTAACGCCAACTGACGACTTTATTTTTCTATCATTTGAGGAGGTAGTGATAATGGCTTTTCCTACCTCCTTTATTGTCAATTCGCTACTAGGTAAGCCGTTAGCCGAATATCGTAATCCGGAGAAAGATATGTTCGGCGAGAGGTCTGAAATTGAGATAAAGGTTACTTCTCCAAAGGGTGAATGCAACCTGCCTGTAATATCAAAGGTCGCAAAGCGGTGGTTTAAATATGAAAATACTGCCGCCAAAGTAATGGCTACATTAATTTTAACCAATGATGACTTTCCATTAGAGCTAAGCATGAGCACAGAGTAACGATGTAAATGCACCTAACGAGCGAATCAACGACGCGCCTTCGGCACTGGAATTGTTGGGTAATTCAATCCTTTTAAAACTCCGAATAGTTCAAATGTTTAAGGTAGGGGAAAAAATTAATGTCAAAAGAACTTTTGCTTAAAATGCATAGAAGTGACAGAAATTACTTGATTGATAATCATAACTTTTATTATGAGCAAGCCAATAAAAGGCTGCTGAGTCAGTTTTCTGATATAGACAAAGAAGCTGAAGATTATAGGAGTGAATATTTTAACAAATTATCAAATGGCTTTAATCCTGAAACAGATGACCCTGGACACTTATACGAGATCAGTAGTGATGCGGCTGGTGAGCATTATGTGCTTTTATCTGACATGCAAAGCTCTACTGGATTGTCAGTCGTTACGGGTATGTTCCATGATTGGGAGAAGAGATTACGTGATTGGCTAACCAAGGAAATACAACGCTGGGATGCAAGCAAGCA
>MAAA01014394.1_pt1 | contig 10978 bp, 8 predicted proteins | sample 1115971 | NCBI WGS metagenome assembly MAAA01 (sample SAMN04961123, study PRJNA320927) | seawater metagenome | isolation source: sample BD02T6 sea water enriched with oil for 6 days | place: USA:Gulf of Mexico | collected 2013-07-27 | reverse complement strand
TGTAAAGCTTCGTTGTGACGGTCAATAACGTAATATTCTTCTAGTGAACTGGTGGCTAAGCGCATGAAGGGGCCCAGTTGCAACCATAGACTCTCAATTAACGGCAAGGTGACTTGATGCGGGTTAGCAGCGTACAGTAAACGGTGAAAGCCTTGGTTTAAGCTGCTGATATCCTCTAGATTTCCCTGTGCCATGGCTTGATCGCCTAAATCATTGATAGCCCTTAGTTGTTCTATTTTGTCCTCATTTAAATAAGGCATAGCCCGGGCCGCGGCATAGGGTTCAAGTGCAATACGCGCCTCGCACAATTCATTAAATTTCATAGCGGTCATTTTAGGCACCATAACCCGGCGGTTACCTTGAATTTCCAGTGCATTTTCAGCGGATAATTGGCGAATAGCCTCGCGAATAGGCATAGGGCTTACGCCTAATACCCTTGCCAGCTCACGAATGGTCAATGCGCGGCCAGGCAATATCTGGCCTTTCATCACCGCGCTGCGCAGAGTTTGATACACCCACTGGGTGACCGTAACACTTTCTAAGCGCGGTGTGAGCGTGATTGAAATGGGGGATTTTTTATCCATTAGTTACCGCAAAGTTGGTGGTGGTCTCGAATAATGGTACTCGAAGGTCCTCAAACCCAGCCTATTTAATTGGGTTTTACCCCTAAATTCAAGAGAACTTTACATAACTGTGTTGAATTGTGATCACAATATCTGTATTTTTGTGATCACAACACTGTAATCTAAGCCTTAAGTGCTATTCATTTATCAGGCCGATTTAAACGTTTTAAAGTGCTTGAAATATTGATTAATTAGTCGAGTTTTTAAGGCTCAAAAGCAAACCGCTAAGCTTGTAATGGCGTTAGTAGTTCGAATACCTACACGGGGGTATTTAGATCAAAAGCTCAATTAACGTACATTGCATTAAAAATAGTGCGTCTACCTAGATGGGCCCAAATAAGTGGCTGCTTAACGGTAGTAATTACATGCCAATAAATTCAAAAATCGAGTGTTATAGACAATACTTATAGCTTGTTAGTCAATCCCATTAACAAACTGAGCATTATCAATATTCATTCGGCTTAAAATAAAAACAGCTTATTGAAGTTTGATAAGAGAAATCGAGGGTTTGTTATGACATCTAGTCAACAGCATAATATTCAGGAGTCTTCAATGACAACTGCTATCGAGACTCCAGTGTGGAAGCAGGAAGGCGCTGTACCTTTTCTGCAAATCAAAAACGTCACTAAAAAATTCGATGATTTCACCGCCGTAAATAACGTCTCTTTAGATATCTATAAAGAAGAGCTGTTTTGTCTGTTGGGCGGCTCAGGCTCAGGCAAGAGTACACTTTTACGTATGTTGGCAGGCTTTGAAGAACCCACCAGTGGCAGCATTATAATCGATGGTGTTGATATGGCCGGTATCGAGCCATGGAACCGTCCCGTTAACATGATGTTCCAGTCTTATGCTTTGTTCCCACACCTTACTGTTTTTGACAACATCGCCTTTGGTTTGAAGCGCGAAGGTATGAAGCGTGACGAGATCAAAACCCGTGTGAATGAAATGCTCAACATGGTGCAAATGGCTGACTACGGTAAACGTAAACCCAATCAACTTTCCGGTGGCCAGCGCCAGCGTGTGGCTTTGGCCCGCGCTTTAATTAAGCGCCCTAAGCTGCTGTTACTAGATGAGCCCTTGGGCGCATTGGATAAAAAGCTGCGTGAAGAGACTCAGTTTGAATTAATGAACATCCAAGACGAGTTGGGTGTGACCTTTGTGGTGGTAACCCACGACCAAGAAGAAGCGATGACACTGGCCTCACGCATTGGCGTGATGAATCACGGTGAAGTGGTACAGGTAGACGAGCCGCAAGACGTATATGAATACCCTAACAGTCGTTTTGTCGCCGACTTTATTGGCTCGGTTAACATGTTTGAAGGTCGCGTGATGGAAGACTTACCCGACAGCGTAAAAGTTGAGTCAAAAGAAGCGGGCTGTGTTTTATATGTAAATCACGGTATCAATTGTGCACCTAATCAAAAAGTATCGGTGGCCATTCGCCCTGAAAAAATTAAAATTAGCCGTACTAAACCCAATCAGCTAATGAATTGCCTTAAAGGAAAAATTGAAGACATGGCGTATATGGGCAGCTTGTCTGTGTACCGAATTTTACTTGAAGGCGGTAAAGAAGTTCGAATTACTCAACCTAACTTTTCCCGTGATATGGGCACCCGTTTAACCTGGGAAGAAAGTGTTTATCTTTACTGGGACGTTGACAGCGCAGTGGTATTGACCGCATGAGCACATTATCCCTAACGACGTCTATTGTAGACGCAACTGGGCGTATACTTGCCAAATATACACCTCGTGAAAAAATAAACTGGGGTCGCCTTAGTGTGATCTCAGTGCCGTCTATTTGGTTATTTGTATTCTTTTTTGTACCATTTTTAGTGGTATTTAAAATTTCATTTGCCGAATCTGAAATCGCCATACCGCCGTACAGTGACTTAATGAATTGGGATGCTGAAGATACTTTTCTGTCCATAAAGTTAAGTTTAGCCAACTATATTTTCTTATTTGAAGATGCCCTGTACTTAGATGCTTACTGGAGCTCTGTAAAAATTGCGGCCGTGGCCACATTGATTACGTTAATTGTTGCCTTTCCTATGGCGTACTTAATTGCTCGCAGTGATCCTTCTAAACGTAATTTATTATTAATGTTGGTGGTGGTGCCTTTCTGGACATCCTTTTTACTGCGCATCTATGCCTGGATGGGGTTTTTAAATAAAAACGGCTTAATAAATCAAGCACTCATGTCTATCGGTATTATTGATGAGCCTCTTATCATGATGCAAACCGACTTTGCGGTTTACATTGGTATTGTGTACGCCTACTTACCTTTAATGATTTTACCGCTTTATACCGCCCTTGAAAAAATGGACATGACACTTATAGAGGCGGCCTCTGATTTAGGTGCCACGCCCACACAAAGTTTTATTAAAATTACATTACCGTTAGCTGTACCGGGTATTATTGCTGGTTGCATGTTGGTATTCATTCCAGCGGTAGGTGAGTTTGTTATACCGTCATTGTTGGGTGGCTCAGACACGTTAATGATTGGTCGCGTATTGTGGGATGAGTTTTTCCAAAACCGAGATTGGCCCATGGCCGCAGCGGTTGCCACTGTCATGTTAGTTATGTTGTTACTGCCTATTATGTTGGTGAGTGATAGCCAAGAAAAGAAGGAGGAAGCGTAATGAAAAAGACCTCTAAGTTTTTAACAAGTAGTTCCATTTTAGGTTTCCTATTTTTATATGCGCCTATTGTCTCACTGATTGTTTACAGCTTTAACTCATCAAAGCTAGTAACCATTTGGGGTGGCTGGTCTATAAAGTGGTATGGCAAGCTATTTGAAAACGAGCAAATAATCGAAGCGGCCATGCTCAGCTTTAAAATTGCGTTTATTACTTCTTGTTTAGCGGTAATTCTGGGCACCATGGCAGGTTTTGTGTTAGCCCGCATGGGGCGCTTTAAAGGCAGGATGATTTTATCTGGCTGGATCTCGGCTCCACTGGTGATGCCTGAAGTCATTACCGGTCTATCGCTTTTGCTATTGTTTGTAGCGCTTGAAAATACTTTTGGTTGGCCTGCAGGTCGTGGCACTAATACCATTATTATTGCGCATACCACCTTCTGTTTAGCCTATGTGGCGGTGATTGTGCAGTCTCGTTTATCAATGTTGGACGAAACCTTAGAAGAAGCGGCGATGGACTTAGGCGCTAAGCCTTCGTCCTTGTTCTTCTTGGTGACTATGCCGCTTATAGCTCCGGCATTAGTATCGGGTTGGTTATTGTCGTTTACCTTGTCTTTGGATGATCTAGTCATTGCCAGTTTTGTGTCAGGTCCTGGCAGCAGTACTTTACCCATGGTGATTTACTCTAAGGTGCGCATGGGTGTAACCCCTGAAATCAATGCTTTAGCCACTCTGATGATAATTATTGTCGCGTTAGGGGTTATTGCCGCTATGGTGATTATGAAGCGTCAAAATCGCTTAAATAAAGAGTTAAAAGAATAGTGTAATAATTTTACATTATTCTTTAAACGCCCGATTAACACGGGCGTTTATGTTTTTACATACAGAATCGGCAGTAAAGGTATCAATATGAAATTAGGCATATTAGCAGCAGGTATTACCCCTGATGAGTTAATTGGTAAGCATGGCAGCTATGCCGATATGATTATAAATTTACTTGATAATACCCAAAGTGATTACAGTTTTGAGGTGTTTGATGTACGAGTTGGTCACTTCCCTGACGACCTAACACAATGTGATTCATGGGTGATCAGTGGCTCTAAGTTTAATGCCTATGATAGCGATCCTTGGATGTTAAAGCTTCGCGAAATGGTGTTAGAAATACATGAGGCCAAACAGCCATTAATTGGCATATGTTTTGGTCATCAAATAATTGCCTCCGTTTTTGGTGCGAAATTAGATAAATTCAAAGGGGGCTGGGGTGTGGGTTTGCATGAGTATGACATTAAGCCTGGCTTTGATTTTGTATCGCACGACAAAGCGTCGTTTAGACTCAATGCCATTCACCAAGATCAGGTATTAACCAAGCCAGTTAACGCTGAAGTGTTTGCCTGTTCAACGTTCTGCCCCTTTGCCGGTTTAGTATATGGCGATTTAATTTTCACCGTGCAGGCGCATCCAGAGTTTAATGATCAGTTTGAAAAAGAACTCCTTGTTTTGCGTGGTGGCACTACTTTCCCTAATGATGTCACTCAGCAAGGTTTAGCCTCGTTAGATGCGGGTGTGACGGCCGAGCAAAGTGATGTGGCTAATTGGATTTCCCATTTTTTAAATAAACATAAGTAACGCTTAATAAATGGTAGGTGAAGGTGCCTGCCCTTTATTGATATGTTTCTTAGAAATTATAAAGCTAAATAAAATAAGAGTATGAATATGGTTAACGACTCATCATTTGAACCTTGTGATCTATTTGTTTATGGCACCCTAACATTTGACCGTGTATTACAGGCGTTATTGGGGCATGTGCCTAAAAAGGAAAAAATGCACGTGAGTGATTATTATGCCCGCACTATTCACTTAGAAGGCTGGGAGGATTTTCCGGTGTTATTAGCTCAGGCTGGTGTTCGTGTGAGTGGTTACGTGCTTAAGAATTTAACAGCCCAAGATATAGCAAGGCTAGATCGATACGAGTTTACCGACATAGGGTATTACAAGCGTACAATATTGCAGGATAATATTTATTATTATCAACCAGCTGAAAATTTGTTTGCTGTGGGTAAATTGGGTAATGTGTGGGAGATGAATAAAATAGATGCATCGTTAGAAACGGTGTACGCCGAAAAAGTTGTGCCGGACTTTATGGCCGAGAACATGGATTTATTTGGTTAGTGATATTTAATACGTTAAATTAGCGACCCGCCTTCAAATCGGTCCACAATCTATTAAGCATCCTGTTTAATTTTTTCTTGCGCGAACCTAACGTAAATAGCTGCTTCATGATGGCTTGGCTGGGATATATGGCCGGATTATTAGAGATTTCTGGATCTTGTAATTTAGTCGCTGCGAGATTGGGGTTAGCATAAGACACATAGTTAGTAATGTCGGCGATAATATCTGGGCGTAATAAAAAGTTAATAAATTTATGAGCCGCTTCGGGGTTTTTAGCGTCACTGGGGATCACTAGCATATCAAACCACACAGCGGTGCCCTCTTTAGGGATGCTGTACTCAATTTTAACGCCATTTTTAGCTTCTATGGCACGGGTTTGAGCTTGCAATATATCGCCGGAAAAACCCACTGCCACACAAATTTCACCGTTAGCTAAATTATTAATATATGACGATGAGTGAAACTGGCTAACAAATGGGCGCACCGATTTAAGCATCTTGCCGGCGTCACTGTCTTTTTTATAGTGAGCCTTCTTTTGTGATTTTTTTTGTCCCACATAATTAAGTGCCAGAGGGTAGATTTCGTCGGCGCTGTCTAAAAAATTAACCCCACACTCAGTGAGTTTTTTTATGTATTCGGGCTTAAATACTAAATCCCAGCTATTAACAGGAGCATCTTCGCCCAATATTTTTTTAACTTGATCCACATTAATGCCAATGCCAGTGGTGCCCCATAAATAGGGCACACTGTGTATATTGCCTGGGTCCTGTGATGCCACAGCCTTCATTAGATTAGGATCTAAGTGCTTCATATTGGGTAGTTTTGACTTATCAAGGGCTTGGTAAATCTTAGCCTTAATGTGACGGCCCATGGAGCTTGAAGAGGGCACGACTAAGTCATAACCTGAATGTCCCGCCAGTAATTTTGCCTCTAGTGTTTCACTGCTGTCATAAACGTCGTAGTTCACCTTAATGCCGGTTTCTTTTTCAAATTTAGAAATGGTATCTTCGGCGATGTAGTCGGACCAATTATAAAAGTTAAGCACTTCCTGGCCATGAGAAAAACTGGCCGAAAAAAACGCTAATACACTAATAAGCAATACGTTCACAGGCATTATTACTTTAGTGGAGGGGAGATGTTTCATGTGGTTCCTCGTGCGACGTTGGTGCTGCCTTAAGGTCGAGTGCCACGCTCAGTCATTAAAAAAATGAATGATAGTGTGCTTGTGGATATGAGTGCTAATGAGTATAGACCATGATAAAGACGCGTAAATTTTGTTATTAAAAACAAGGGCTTAACTTTCTGTGGGCATAAAAATAGGTGAGCTTCAGGGTGCGCCTTCGAGAACTGCGTCCTGCGTTACTCAATTTACCCACATCTATGTAGGCGTAAAGGCTGAGACTACAATTAGTTAATAGAAGTGCCCATTAGTAAAATTTTAAGCATCGCCTATTCCTACTCTAATTTATCGAATTATCAGCTCACATTAAGTCTTTGCACACGTCTATTAAGCTAGGCTTATGATTATACCGAGTGGATAGGATTTTATTGGGATTAACAGCGATGTTCTTCAAAGCACCTATTGCTTCCTGTGATGTTTACATGCTCTTGTAATTAGCAATAAATCGAAGTATATTTCGGTTTATTAAGTTGAATGTTCTTTCGGTTTTAAAGTTTTAGTGAGTGTGGGGTAAAAAATGGCTTTACTGGGTTATGAATCATCTTATTACGCGTCTACAGCCAATCAAAAAGACGACTTTAACACTTTACAGGGCGAAGAACGCTGTGACGTGTGCATCATTGGGGCAGGATATACTGGCTTGTCGGCGGCACTGCACTTAGCGCAGAAAGGTTATAGCGTGACGATTGTTGAGGCTCAACAGGTGGGTTGGGGGGCGTCGGGTCGTAATGGTGGTCAGGTTTCCCAAGATCACAATATGGATCACAGTGAGCTTGTGAAAAAAGTGGGCACGGATGCAGCCAATGCTTTATGGCAACTGTCCATTGAATCCGTGAACCTAGTGAAGGACTTAATTAAAGAGCACCAGATAGACTGCGATCTAAAATCAGGTGTACTGCACGTGGCGGCTAAATCGTCTCATAGTCGACATATGCAGGATTCGGTGCGTTATAAAAAAGACGTATTAAATTACGATGCTATTAAATATGTATCACAAGACGAAGTACGGGCCATGTTGGGCACAAACAAGTACTTCGCCGGAGAGTTATTAACGGATGCTGCGCACTTGCATCCGCTTAATTATGCCCTTGGTCTTGCGGCTGCCTGTGTGAAGGCGGGCGTTACTATTTATGAACACAGCCGAGTTAGCGATTATAACGGCGGCAGTAATGCAACGGTTAAAACCGCCCAGGGACACGTGAACTGCAAATATGTATTGCTGGCCTGTAACGGTTACCTTGATAAACTTGAGCCCAAAGTGGCTAAAAAGATTATGCCCATTAATTGTTTTGTATTGGCCACCGAACCTTTAAGTGATGAACTGTGTCGCCAGATTAACAGGGACGATGTGGCGGTGGCAGATTCTAAGTTTGTGATTAACTACTTTAGGTTATCCGCCGACAATCGATTGTTGTGGGGAGGGGGTGAAAATTATACGGGTACTTTTCCTAAAGACATTGGCGGTTTTGTTAAAAAATACTTATTGGAATATTACCCACAATTAAAAGACGTGAAAATAGATCACGGCTGGGGAGGCACGTTAGCCATTACCATGAACCGTATGCCGTACTTTGATCGTCTAAAGCAAAATGTATTTGTTGCACAGGGTTACTCTGGACATGGCGTCGCATTGGCCACACTGGGTGGCAAATTAATGGCGGAGGCGTTAAGTGGTAGTGCCGAAAAATTTGATATGTTCAGTCAAGTGCCCACCCCTACTTTTCCTGGTGGTACTTTACTGCGTCGTCCTGGCATGGTGGCGGGCATGTTGTATTACGCGTTGCGTGATCGTTTGTTCTAAGTGCTGAGGTACCCCTGTACTAGCTCATCCTGTACATATGCGCTTCTTGCCAATCGACAATTGCTCCATGCATTGTTCTGATAAGTGATATCCTGTCACGACCTTGGCACCGCGTTATACAACCTACAGGGATGTAGGGAATGCCGTTTTTGCAGGCTAGTACATGGATGTACTTGTTAGAGAAATGCATATACCGGAAGGATAATTCTTTAGCTCAGCTGCGGCTAGTCCGAAAAACGCCGCTCTTTGCCATCCCTGGCACCGCGTCATACCGTACATCCTGTACATAAAAAAGAGTAAGTTTTTTGGGCTTACTCTTTACGGTTGCGCCTTTTAATTTAAAGTAGGGTTGCGCTTAAAATTTAACGACCTGTCTTCATGTCGCTCCAAAAACGAGTCAACATCTTGTTGATCTTGTTGGTGCGCATTTCGGAAGAAGACAAACGCTGCATAACGTCAGTCGTTGGGTAGATAGAGGGGTTGTTAGAAATCTCTTCATCTTGAATCTTAGTGGCTGCAGTGTTTGCGTTGGCGTACCAAACGTAGTTGGTAACATCTGCAATCACTTCTGGGCGCATAAGGTAGTTAACAAATTTGTGAGCCGCCGTTGAGTTTTTAGCATCGGCTGGGATGGCCAGCATATCAAACCAAACAGTGGTGCCTTCTTTAGGAATACTGTATTCAATTTCAACACCGTTTTCAGCTTCCTCTGCGCGCTCTTGTGCTTGCATGATGTCACCAGACCAGCCAACCGCTACACAAATATCGCCGTTAGCTAGGCTGTTAATGTAAGAAGACGAATGATACTGAGTAACATAAGGGCGAACGCTTTTTAATACTTTTGCTGCTGCGCTGTCTTTCTTGTAGTCGGCGGCATCTTTAGAGTTAGTGCTCTTGCCTACATATTTAAGGGCCAGTGGATAAATTTCATCGGCTGTATCTAAAAAGCTTACACCACAGCTGGCCAGCTTTTCCATGTTCTCTGGCTTAAATACTAAATCCCAGCTGTCCACAGGGGCATCTGCACCCAGCGCTTTTTTCACCATTTCTACGTTATAACCAATACCGGTTGTACCCCAAAGGTAAGGCACACCATGGGCATTGCCTTTATCTAATGGTTCAATGGACTTCATTAAGTTGATGTCCATGTGCTTAATGTTTGGCAATTGTTTTTTATCAAGTGGCTGAAAAACCCCAGCAATAATTTGACGGCCCATGAAGGTAGCGGATGGTACCACTAGGTCGTAACCTGAACTACCGGCTAACAGTTTGGCTTCCAAAACTTCGTTGCTGTCGAATACGTCATTGATAACTTTAATGCCCGTTTCTTTTTCGAAGTTAGCGATAGTGTCTTCGGCGATGTAATCAGACCAGTTGAAGAACTTTAATACTTCTTGGCTTTGTGCGTGAGCAGTAGGAATGGCTGCTGTTAAGGTCAGTGCTAGAACAGCAGCTGACCTTTTAAAGTTTGATGCTAATTTCATTTTTCACCCTTCATTTATATTTATTATTTTGTAATCTCCGTTACCCTTTTAAACTACCATAGTCATCATTAATAACTACTAATAAGCGCACTAAAAAGCCCTTAAACGTGAATTATTATTCACTTTTAAGGGCTTTGTTTTTACATATATGTAAAGGTAGGTATTTACTTTTACTTGCCAATTTGCATTGGTAAGTGTTTAACGGTCAGTCTTTAAATTAGTCCAGCTGTGCGTCAACACTTTTTCAACCTTGCTGCTGCGCAACGTGCTGAAAAAAAAGGCGTCTTTTTCATGTTTGAATCTTCTGGTAGGTGTCGCTAGATCGTAGCCTGAACGACCCGCTAATTATTTAGCTTCCAGTACTTCGTTGTTATAAAAACGGCGCTCAGTACTTTAAATTTTTGCAACTTTGTACTATTTATTTTTCGCTATCACGTTTGTTTTAAATTAAAAGCGTGCTGGCTATGAGTTATAAAGCTAGGTAAAAAATTGTGAATAATCATCTTAGAGTTACATGTGCCTTTTTGCACATTTAGTTGTTTTTTATCAGAGTGATTACTCGGATTAAGGTTGTTTATAATAGCCATGAAAAGCAATGTTAAAAGGCAATTGAATACGTAAAGTGGCTATGTTTTTAGGTTGTTAATTGACGGTATATTCAACTTAGGCCTTTCTTTGCTGCGAACTAGCCCAATATTGCTGCTTAATTGGCTTAAATGCCATTGCCTTTTACTTCAATATTCAGCGTATTGGGGTGGGGCGATAAGGGCGCCTATTAATGCACTAACAGATGGCGGTATTGTTAACGCTTTTTTAATTTGATGGTCTGTGTGTTTTTTGTACTTGTTTGTTGTATTAAGCTTCAAGGTGGTCTATTTTCTCGCCAATTCAGGATTTCGTTTTCAAGCGCCTCTAGGGTTGTTAATATAGCCGCATAATCATTTAACGTGTGTTGGCAACTAATTGAGTTGCCCTTAAAGATAATTAACCAGACCTTATTTAACCATGCCTAAAAACGCCGACAGTATTGAAATAAGTACGCCTGTTAAAAAGCCTGCGAACATTGCCCCGCGTACTTCACCGGTT
>MAAA01024518.1_pt1 | contig 10984 bp, 5 predicted proteins | sample 1115971 | NCBI WGS metagenome assembly MAAA01 (sample SAMN04961123, study PRJNA320927) | seawater metagenome | isolation source: sample BD02T6 sea water enriched with oil for 6 days | place: USA:Gulf of Mexico | collected 2013-07-27 | reverse complement strand
GCAAAAAATATTCGTCAACAAATATCCAAGCTGGCGGGAGACACCACCTTTCTAATCAGCTCTCATAACATTCAGGAGCTGGAGCGTTTGTGCGATACCGTGCTTCACCTGGAACAAGGACAGCTTAAACAAACCCTGCAGCATAAGAGCGCGCAGGGTATTGCCAGTGAGGACAGTTTTTTAACGATTCATATGGAGGATGTGGCAAGACAAACCTTTATTGAGCACATTTCACAACTGTCGTCGGTGACATCGGTGAGCAGTGATCAAAAAAACGAATTTTTAATTTGTTATGACGCACGTCTCACACCGGATTTGGATCAGCAACTGTTGCAAGCGCTAGCATCGAAGCAGTGGCACTACCGACGCCTAATTAAAGGCAGGACTTTAGAGGATCGTCTATTTACACAACACCGGGATGCAGCTGCCTTGTGACATTCTATGCTAGGAATTTTAATAATGATTTTGTGGTTTATTGCCTATTAAAAAGGCCCTAATAATTAGGGTCTTCAATATCACACTTCAGAGTCTAGATAAGGATTACTAATAAATCCCCATCCAAATACAGCGGTCTAATACCCTAAACGCCAGCCTTTTCTTCCATAATATATTGGCGGGGCGCTGACGGGGGTTTTCACTTTTCTTATACTTTCTTCCTCATCCGCCTGCCATGCTAGGTTACTAATAAGGCCTAAATTGGTAGTAACCGCGGGTGTGTTGATCTGGTTAAGGGATGACAAATTAAACTGGGCATAAGCGTCAATGGCAGCAGCTTCTCCCCCCACTGAACTGTCAATCACTCGAGACCGGCTGCTAATACTTGCACTATTAAGGTTGGCTAGGTAAATGCTGCCATTGGCCTCTGCTTTAATAGCGCCTCCATCTTGAATAGAAATGACAATGGGGCTTTTAACATCAAAGCCAATTTTATTTAACGCATTTAGGCTTAAATTTTCACTGGTGACATTAATTGAGTTAGAAGTATTTGAAACATAATTATCAATGTTATTTAAAATAGAGCCCCCCTTGGCATCTATGTTCACATTAGATAAAGCGTTAACGGCACCCAGGGATATGTTACCTGCATTAGAGGACAAATCAATTTTTCCAGAATCTGCCTTTAAAACGGCAGAAGGACTCATGGTAAGATCTCCTTCTGTGGACAGGTTAATATTTAAGCCGGTAGTGGTGATGGTGTTGTTAAGCATTAAGCTGGCAGCATTAATATCGGCCGTACCCACCATGGCAATGTCGTTGTTAAACACCAGGTCTCCTGCACTGTAAATAGTAAGATCCTGCAAGGCTATGTTGCTGCCTATGGTACCCAGAGTTACCGTGTCACCGAATAGGGTTAGGCTGTAGGTGCCGTCCAGTGTAGCGTTGCCAAAATTAACCATGGCAGGTAATTCGGCACTGCCAAACGTCATATCCTTGTATATCTGGATGGCGCTTAGGCTGGAGAAGTCAAAGCTGGGTGTGCTTAGGGTAATGTCACCGTATAAGTTTAATTTACCTGTGGATTGGATGATTAAGCTGTCAATAACAGAGTCATTGCCTATGCTGCCAAGGCTTAAATTACCCGTTCCTGTATTAAAGGTAAGCGTTTTACTGCCGTTAATAGTCGTACCTGAAAAATCCAGCTCGCCATTATTTGAATTAAACACGTGATCGGCACCTACATTAAATTTAAGGTTACCCAGTAAACTTAAACGCCCACCTTCGGTAATGCTGGGGTCATTGATAAACGTCAATTCAGCGTTACCCTCTATATTTAGTGAATCCAGGCTTTCATCCCGGCCAATATTATAAATAAATATCTGTTCATTAGTTGAATGAATCTCTAAATCATGAGGGCCATTTATACTGAGTGACGTGTCAGTAGGGGTAGCGTCACTAAGAAAATTAATATTCCCCGTCAATGAAAGGCTATTCTTTAGCGCGATATCGGTATTCAGAAAATTAAGCGCATTGATGGCGGTAACATCATCATGGAGCTCGGTGATTGATTTAACGGATTCATCAGCACCTTCAATAGTGATGTTGTTTCCACTTATTTGGCCAAGCTCTGCTTTATTAACTGAGTCAATGGCAATACTTTTTAGCGTATCGTAGCCATTTAAATGGCTGTTAATCGAACTAAAAGTGCTGGATGAGAATGTAACACCCTGGGCAATGCTAACCTCATCCAGATTGCTCAGGTTGATATGTTGGCTTGCGTTAATGTCCCCGTTTAACTGAGTATTGCCATTGCCAATTTTTTCAATATCCACATTGGTAAAGTTTGTTAGGCTATCTAACTTAATGTCACCATTAAAAGCTTTAATTGAAATACTTGAGAAGTTACTTGGGTCAAGGGAAGAAAGGTTTCCCGATATAGAAGTCTGGCCATTAGAGATATTTTCCAGAGTAAGTGTACTATTTTCCTTATTAATCAAAATATTATTGGCGGCTAACGTTAGGCCGTTAATATCAGTTTTAATGTCCTCGTTGAGGATGATGCTATTAAAGTTGTTTAATGAAAGCCCGCTGAGAGTGGCTGTATTACCAATACTGCCCACTTTAGCTTGGCTTTCTGAAGCGTTGCCGCTGGCGATAAATTCATACTCACCATTTATAAGTGTATATTGGCTGTCAAATTCGGATAAGCCTGATATGGAGAGGTTGTCTGTTAATCTTAAATTAAATTGGGCCGAGCTATCCCCGGCAACAAATCTATCAGTTGAAAAGTCACCACTTATTAAAATCTCGTTTGTACCAGTGAACTGGGATTTTAAGATGATACCACCAATACTGCTTAAACTATCTTCGGTTGCTATTAATTCATTGTCATTAACATGTTGCAGGTGGAATTGACTGGAATTTTCTCCTGAATCCAATGTAAGTGTAAATGGGGCATTTTCTGTCTCTGTTAATGACGCAAATGTAACATCGTCCAGGTTAATTGACGGTGCATTGAGTGATATGTCCGTCTTAAGATATAAATTGTTGGCAGCTTGGGTATTAATAGCATTGTTTGCCAAAATATTGCCACTTAAGTAGATGTTTGCAGCATCCAGTTCTACCGAATCAAAACCAGAAATGGTATTTATATCTATATTGTTACTTTCCAATATAAGGTCTGTAATATAGTCCGATGAATTATTTATTAATCCTTTATGTAAAATAATTGAACCGTCGGTAATACTAGTATCGGTCTCAAATTTAAGGTCACTGGCATCGTCATTGGTATTTTGATATTCAATTTGTGAGTTAATATTGATTGAGCTGGAAGCTTTTAGACCGTTATAAATTAAGGTCCTGCCTGTATCTGACGTTTCAATATTAATGCTCTTTAGGCCGCTGCTACCCAGTTCAAAATTAGAAGTTGTGGTACCTATGTCTATATTATTTGCAGTTAGGTTTAAGTTAAGTTCGCTGCCTGAAATATTGGCAGACAGGGTAAGCAGTTCGTCTGCATTTAGGTGTAGATTATCTACTTCCTGTGAGCTGTAATTCAATAAGCCTGAAATTTCAATATTGTTGGCGTTAATATACAGGTCTTTGGCCTTAATACTGGCAGGTGAGTTGATGACACTGTTAAGTACGCTTGAAAGATCTTTACTGCTAAGAATAACCGCTCCGTGGGTGGCTGAAAGCTGGGACAATCCCCCAAGAGTTATACTGCTATCAGAGTTGTCCCTATCTGTAAGTCCTGCAATGTCAATTCCAATATTCAAGCCGGGTAATTTAATAAGACCAGTATCCAGGGTGCTTAATATGATTTGCCCCTGAGAATCAGTAGAGATTGCGCCGTTATTTGAAATAGATCGGGAAACTAGCGCAATATAGCCATTATCCTTGGCATACAGTGTCGCCCCTTCTTCAATGGTTATACTTGAGTTACTAGGAGATGAAAGTTCCAGGCCATTATCAGTGTGCATAAAAGCAGACGTGGTCGCCAAAAACGAGCCGGTATTTATACTGGAGTTGGCACCAAATACGAATCCATTCGGGTTACTTAAAAATACTTGGCCGTTGGATTCTATTCGTCCTAATATACTTGAAGCGTTTGTGCCCCCTATGTTATTGAGCGTGACGGAGTTTTCATCGGGTTGGTTGAAGGTGACCGTTTCATCTAGCCCAACATCAAAAGAGTCCCACTCGATTGTAGCGGAATCTACAGTTTGAGTGATGGTAAGGTTGCCATTGCTAACCGATACTCCATCGGGCGCATTATTCAATACCGGAGCCGCAACACAAGTGGCTATACTTGCCGTATTAATAGCAATAGCCAGCATAGATAATGCAAAAGAGTTAGTTCGCATTAATGGTTCAATTCTCATGCTTAAAACCCTCGGTCAAAATTAAATAAAATTTCAAATTTGTTTTTGCTGGATTCGCCTACGTCAGCCAAGGGCATAGCCAACTCTATTTTACTGCTAAATGTACCTTCTTTTAGGAACTGGGCATAACACCCTATAGAGGTCATTTCGGCAGAAGCCAGTTCATTACTGAAAGCTTTTAATCGTGTCCCTATACCATGGTCAATAAAGGCAGCTAACTTTAAATCACTAATAGGCAATGAAAATTTACGGGCACTGGATTTGCCACTAATTTCCACACTTATCACCCTGGATCTGTCACCGCTAAAGTCAGAATTTAAGTAACCCCTCACCGATGTGGCTCCACCTAAGTTAGACTGCTCCGACGGCAGTAATAAATCCTTTGTATACTGGATATTTATCTTGGTGAGAAGTTGATAAGGGCCAATGCCCTGGTTCCTGCTAATAAGCAGGTTATAACGGCTATAGTCTACGGTTGCCTGCGTATCATCAACCCCTTTGCGGCTTATGCTCGTATCGTTATTTTTCATGGAGCCTGCAAAATTAGGCAGGCCCTTGTGAAAATCAAACTTAATTAAATTTGCTGCGGGGGAAGCAAGGTGATCATTCCAGCGTAAAAGGGTGCTCCAGGAAAAAATACTAACCGCATCTTCGCTAGAGATATCCCCCTTCTGGGTGGTTTTAGCCAATTTTTTACTGAGTTTAATACCGGTATTTAATCTATGACTGTTTCTTAAAATAAGGTCTTTATCAAGTTGGATGAAAGAGGTATTTGCCTTGCCTTCCAGTTCCAATCCCTCAAATTCACCGCCCACTGTATATTGAGATTCCTGATAGCCAAACGTCACATTGAGGCCGTATTTAAACATGCCATTAAAAAATGAGTTGGTAAAATAGGGGGCAACATTAAATTTATAGCTGGTACCAAGATAAATAGAGTTGGAAGGGTTAAGAGTCGCCAGGGCATTAAAGCTTAATTTGTCAGCCTGATCAGCAATATTAAATAAATTAGCGGTAAAGGTACCGCGCATGGTACCCGTGTACTCGCTGCCATAATTGTCAAAGCTAAAGTTAAAGTCGGTAATCTGTTCCTTTTTCACATGAATATCAATTTGGGTCTTGCCAATTTGTGAACCCTCTTTGAATCTGGTGTCGATACTAAGCCCAGGGTAATTATTAAGCTGAATCAGTGACGACTCTAATGATGGAATGTAGGCAGGTTTATCTATCAGGTTTTTAAACGGGCGGATTAAACGTTCATTAGAATAATGTTCATTTTTGATGGTGGTCACTTGTTCAATTTCACCCATGACCAAGTCTATATAAAGGCTTTTTTTGGATAAATCTTGAGGTGGAAAATACACTTTGGTAAGAATTAAGCCTTTTTTACGATAGTAAAGACTTAGCCTTTCGGCTAGTACCTCAAGTCTATTAATTGTATAGCGATTATTGTTTTCTTTTTGATCTTTTCTAATGATTTTTTCCAGGTCATTAATATGGATTGAGTAATCATCCATATCTTTGAGCCTGGCCAAATTAAATTTATTCACGGTAATGGCGGGGTTGTTGTCATTTAGGTTGCTACTGCTGGTATCTTTATTTTTATAAATCATAGAATCATTATTATTAAAATACTGATCAACGGATTCTGCAACGCATGCGCTGGTAAACACCAGTAGTGAAAAGGCCTTTACTAAAAAAGTCCTTTTTATATATTGTTTAGCAACCACTTAATTCTCTCTTACAATAAGGGTAGAGCTAAACAGGCAAAGAAAAAAGAAGGTTAGAAGGGCGTGAGCATCCTGCCTATGTCGCAAGAAATAAAAACTTGCATTCGACTTTTCCAGTAATCCTTGCTGTTAGCCGACTGATTTGTTATCAATGCCCAATAAAATGTAATAGACAATTTTTTAATACAAAATTTTTTAATACAAACCAGATTAAATTGAGCTGGCAGTATATAGACAGAGAATTGGCTTTTCAAATTAAAGTGCAAGGAGAATGACATGGTTAACATAAGTATGGATAAAATAATTGAAAAGCTATCGCCGCTATTAAAGTTAAGTCTGGAAGGTGCCGCGCAACTGGCTATTTCATCGGGAAATTATAATGTTGAGGTAGAACATTGGCTAATAACAATATTAGAGAAACCTCATACCGACCTGAATACTCTATTTAGAAAGTTACCGGAATTCGAAATTGACATATTTCAAGCAGAACTAATACAAACGGCTCAAAAATTTCAATCAGGTAATACACGTCCCCCCTCATTCTCTAAAAGCCTATTGGATTTAGCCAGTGAGGCCTGGGTACTGGCGTCTGTAAAATATGATCATAGTCAGCTGACATCCGCTCACCTGTTGATGGCCATGTTGGAAAACGAGACCAGCTATTATCAACTACAGCGCGCCAGTCATCATGCTAAAAATATCAAGAAGCATTTGATCGAAGAAAACCTTCCAAGTGTGGTAGGCAGTACATCCGAAAGTTCAATGATAAATGATAAAGCACCAACTCAGGGGGCTGCGCAGTCAACTTCACTCAAACGTTTTACGGTCAACTTAACCGAACGTGCCAAAAACAATGAAATAGACCCCGTTATTGGCCGAGACAATGAAGTAAGACAGTTAATAGATATTCTGCTGCGTCGTCGCCAAAACAATCCTATCTTAACCGGTGAGCCGGGCGTGGGTAAGACAGCCGTGGTTGAAGGCCTTGCAAATCGCATTGTGAGTAACGATGTTCCTGCTGCATTGCAAGGTATTCAGTTGCTGTCTTTGGATATGGGTTTGCTACAAGCAGGGGCTAGCGTAAAAGGTGAATTTGAAAAGCGCCTAAAAGATGTCATTAAGGAGGTTAAAGAGTCTACCGAGCCCACCATAGTGTTCATAGATGAGGCTCACACACTGATTGGAGCGGGTGGCGCAGAAGGTAAGGGTGATGCTGCAAACCTACTTAAACCTGCCCTGGCCCGTGGTGAGTTCAGAACCATAGCGGCGACCACCTGGGCTGAGTATAAAAAATATTTCGAGAAAGACCCTGCATTAACCCGCCGTTTTCAAGTGGTTAGCGTAGAGGAGCCATCGGTGCCGATGGCGATAGACATGATGCGGGGTATTGCCAAGTCGTTAGAGCAACATCACAACATACGCATTTTAGACGAAGCGATAGAGGCCAGTGTAAAGCTTTCCAATCGTTATATTCCAAGCCGTCAACTGCCAGATAAGTCTGTAAGCTTATTAGATACCGCCTGTGCCCGTGTAGCGTTAAGCCAGGGGGCGACACCGGCTGTCATAGAAAAAGCCATGCGAGTGATAGAGCAATGCGAAATTAATATTAATTTACTAACAGATGAACAAAATACCGTAGGGGGGTGTGAGGAAAAGATTGCTCAATACCTTGATTTAAAAGAAGAGCAGGTCGTAGCCTTAGCCTTGTTGCAAACGCAGTGGAAGGCAGAGAAAAGCCTCATTGGGGGTATTAAGCAAAAAAGAGAAGATGGTCTGCACTTTAATGACTATCAGCATGCGCTAAATGAGCTAGCAAGCGTGCAGGGAGTTGCCCCCATGGTGCACCTTGATGTAACAGCCCAGTCGGTGGCTGAAATTGTTGAAAACTGGACCGGCATACCTGTGGGTAATATGGTGTCGAATGAAATTGAAAGCCTGCTTCACTTGGAGGACAAATTGCGAGAACGGGTGGTCGGTCAATATCATGCAATGACAAAGATAGCACAAGCCATTCGCATATCGCGGTCAGGCTTAACCGACCCAAGAAAACCCGTGGGTGTATTTATGATGGTGGGCACGTCGGGCACGGGCAAAACGGAAACCGCACTGGCTTTGGCAGATTATTTATACGGCGGTGAAAAAAATCTAATTACCATTAATATGTCCGAATTTAAAGAAGAGCATAAAATATCCATGTTGCTGGGTGCGTCAGCCGGTTATGTGGGATACGGGGAGGGGGGCGTGCTCACCGAAGCGGTGCGAAAAAATCCTTATAGCGTGTTATTGCTAGATGAAATGGAAAAAGCCCATCCAGGCATACAGGATGTGTTCTACAATCTGTTTGATAAAGGCGCCATCAAAGATGGCGAGGGTAAAGACATAGATTTTAAAAATACTCTAATCATAATGACCACTAATGCGGCGAGCTCGGCCATGTCACAGTATTTTGGCAAAACAGATATTGATGAAAATGAATTGTTAGAAGCGATCCGACCGGAATTATTAGAAGATTTCAGGCCGGCTTTTCTCGGTCGTTCAACCATTGTTCCATACTTCCCATTAACACAAGACGTACTAAGAAAAATTATTGCTATTAACCTTAAAAAAATAAAAAACCGTTTGCTGGATCGCTATGACGCCAAGCTGGAGTTTGGCGAAGAAGTAATGGCTTTTCTACTGGAAAAGTGTACCGACCCAGATACAGGTGCCAGAAATGCAGAGAATGTCATTAATAAGTCCATTCTTCCTGCAGTGTCTAATGCCTGCTTAAAAGCACTGGTGGAGGATCAGGGAATAAATGAATTGTCATTAAACTTGAATGGAGATGAGTTTGAAGTGGTGGTGAATTAGTAAAAATTTCTAAGTTATGTCCATAATTTAAACTGTTTATTCTAGCTCTTAAGAAAATAAAGTATTCTAGAAAAATCCTCTTATTGCACTTGGGCAATAGTAGGGGGTAACCTAACATTAGAAATTATCTTGGTGATACAATGATGATTTAAGGGAGGGCGTTTACAAATAGAAAATAACACGCTAATCATTACTGCGTTGTATAGCCAAGATTATTCAATTTAACATATATTATTTTGAAAATGATAAACGTGAATTGTTTGCTGGATTGTTAGTACTATGGAATGCAGGATTAAAACCGTTATCATGGGAGTATGATAACGGGTCATAACAGGAAGGTTCAGGAAAAAGTTAATTAATAATCATAGATATGTGTTTTTCGGTCTCACCGTCTATAGTACAGGGAATTAAGGTTCCAGGTATAAGTTTAGAAGCTTGCTCAGTGGTTAATTTTTTATATAGGCTTGCATTAAATGTATTTTCCTTTCTCGAATGTACTTCTCCAATTATTTCATAGCTCTCTTCTTTAATGGAAAAAATAGGATTTATTTTTAATATCTTGAACATGGCATTTGGGGCAATCTCAGATGCTTTGTTTATGTGCTTGATCGACTCATTTATGTCTAAGTAAGCGCTATCGATTTTTTCTGGATCATAGAAAATTACTACTGAGTCACCTGCGCTAAAATTTAATTGGATAGTGGAGGAGATCGGATCGAATATTTTTGAGTGGCCTTGATATTTTACCGTTACTCTAAATCTAGGTTCATTATTTATTTTAAAGGAGGAGTATGCGATATTAATAATTGTTCCAATAGACCTTTGTGTTTGATTGGATGATTTATGGGTGCCAACGAAGACGTTAATAATAGTGCTTATCGATAAATATGCGCCTATACCTGATAGGATGGGTGGCAATGCTAAGCGGGAATATCCTTCAAAAGTAGGCTGCATTGTGTGGATAAATGGAACCGTAGCTGTCTTGTAACCAATGTATACACCCAAAATAGTAATGACTAATTTAATTATGTAAATCATATTTTAACCGTACATCATTAGAGGTGCTGTTAATATTACAATTTTTGAACTTTTCTTTAGGATGATTTTAATACCTTCTATATCCATTTATTTTTTACCAAGATCCGATTTCTGTAGAGAATTAACATTCCCGTATGGTTTTATGCCTAGGGAGTTTTTTGTAGCGTGTAAAGTATCGACAGATATCACCATTCATAAAGTCCAATGTTACCTGATATTTACTCACTTAGTTTCGCTGTACAAGCGTTTGGTCATCTTCTGTTGATTAAATCCGGACGGTGGTAGAGATAACTGCCGGGGTCTTAAATATTGGATTTAGGCCTAAATTGTGTGGCATTGGGTATACCGGTAAGCGAGCATTTATAAAAAGGCTAGTTAGCCATAACTTGGATGCTGTTTTATAATCTCAATAGCATCAACTGGGACTATGGCTACCTCAGATTTTCCTCTCTGGTATTTAATTGGAATAAGGTCTCGTTCAGTCAGTATTTAAATTTAAATATTCTTGTTAATCAACTTCCTGCTGCAGTTGTGAGCTGAATCCACGATTTATCAAATAATTACTTTAAATCCTTAAGTACAAATCGCTGACTATCACTTGGATGTACTAATAACTTAATTTCCTCTCCAACGTTGTACTTAAATTTATAATCAGGATTAATTCCGCTGAAAGTTAATTCATGATCATTGTATGTAGCTGAAAGAATCACTGTATTGCGTCCATTTTCTCTGGTTGATGACAGAGATATATCTGAGACGATGCCTCGAGCTTCCAATGTGAACTCGATAGCTTGCTTTTTCCAGCGTTCGAATTTTTTAATGTCATGAATTAAAACCAAGTAGGTCATACCATAGCCAAAAGAGGCTAGTAAACTTAATACAATTGCGCCTACAATAGAGTGATTTTGAAAAAATACTTTATACATGTAATCCCCCCTTTATTAATATCAGCTAAAAGTAGAGGGTAAATCAACTACAGCAACTTCCTAGGCGGTACGCCACCTATTGCTGAATGAGGTCGTTCATTATTGTAAGTCCATTGCC
>MAAA01014393.1_pt1 | contig 11016 bp, 8 predicted proteins | sample 1115971 | NCBI WGS metagenome assembly MAAA01 (sample SAMN04961123, study PRJNA320927) | seawater metagenome | isolation source: sample BD02T6 sea water enriched with oil for 6 days | place: USA:Gulf of Mexico | collected 2013-07-27 | reverse complement strand
GACCGAATGCTGGGCAAGCTGGCTGGTCAGGATGCACAGTTGTCTGGCACCCTGGTGATTACCACCGTCTCCAGTTTGTCGCCCATCTTAATGCCCATCATTGCCCGCTTCATTGAGCTTCATCCCAACATCCAGGTGGAACTGGTGGGGGGTAGCCGTATTTTTAAACTGGAATATGGCGAGGCCCACGTGAGTGTGCGCCCTGGCGCTCAACCTAAAGACCCGGATTACGTGGTGCAGCTACTGCAGAAAAATCATTCAACCTTGTATGCCAGCCAAGCCTATGTGGATGAATACGGAGCATTGGCGTCCCTTAAGCACGTTGACGGCCATAAATTTATTGGCAGCATTCATCCGTTAAATAATATCCCCATGATGCGCTGGCTCAATGAGCATGTGGATAAGTCGCAAATACAGTTTCGGGGCTCCGACTTTGGCTCCATGATGGATGCAGGTATCAATGGCTTAGGCATTGTGGGGGTCGGGTGTAATATCGCCGGCACCAAAACTGGCTTGCTGCCCCTGCTGGCACCTCCAAAGGAGTGGGATAATGATTTATGGTTGGTGACACACAGGGATATTCATCACAGTCCTAAGGTGCAGGCGTTTACTAAGTTGCTGAAGAGTATGATGGTGATAGATACATAATTATTACCGTTGTGTAATCGATGATGAACCTGCCAATTTAGAAACAGCTTCATTGCTATTGAGAACACCGTAAACCCGTCCACGGGGGCTTGGCATCGGCATCCATGCCTCAGGCATATCAATAACAATAAACCCATTTCCAAGTTAATGATTACCGGCCGCTGACGCTCCAACATTAATGATGAATAGCCTCGGCAATTTGGCTTAGTAAATTAACGCTTTCCTGAACGACGCAATGCTGCTGAAGTAAAACTCTTGCGCTTAACAAGGTGACCAAATTTAAATGGTTCATTTTCTTCGTTAACTAAATCCACGAGATAACGGCCAGAAAACAAATCATAGTTAGTGGTCGATACATACCAGGGCGTATTCACATTGGCAAACTGCAAGGCATGACCTTCAGATACACGCCACATTTCACCACGATTATCATAGTGTTCGGCAATGGAAATTTGCCAGCTGTCTTCATCTACATAGAAAGTACGCTTGGCATAAATATGGCGCTCGCCATCTTTTAATGTGGCTTCCACTTCCCATACTCGGTGTAATTCATAACGAGTGTAATCCGGGTCAATGTGGCCAGGCTGCACTATGTCACTGTACTTGGCTTCAGGATCAGCCAGTTTGTATGAATTATAAGGAATATAAATTTCCTTTTTTCCCAATAGTTTCCATTCGTATTTATTGGGCGCACCATTGTACATATCCAACTGGTCGGCAGTATTCAGCCCTTCGGTTCCGCCTCTTGGTGCATCATAAGCAACTTGCGGGGCACGACGCACACGGCGCTGGCCAGCATTATATAACCAGGCCATTCTTGGCTGATTCACTTGATCAATGGTTTCATGAATTAACAGGATATTACCGGTTAATCGAGCGGGAGATTTGATGATAGAGGTGTAATAAAATAGAACGTTGTCATCTTTTTTCTCATTCATCCCCCCTTGTAAGTATTGCGGTGCCGTCAACTGCGCACGTAATTTTACTGCGGTAAAATTACCATCAACCTGCACCGGCATCTGTGCCTGGTTACGTTCCACAGATCCGCCTCGATAACGGCTCACATGATTCCAGATCACTTCCAATCCATTCTGCGGAATGGCAAAGGGCACGGTTTCATCAAAGTTCACCATGCCGTTGCCGCCATCCACTAACTCAGTTGTGGTGGCATTTTGTTTCGCTTTTACGTAAATGCTTTTGGGATAAGATGCGGTACGGTGACTTTTATATACAGGCATTTTATAAGTGTCCGGGTATTTTTCAAAAAGTGCTACCTGCCCAGGAGTAATGTGTTTTTTATGTTGCTCAATATTACTTGCTGTAATCACAAATAAAGGCTGCTCTTTAGAAAAGATATTTTGCAATGGATTGATATTTTCATCCTGCTTCAAACCACCGTTGTAGGCGGGTATGCTGCCACTTTTATTTCCAGCCACTTCAGCCCCCACCATAGTTAATTCTTGACCAAGCTTTTCAGCCTGAAAAGGAGAAACCTTAGCCCAGGTAGCGACACTGGCACAGACCAATACAGCACCCACAATGGTTAGTTGTACATGTTTACTAATTTTTTGTATTTTCATAGGGATCACCTTGTTAAAGGGCCTTAACAGCTGGCCCAATTAATCATTATTTTTGTATAACGTTTTTTTAAATTTTTGATTAACTTTAAAACTGAACGCCCAGGCTAATAGCAGCGAAGTCACGGTCTTTTATAATGCTGTAATCCCCACCCATAAACTGGGTGTAGGAAATATCGGCACTGTACGTTTCTAAATAATTAGCCTGAACACTTAAGCCAAGGGATTGCTGACCTTCACTAAAGCCACTGCCGGATGCAGGTGAATAACCTTTAACGTCTTCACTCCAGTTCAACATGGGTTGTAAATTAATGCCCCTGAAAACATTGCTGTATTCCGCTATTAATCGAGCGCGGTAACCCCAGGCTCTCTGAGTCACAAAGCCATCATCCACATTACCAATATCACCCGGTGTGCCAAAAATATCAGAACGACCATATTTAATTGCATCGCTACCCTCATCAAAACCATGGATGTAGGTGTAGCCCGCTTCCCCTACTAGAGTCAGGCTATTGGCTCCCGCTACCTGATCGAATAATTTAATTGCGGTAAATTGCGCTTGTGAGATATCAAATCCCCGAAAGCCCGCTATGGTGTCACCCGGAGCCAATTCCAGACTTTGAATCTCAGTTGCCGAGGAAGCTATAGCGCCGAAAGCCATCGCCTGAATGAGCATGTTGCCATTGATTTGAATTGGAGCTTCTAACTGATGACTAATCTCTCCAGAGACGGCCACCGAACCCAGATTAGTTGCAAAACTAAAGCCCATTAACTGAATATCCTCAGGGTAAGAGATGAAGTAACCACCAGTTGCCACCCTCGCCACAGCAACAGAGCCCCCTGCATATTCTTCTGCCGATCCAAAACCAGGTATGCTTCCGGCATTGCTATAATCCACCAGGGCCTGGGTGTAAATGCCGGTTTCCATATCCGTTGTTAAAGCATGATTTCTAATACTCAAAATAGGTGATCGGCTATGGATATTCATGGTGTATACACCAAATTCAGTATCCCCTAATGCTTCTGAAATATAGCGAAATGCCAAACCATACTGCCCGTCAGCCGATGGCTTTTTCAAACCGTCTTCATCCCGACCCAGGCTTAACAAATCATTAACAATTAAAATAGAGTCACAACCATCGGCCATGGAATCAGCTGTAGAGAAGTAGGTTCCACAACCGGGTAATACCGTTTCCTGGAATTCCAGTTGATAAAAGAATTCGGCACTTAAATTGTCGGTTAAGCCGATATTGGCAAAGGCCATGTTCACCGGTAATAAACCTTCTTTAATTTCTGCACCTGGGCGAGTAAAGGCATTAACATCCACCGGATTAATGGCATTTACGCCACCAAAAATAAAGGTACTTTCCCCCCAGCTCACCACCTGTTTACCCAAGCGCACATCCAGCGGCATATCCAATACCTCAAACTCACCATAAACAAAAGCATCTAATAGAGTGGCACCGGATGCCTTGGATAAATCATTAAAGTTTGAATCATCCAGTTTTTTATTGTTGTTATAGGTGAGCGCTGTTCCGGTTGCACCACCCACATTGGCTGTGGAGGCATGACCATAATCTACCGAGTTATTTTTTAGGGCCGAGTCATACCAGTATTTACCCCGCACAAAACCACCAAATTTTTGATAGCTCATTTGTAAATCATGACTACCTTTAAATAATTGTGAGAAAGCGTCTCCTTTTTTATAGTTACGGTTACCATCGTCGGAATCGGTATAAAGGCCTTCACCTGAACCAATTAAATCTGAACTGGCGTTGCCCACTCGCCATGATGACCCCATGGTCAATTGACTATCAAAGCTGCCTTCTATGTCACCTGTATTAAATTCGAAACCCTGAACCTGACTGGCCAATATTAACGGTGTGGTAATGGCCACAGCCAAGGTCAACTTTTTTTTACGCACGGGAGTTCCCGCGCAATTATATTTTTTCATAATTACCTCTTTTATTTTTGTTTAGCTTGATAAAACCAGATTTTAATCTGGGGTATTACACTAGGGTTAAACAGCAGGAAGCCGTAACTTTCTGCTGGATTATTATTGCGGTTTTTTTCAATAGAATTACTACAGGGATGTACCTATAGCGCGCAAGGCCTCTGTGGTCTCACTGGCGATTGATAATCATTGATTATAAAGTTAATGTTGACCGAGTTTTTAAAAAACAACAAATTGGCTTTTTATTCACGTAAATAGACTGACCATAAATCCCCAAAGCCATGAATTCTTCATCGGCATTACCAGGCAACCACCACTGGTGGCCATAACCCTCCCCCCCCCTTTGAAGAGTCCTATTCATTTACTAGGGTGGCTGCATAATCGTCAAATAAACCGCCCGTGGCCAACACGCGCGTCATACGATTAATGTCGAATACAAAATCCTCGTAGTCTTCGTTAAAAGCCACAGAACCGGACATCTGTAATATATTTTTTATGTTAACGCCCTCATAAGCCGAGCCTTTAAATTCTGGCACGTAGTCGATTACCTGTTCATTAATGCCATTGATGCGCCCTTCTTACACAGCGCCCCCAAACAGGGCCGGTAAAATAGATTTACCCATGGACCAACCGATACGCTGGCCATATTCCCCCGTGCCTTAGTAATTAAAAGCCATAACAATTCAGGAGATCTTCAATATCATTAACATTTGTCATTTATATATCTTTTAAAAATAATATTATTCACTAAAGGTATATTGCTAAATAAAGCGACATCATTTCTAATTTCTATATAATAATATTAAGCTAATACTGACTAATTATTTTACTTAACCTAGGATTTTGTGGAGGACAGATGCCATCAATAAAACAATCTGAAATAGAATCTGGGCAAGATAACTTACCCTTTACCGATCTAAATCGCTTTCAGTTACGCTCAGGAAAAAATCGAATTCACCACGATAATGCCGAGGTGGAAGGTATTGAAAGCTTGTATCAGTTACAGCCGGGCATCATGTTACGGATATTGGATCTCACCCGACATACCCAGCAGAATATTGAAACCGCTGTACCGGAAAAGAACCTTGTCTTTTGCTTTAGTATTCTGGGTGACGAAACCCTGGAAGTTGAAAATCATGGGGATTTACCCTTGAGTGAAGGAAAACTAATGGCTGGTTATTCCCATATAAAAAGGCGCATGGCATTGCGATCAGGGAGTAATGAAAAAACTTTATTGGTGATGCTGCTATGTGAGCCGGGTGTATTACTCAAACCTCCCTTTGATTTAAACATCGAACAAACTCCTGACTGCATACAAGCAATATTAAACGGTGCCGAGGAAATGGCTGAAAACGTCACCATGAATATGGAACTCATGCAGGCACTGCGTATTTTTTTAAGTTTTGACCCGCTACAACCCTGGAGCCGTCCTTTTATACAGGCTAAAAGTCTGGAAATTTTATGCCTGGCCCTAAGTAATATTGCGCATCAGGAAAGTCAGAAGCAACTGGCACATGTTTCTGAAAAAGATCTGGAACACATTCAAAAAGCCAACCTATTATTGCAAGAACAATGGAAAAACCCTCCAGAACAGGAAGAGTTAGTACAGATTCTAGGCATTGGTAAAAGTGCGTTGAAAAAGGTATTTAAACTGGTGAATGGTTGCTCCATTACCGATTACGTTTTAAATATTCGCATGCAAAACGCACAATCATTGCTAAGTCAGGGAAAATTAAATGTGACCCAGATAGCCATGGAAGTAGGATATGAACACTCCAGTAATTTTGCTTCGGCTTTTAAACGCCAATTTGGTATCAGCCCAAAAGCGTTTCAAAAAGCAACCGCGGGTCACTATTTACAAAAAGAATGAATATTAAAATGATTAATCATGACTATTGTTAAATAACCATAATTAATCATCTCAATACGATAAGTATTGAAATCCATCCCACCCAAGTTATAAAAGAGCTTTTCTATACCTGGCTAAAGACTGATGGTAAACACCAACCTATAGCCAGGTTCAATTTAAGTATTAAAATTAGGTTTTACTTGAGCGATAGCGAACCACACTCATCACAATAAGCAGCATCAAACTCAACCATCCCAGCCAATCCCCAAACTTGGTATAAAGGGTACCGGGTTTGCTGATGGGCATATCGTCAATTAGTATTTGATCCTGATTTAAATCACTGCGACCAGATTGAATAAACTCACCTTCGGGACCCACGATTGTGGATAGACCATCCAGAGAAGGGCGTAAGGTACTAATATGATTTTCGGCAGCATGGGAGGCATTTAACCTGGCGTGGCCTTTTCGAATACCTTCCCAGTCGGCATAAGGCGTAACCATAATATCGGCACCGGCTTGTATCGCTTCACGGGTACCAATGGGGAAGTCATTGTCGTAACAGGTTCGCATGCCAATATTTAAATCCAGTTCTTTAACATGCAGCATGCCAAAATTAGGAACACCCGGTTTTAACCAACTGGATTCAATATCCGGCACTAAAAAGTGTTTAAAATAGGTGGTGTTTTCACCGCTTGGGGTGATACCAAACAAGGTATTTCTGGCTGCCTCTACATTCACAAAACCGGCGATAATGGTGACACCCAGATCTTTAGACAGCGCCGTTAACGAAGCTTTTAAATTGGCTTCATCGGTGTCATCTTTAATCATTAAAGAAAATTCTGGCCAGGCGATAATTTTGGCACCCTTACCCGCGGCATCCTGGGTTAGGTTTGCATACCTGTGGTATATAGGTAACCAGTCGTTGGTCTTAAGTGTTGGAGGAAACGAGCTAAACCAGCTGCTAGACACTTCTTCAGGCAATATAGTGGTGATAGCCGCCACACGTACATTACGATCAATTTCAGGGGCTTGAGAATAGCCCGCAATAAACATGATACACACCACCAGAGCGGCAGCAGCGCTGCTCATTAGTGCCCTGCGAGATCGGTTTAACACCAACAGTAAGGCACTGCCCGCTACTAGGGAGGTAACAAACATAAAGGTGAAAGAACCTGCCACGCTCACCAATTGACGTGACCAGTCAAAGCTTTGAAAGGTCAGCATGGGTAGCCAATGACCAGCGATAGGTAAATTATAAGCCAGGGTGATGGCAGCCGTGACAATTGCATACCCCCACGGCACTAACATTAAGTATTTGTCATCGCCGTGAGTCTTAAGCCTGCCTAATACAAGACGGGTTAAAATAAACTGCAGAGCTATAAGCAGGGTAAACAACACCAAAAATCCCATGGTGGCGGGCAGCGGAATTATTTTTGTCATTTTGATAACAAGCGGAAGCATGCTGGAGAAACCAAAGATAAGGCCCAGCTGAACTGATCGCTTAAGACAACCGGTTAAGGAGTAATACAACACCGGCAAGGGCGCCAATATCATAAAAACCACAAATAACGGATCAAGGATGAGCAAGGAGGCGATGGCACCACAAACAAGGGCAACCAGGTATGGCCATAACTGGCCCTCCTTTATTTTTTCAAAACTACCATTAGAATCTATAGAATTTTCCAGCATGTTTCACCTGCCATATATAAAAATATTAATTTATTGGATTAAAATAATGTGAATTTAAACAATCAGAAATTAGTTTCCTACATTGATATTCACACACTCAAATTCGCCCAAATTAATAGGGCGAAGTTTTTATTTCTTCTTCAATCATTAAATGCATTAAATCGAAAAATTTAGCCGGTTTGTTCAAGAGAATTCCATTTCCCATTAGTCAGCCAATGTTCCAGCATCCACAAGCGATCACAGCCCCAGATCATGTTGTCATCCACCACAAAGGTAGGTGAACCAAACACACCCCGTTTAATTGAAGCGTCTACCTTGTCTCGCAACGACAAGCTCAATGTTTCACTTTCAAGCGCTTCGAGTAATCCCTTACCATTTAAACCAACAAGCTGAACCAGCTGAGCCAGCACTTGTGGTTTGGAAATATTAAGCCCTTCTTGCCACTGAGCTTTGTAAACGGCCATGGCAAATTCCCCTGCGCGATCCGGTGCCTGCTCTTGCACCCAGCAAAAAGCGCGAGCGGGCGGTAACGGCTTGGGAATACCATGTTTGGGAAAAGACAATGGGACATTGTAGAGTGACGCCAGCCTGGGTAAATCCGACGCCACATAAGGCCCTTTTAACGGCGTCTCCATTAAGGGTTTCAAACCCATAACCTTCATTACCGAAACCCCCAACAGCATGGGATGCCATTCGACTTTTCGATCATATTTTTTGGCCAGCTCGTCCACCTGCATGGCCGCTAAATAGCCATAGGGGGAGATAAAATCAAAATAAAAATCAATCATGCTAACGCTCCTTCCACGGCTTCAATTTCTAAATTTAATTGTTTGGCCAGATCAACACAGGCCGCGTTAAATTCAGAATCTGAGCGAGCAGCTGTCACCTTCACTTGAATGCCACCATTGGCAAGCACCAGGGCATTGGCCGTTACACTAAATACTGCCAATGCCTCCTCCACTGCCAATTTTGCGCTGCGGGCGCGTAATGTGGGTTTATGAATTTTTCCCACGGCCGTTAAGGGCAGGGCTTCAATAACAACCACTTGTTTGGGACAGGCGGGACGCTCATCAATATGGGCCAAGGCGTAATCACGTAATACACTTTCGCTGACACTCTGATTGGGATGGAGCTGCACATAGGCCACGGGTAACTCACCGGCATAGATGTCCGGTTTGCCCACGGCTGCCGCCATGGATACAGCGGGATGACTTTCTAAACAGGTCTCTATAGTGGCAGGATCGATATTGTGGCCACTGCGAATAATCAGGTCTTTGGCTCGACCGGTAATGAACAGGTTATTGTTATTGTCGATGTAACCCAGATCACCTGTTCGCAACCAGCCTTTATCAAGTGGCGACTCAGCAACCCCTAAATAGCCCTGAAAAACCATGGGGCCACGCACACAAATTTCCCCCACAGCTTCAGTTGTGTTTGAGCCACTATCAATACGCACTTCAATCTCGCCGCTAATATGTCCGGCACTACCAGGAACCGGTTCGTTTTCTAAATTTGGCATGACGGTGACACCTGCGGTTTCAGTCATGCCATACACTTGGTAAAGGTCACGGCCGGTAACGGTTTTAATTTTCTCAGGCACACTCAATGGCAGGGGAGCACCACCTGTGATCATGTAACGCAGTGAACTGATGTCGGCCCCGGCTATGGGTACATCTGCAATGGCCGCCACCGAGGTAGGAATAGCGCCGCCAACGGTTACCCGGTAATGCTCCACCAAATGCCAGTAGCGAGAAACTACCTGTGGGTTACGAAAGCCCGCCATAGTAGGCAATACCGTATTCACCCCGGCCGCCAAAGCACCCAGGCCAACGATTAAAGCGCCGGCCACATGGAACAAGGGCAGGCCATTCAAGCCCACATCGCCTACCCCGGCATCCATCGTTCGTAAGTAAGCTTTGGCAGTACACAAATGATTGACATGACTGTGCATGGCCAGCTTAGGGGTGCCTGTGGTGCCACCGGTATGGAAGTAGGCGGTGATGCTGTCTGCTGCTGGTAACCATTCTTTGGGTAAGGGTTCAGGGCTGTAGCCGGCAAGCATGGATTCAAAACTTTCACCGCTTTCGTTATTACTAAATGCCACAGGAATCAGCTTGGGTTTATTAGGCAGTTGCTGCGCAACCGACTGAGCTTTCTGCCAAATATCGCTAACAGGGTTTGGCCCTAGGGCAATTAAAATATCGGTCTGGGCTTTTTGGGTAAGGGCCAGCAGGGCATTTTCGCTTAACAAGGGATTTAACGGATTGGCTATGCCTGCGGTTCCCGCCCCCCAAAGAATGTAATGGGCCTGTGGAATATTAGGCAGCAGAAAGGAAACCACCGGGCGCTTTTTACCGGTACTCTCGGCCTGGTCATGAATCAGGCGCACCATTCGATTAATATTTTTAATTAACTCTGAATAACTTATTTTTTCATCTATAAGATGTGAAGAAACATCTTTTAAATAGGTTAATGCCGTTTCGTCAGCAAAACGAATCGAAGACTGCAGCAACAGTTCATAAACCGTTGTTGGCACGGGTAAATCACTTGATAATTTCAAAACCTTACACCTCATACAAATCATTAAGGTCTGTGCTACAAACCGGAATACTGATTACTACGAGGTTTCAGGGTATCAAAGCTATAGGGAGGAAATCTTATGCTCAGGGCCGTAAGAATTATGACTATGGGTAGATATGCGTATCGTTAGTGAACAAATAAAAATATGGGGATATAAGACGATTGATGATTTAGCGACAGACTCTTTTCGCGGTGGGTTTGCCAACTAAATAGTCGCTGCGCTTCTCTGGAGGGCGCCGTAACCCCATCCATGGGGCTTGGCCTTAGTACATTAGAATAGTCTAATTAAAGCCCTTCAAACTCACAAATGGCGTACACATCAAAACCTGCTGCTTTTAAAGGAGCAAATTTATCGCCATGATGATCATTACGATATTTCCAATCCAACGAGAAAGCTTCAGTAAATCCGTTAAGAACCTGATTTATCCCCTCTGGACCGTACACTTTTAATTTAGACTGTCGACCTGTTCCTATCCAATTCCACATATGTATTTCAGGAAGTTCAGCGATATGATCAGAGTGAAGATGAGAAATGAAAATACTATTTAATTGGTTCAAGGGAACACGCCAATTTCTTAAATTATCTATGCTTTTATTACCTACATCAAAAATGAAGGTTTCTTCTCCGGCTTTTATCATTACGCAAGTCTCTGCCCTAGTTGGATGAGGTAGAGGAGATTTTGAACCGCATACCAAAGCACTTAGAGAATCTTCTTCTG
>MAAA01014392.1_pt1 | contig 11019 bp, 5 predicted proteins | sample 1115971 | NCBI WGS metagenome assembly MAAA01 (sample SAMN04961123, study PRJNA320927) | seawater metagenome | isolation source: sample BD02T6 sea water enriched with oil for 6 days | place: USA:Gulf of Mexico | collected 2013-07-27 | reverse complement strand
AATTTTGTTTATCATCTTTATTCATGAAGTCCGATAAATCCATACGGAAGTCATTTAATGTAAGGTCGGTGATAGAAACACCACCTGCCATATCCTCAAGGTCTACCACTGTGTCTTTAAGCTGCTGCAATTGCCTGCGACGATACTCAAGGTCGTTCATATCTTTGGCATTTTCATCTATGACGTTTTCTTCACCTGTGGCCGAAATATCAAGCAATACCATACGACCCGATACACGGGCTTCAAGATTGATGTATTCATCCAGCTCCATATTGGGCCAGAAGTTAATCAGCTGGATTTGTTTGTTTTTTGAGCCTAGGCGATCCACACGTCCAAAGCGCTGAATGATTCTTACTGGGTTCCAATGAATATCGTAGTTGATTAACGTATCGCAGTCCTGAAGGTTTTGCCCCTCACTTATGCAGTCGGTGGCGATAAGAATATCTATTTCTGTACTGGCATCAGGGTCTATTTTGTTGCGCTCTTTAGATATAGGAGAGAACGCTGTTAGTAAATTGTTTAATTCAGACCCTACACCCGTAAGCGTGGTTTTATTGGTGCCACCGCCCGTAATGAGGGCAGAATGAACTCCTAATGACTTATTGGCCCAATTGGCAATCTGCCCATAAAGGTATTGGGCTGTATCGGCAAAGGCAGTGAAGATAATCAGCTTCTTATTGTCACCATTAAGAGGGTTCGCTACCTTGTGAGCGATAATCTCTTTTAGCTGAGCAAGTTTAGAGTCGCGTTCTGCTGTAATTTTCTTGGCATCATCTACAATGCTTTGCAGTAAGATTAAATCTGCCTCAAGTTCTTGGCGAAATCTAATTAGATCCATGTCTTGAATAAGCACCTTGGTTTTTTTGTTGCCCAGTAAAAAAGGCTCTAACTCAGGTGCGTTCAGCTCAACGTCTTCTATTTCTTCAATATTTAATTCAAATAGCTCATCAGTTTCATGGGTATCTATTTTTGAAAGTAAAACTTCGACTTGATGAGATAGCTTGGTTGCGGTTAGTGTAAAGGAGTGAATGGAGCTTTCCATTCGTTTTAATAGGTTTACACGCATAAGGTGTATAAGACTTTCTTCACGGTCTACTTGTTTGAATACACCCTTTCCTTCACCTACAGCTCTATCGTAGCGCCTTGCATACTCGGCCTTCAGGTCACTGCGAACATATTTAAGCGGCGAATAACCCGCCAGCGTTAAACGGCGAATGGTTTTATTCACCTCTTTAAGAGGAGGAAAAGTATCAGATATATCAATATCAGCATAAATATTATTGGGGGGAAGCCGCTTAGGAAATTCACCTATATCTTTTGTCCCGTAATATTTTTCAATATGCTTACGTGAGCGTGCAATAGTGACTATGTCTAGCAGCTTAAAATAATCAAAGTTCATGCTATCAAGTAAAGTGGCCGTTGTGCGTTTTTCTACAGGCTCATCGGCCCACTGATTAAACTGACGCTGTGCCTGCTTGAGTGTATTTTCTATATTTAAAATACCAGATTCTTCAAAAGCACTATCATTACCTTCTGTTATGAATGCCACTTGATTTTTAAGGTCATTCATCCTGTTATTTACAGGCGTTGCCGATAGCATTAATACTTTTGTTTTTACCCCTGAGCAAATCACATCATCCATTAGCCTTTGATAGCGGGTTTTAGTATCTTTGGCGGGGTTGTTATTTCTGAAGTTGTGGGACTCATCAATCACGATAAGATCGTAGTTACCCCAGTTTAACGTCTCTAGATTTATTTCACCTGAGAAACCCTTAGTGCGACTCATATCGGTATGGTTTAGAACATCGTAATTAAAGCGGTCACTGGCCAATAGATTACGTTTGTCGTTGACGGTATAAACGGTCCAGTTATCACGGAGTTTTTTAGGACAAAGCACCAGTACGCGATCGTTTCTAAGTTCGTAATATTTGATAACGGCCAGAGCTTCAAAGGTTTTACCTAGTCCAACGCTGTCAGCAATAATACATCCGTTATGTTTTTCCAATTTGTCTATTGCGCCCAGCACACCGTCTTTTTGGAATTTGTAGAGTTTGTCCCAGACAATGGTGTCTTTGAAGCCGGTTTTGCCTTTTATGATGTTCTCTTCGTCGATATCTTGAATAAAGTCTTTGAAGATGTTGTACAAGGTTAGGTAATACACAAAATCGGCGGGGTGATCTGATGCAATAAAATCGAGCTTTTCGATCAGTTCTTCTTTTATATTATTAGCGCTTGCTTCATCAGCCCAAATACCGTCAAACCATGTTATAAGCTGCTGCGTTGTATCGACATCTGAGATGCCTGTATTCATCTGAAGACTATTGGAACGAACCTCACCAAGGCCTGTTGGCGAAAGTGTGGCACTGCCATGAACGGCAAAGCTACTTTCACCTGATTCTAGGTGCATTAGGTTTTGCGCGGCCTGCGGTGTCGTGCTGGCCTTAACGTCAACTTTGCCTCGTAACCATTTAGCACACTCGGCAGCCACGCGCTTTTGATCAAGTTTGTTAATTAACCTGACTTCTTGCTCATTGCCAACAATTGCTTGCAGGCCATGGCCTTGCCAGTCTGTTAAGAACAAGCGGGCACTTTGAAGCTTGTTTAGTTCTTTTTTAAGTGAAGCAAAGCCATAAAGAGTGAATAGGCTGGAGAGTACAGATAGCTTACTTTCATCAAATGAGTGTTTTTTAAGCTCATTGCCTACACTTCCATTGTTTTTATTGTCTAATAGCAATTTTGATTCCTTACTTAACTCTAACTAGCTACAAATTAAATCTTAGAACTTTCAAGGCCCGCGGCTTTCAACCGGGCGGTTAAATTACGCATCTTACTAAATTCAGTACCCAAACTATTTTTAAGGCCTACCCCTTCGCAAAACTCTTTAGAAGTAATGGTTTTTAAGTCATCTGCATACTTGATCATTTGCAGGTGCATCTCAGCTGTATATTGATTTCTAGGTGCATCTTTAAGCACATCTCGAATCTTGGAAAAAATAGCTTCGGACATCAGCACACCCATTTTATATAATTTAGCTAATTTATATAAAATGGGTGTGCAGTCAAGCTATTGCGGCATCAATAAATTAAGATCGGAATAATGTCTATTGGGCTATGATCAAAATGACTGAAAACTAATCTGTTCACGAATTAACCTTCGGAGCCATGAGGGTACCATCCCCTATTAGTAGGCATATTGGTATTTACTACACCAAATGGAATGTGAACTATAGATGTAAGACTCGTTCATAGGAGGGACTGTAATACCCTGCGAAGGTGCTATGATTAAAAACTGACCAGACAGTTACCCACTATACATTGATATCTGTCTGTTTAGATATTGATACATTAGAGCAAGGTTATATTTTGCGCTTAAACCCAGTCTCTCTAGCTGGGCCTGCACCTTTAACGTCTTCTCGACCATTAGGCCTGACAGCAATAAAACTAAATAACCAGCACTTTTTCTCTTTTGAGAGTATCTAGAAATGACTCTGTATCCCGAATTTTCAAGTCAATTTTCATAAAGTCAGCGATTGAGCTCACATTATTTGTAACATCAAAGTCGCTATCAATGCCAGATTCAAAATCTTCATAGAGCTTTTTAAAAGCTACTTTTTGAGCAGCCAATTCTTGAACGGATACAGCATTAAAAACATCGGTATTTTTTTTGATCGTAGCAATACGCTCTTGAAATATTTCTGAAACTAACTTAGATCGTTTCTCGTGTTTCACTGAGAATAAATCTATCTTGTCGATTAGGTAAACAACCAGTGTCGAAGCAATACCACTTGCGATTGCAACTAAAATATCATCGAATGGCTCAGGAACTAGCTTCGCGATACTTTCTGAGAAATAGAAGACCACAAACGTGCTAACAGTTGATGCCAAAAGCTTAACAATCGCATCCCCTTTCTCTGCAGAAGACATATCCTTAGAGTCCGAGCTAAGTATCTTTACAGCGGAAACGATTGCTGAAAAGCCTTCTGACAGAATTTTTAAGATACTCTTAAATATTCCAGTTACCAGCCCTAAAACCCCTTCAATAAGAATCTTAGAAATATTCTGAAACAAATCCTTTACAGCATTTCTTAATGTTGGAAGAATCACTTTGATGTTATATTCCATAACCCTAGTAAACCGAAACTTTATCGCCTCCAAGAAGTCTACTGCGTCAACACCTGCTTCAAATCCATTTTTGATAGAATCGGATAACTCATAAAAAATAGGTTTAATGGATTCTATTATTGCCGTTCCCAATAATTGATATTGAGTTTGCTCAAGCCCCTGTAAGCCCGCTTTCATTGCTATTTCAGATTTATTATTTTTTGCATTTTCTGCGGCTTTGTCTTGTGCATCACTGTGAATTTTTTTTGCAGCTTTTTGTTCACACTCAATCCCATTTTTCAGAGTTTCATCTGAGATGCCCTCTAATTTTTTTAGAGCCTTTTTCTCACTTGAATTCAACTTCACTCCCGACTCTTGCTTTTTCTGTAGAGCTTGTTTTCTATCTGCTTGATCTTGAAAAGTACCAGCACCTTTCATTCGATTTAGCTCATTACTAATCTCAATGAGATTTGTATTAGCGTCTGTAATTGCAGCAATATCAGATTCAGTTAAAAATACATTTTTAGCATAACGATCATTAATTTGTTTTACAGGTACAACATGATCAGTATCTGACGCCCTATTCTTTTCACCTTCACTCTTAGCATGTTTCTTATAACGATATAACTCAACGCTCTCACCTGAATCCGTCACCTCTATACTACTTTCACCTTTCAATGAGTCGCCAAAGTGTTCCTCCTTATTTTCATCCAGGTTCTTTCTTTTGGTCATATCCTTACGGATTTCTTTACTGTATTCTCGCGACTCCCTCATACCTTCAAGCTGCTGTTTATCAGAGATGCTAGAAGCATTTATTCCAGCAGTGGAATAATCAAATCCCTTGATCTCATTCCAGAGCCTTGATGCAGTAACACCTGTGCGGTTTAACTTCAGTTTTTTATGAGAAATAATTCCATCAAGAACATTCAAGCCGATAGGAGTAACTAGCTCATCAATAAGGCTTTCTTTATTCTCAAAATGATCATAGATTGCATCGAGAACTTCTAATGAGCTTCTTCTCTCAAACAATTCAGTTTCAATAAGAATTTTACTCGCCTGCAACGGTGAGCTATTATTTAGCTTGCTAGCAAGCTCTTCAGCTGAAATCGTCTTTTGCTTAAACTTCTCATCCATGATCTTTATCCCCTTATGCTGCAAGAAGCGAAACAGTATGGCTAGCCAATGCGTTCGTCTTATCTAGATCATTACTTATTAACTCACCAGATTCTGACAGATATCCCATAGTGCTCATGGTTTTCATTGCTACCGATAGGTTAAATAATGCATGAAAGTCTTCTATGTGCTTAATTGGCATCAATCTAAAGTCTAGCTTTGCAAACTCTGCACTTCTAGCCTGCAAGAAACGCTGACTGTTAACACCAAACTCAAATCGTTTCAGTAGCTTTTCATAGCCATTGACAAGTGATTTAAAGTAATCAACAACATTCACAATCGAAGACGCTACTTGATCAATCTTTTGTAACTGAGCTTTTTGTTTGGCAATTTCTTCTTCAACACGTTTTTCTTCGTCTATTACTTGCTGTAAAGACTGCTTAGCTTTCTTTCTAGAATAGAAGCCAAGAGTAATTATAGAGAGCGCTGCTTGCTTGAATGACATGTTATTAAAGTCAATTTCAAACAACTCATCTTTAGCTTGAATACCAGCATGAGCTTTATAATCAAGCACATCATCTGCTAAAAATTCTTCAAAATGCTTCCCATTTATCTCAACATGGTGAAGTCTGTTTGCAACCTGAATAAACTTTGGAAAAAGCTCTTTAAATATCTGTGACTTCCAGCCATTTATTTTTTCTAGATCCATTTGTATCGCATTAGTTTTCTCTTCAAGCTCACTTCGATATCGGCCTTTAGCTTCCTCGTACCTAGTAATAAGTGCATTATATCGCTGCTCAGCCTCATCAAAGTGCTTTTTACCGCTGATTGAGCTCATCACCTTTGAAGAAGCGCTCTTAACCTTATCTTTTACCTTTTTAGCCGTATCAACAACGGCATCTGTTGCTTTACAAGCTACATCCCTTATTGCTGATGCTCCGCTTTTTACCGCATTCCACATTCTTCCAAGCATATTAATCTCCTACTATCCGATAGCCGTCTTCAACAAGGTCATTCATACCCGACACCCAACGCTCCATTCTTTTGATCTGGTAGCCTTCCAAATCAAATGAAACACTCAATTGATTGACAAATTCTTGCTCTGAATCACAAATCACTCCATCAGCCAGCATTATGCCCAGCAATTCAATCATGGCTACCTTACGTATGGTCATATCACGGCCAGATAGAGATGTAATGGCCTCGGTTAGTCCCTGCTCATTCACTTCTGGGTCGTAGTCTGGCAAGTCACATTCATGCTGAAATGACGTATAGATTTCCAACTCTTCATCTTTGAACTCACCATTAAGCCCCATTGCATGCTTAGCAAGAATTAAGAAATTCTTCTTCGATACTTCTAACAACTGATTTAAAAACATTTTTATTCCCTTAACTTTAAATTACTGATTCAACTTCACCAGCTTCATCATACTCGTACTGAGTCACGCCATTCGCTTCAGACCCCGTTAGATCTTCCATCTTTTTAAGAACGCCGTCTTCATAATAACCAACGTACTCTAAGCTGTCTGTTCTGTATGTTTTAGACATTTTCAATTTGCCATTCTGGTATTCGTTTCTGGTAACCTGCCCTGTATCTTTATCTTCAATTGCTGTTAATTCACAACGATCAAATGTTTTAATAAAGGCTTCAGTTTCCAATACCAAGCGGCCCTGGTCATAGAGATTACGATTTTCAGTAAGTATATTTGACACTCTCACTAACTCAATTTTTTCTGACAACGTATTGGTAGACTCTTTGACAAGCTCTTTGGTATCGATAGCTGTTTTATTCAAATAACTAAGAACTTCATTTGTTTGCTCAAGTACGGACGTTTCTATTTTACCAATAAGGTCAGAATGAACTTCATTTAATTCAGTAAGAGCTTTGCCCTGGGCCGTAATGACACTATTAGAAACTCCTTGCAATTGGTCGATTAATACCTTGCCTGAATCAGATACACTCTCTAAAACCTTCTGCCCTGTACGCTCTACAATGGCTTTAGTGTAAAGCGTATTTTTCTTAATATCCTCTGTGGTTATTTCAAGGTTATTTGATATTGAAGACAGTAGATCGATAACTTTCTGCTCACTTGAGTTAAGCAATTTGGATACAGACTCTTCTATTGCCCTTTGAGATTCCTGTACACAATCATTAACATCCTTTCTTGATGCCTCGATTTTTCCTGATATAGCTTTTAGCAGCCCTTCTGCACTGTTCTCAGATTTATTCAAGGAAGAGGTTATGGCCTCTTGCACTTGATTTAAACCACTTTTAACGCTTTCATCCGACTCTAGTAATTTATTTTCCAATAGAACCATTTTTGCTCTCAGCATATATAGACTAATACCTAACAAAATAATAATTAGGCTCAGAGCTGAGAAGGTTAATATTGGGTTTCCTAAAACATCCATGAAGTCACTTTCCTATATATAAAATTGGTATAGTCTTTTAATTCTGCAGTACAGCCTAAAAGACAAGTTTAATGCACTCAACAACTGTAATTATAAACATGTATAAAAATCTTACACATGATTAAAATTTAATCCACCTTTCAAAAACTGCTGATAATGTATTATCTATAACTACCTGCTGTGCAATAACCCCAATAATTAGTTTCAGCTAAAAGTAAGGGGGGGGAGGAATTAACTACAACAAATACCTAACATATAAATACTGGTAACTCGAACATACAATCTTTTCGAACTGTGGCACTTGTCTCTAATGTATTTTATGTATTTCATTCTAAACCAATCAAACTATAACTTGCATTACTTATCCTTCTGAATCTGAACTGAATTAACCACCCCAAAAAGCATAAGAATCATCGGTCTACTGCTTTCACTTAGCTCTGGGTGGATAAGTTGAGCATCAAAGAAAGAACTCATGAAAATATATCAAAATCCTTTGCACACTTATCCCTTGTGAAATTACTTTTATTTTCTTTCAAGCGAACGAGTACTTTAGCCCAAGCGTTTAAAAATAACTCTAATCTTCCATCCAATAAACCAGCAGGATGATATAAAACAATCCAACGCATCGATGCACCTTCATCTTGGCATGTATATATTTTTGTATTCTCTGGTGATTTTACTTTCTGCCACTCTGTATCAATCGCCATATGAGGCAATTCATCATATTCAGCCATATATATTTCTGGCGTTCTTCCATTAGCGCCCGCACTAACCCCAAGCTCCCAGACCATCATTGGCTCAGTATTCAAAAAGTCATTATTTTTCCATACATTTACATCAAGGTAAGATTGTAAATTAAACCGCAATGCAGGCTTTGCTGGCATTCTTATATTCGAGTACCCTTTCTGCAGGAATCTTTCACTTTTATCAATCCCCCTTAAAACAGCTGAAATACTCGTTTCCTTACTATCAATCCTCTCAGACAAGACATGAATCAACTGATTAAAAATACCTTTATGCCAGCTATTGATATCTGACCGAAAGTCATTGTCTCCCCTAATTCTATTTTTGAAGGAATTAGTAGTTAAACTAGAGCCTAATATTAAATTTAGTGAATCATTGGCCTGGTAAGCCCATTGCTCCTTGTCATTCGCAGTGTACAACTGCTGAAGGCGATCAGCTGTTTGAGAAAGGCTTTGTACAAGTTTTTTAAATCCACTTTCAAATTTCTCAGGATACGCAATCAAGCAGCAATACCAGATAACATCTTCGTGGTCATTTATATAACCCAGCTTCCGTTTATTGTTTTCCTTTCCAATCCACATTGCCAATTCTTTATCATCCAGCCCCAGATCTTCAATTGTAACGATAGGGGAACGCATTAATAGAAGATTCCCCATTCGCTCTAATATTACTGTTTGCTTCCTATCTTCTGTCTGCCTATAAGGCGCTTCATGAGTAACTGTCATAGCAAGGGTATTTAAATTCTTATCGAATCTAAAATTCTTAGCCTCAGGCATTGAAATAACCGGAGTAGGTTCCAGCACTTGCCCTGAGTTTTTAAATCCCTGAACGACAGAATTCAATTCTTCGTCTGACAAGGTTAAAGGTATGACTACCTCGTAACTCTCTATCCACTTATTCTTACCTTTGACCTTCCTGTATTCCCATTTGGTTTTTAGGTTGTCGCCTAGTGTTTTACTGAACGAAGTTTGCAATTTTTGGCTTTTATACTCAATAACCACTGCTGGTAGAGGGTAAATATCCCTTACTGAAATATCAGCTAGTTGTTGTGACGCAATTGAGTATTTAATCCGTGACTCATACTGAGTTAAGGATTTATGTACATTACAGTCTCGATAAGAAAATTTATTATTTTTAAGCAACTCTCCCTCTAGTAACAAAGATGTAGGGATGAATTCTCGAGTCTTGAATGCTATAGGAAGTTCCTTATTCGCCGATGAATTATTAAAAACATCATCAATCGATATATCCTTAATCTCATCCTCTCGCTTACCAAAGTCCATGCGAAGATCGCTTAACAATTTTTCATTAACAACCCTTTTCACCTGATATTGATCCAAGGTACCAGCCAGAAATGGGAATCCTGCTTTTAATTTAGGTGCAGAGTCTCTGCCTTCTTTATGTTTGCTAATACGTCTATTAATCAAGCTATTAACCCTGTCTACTCGACCGATACGTTGCTCCAGATCTCCAGAGGTCCAAGCCACACCGTAGTGAATAACCTCATCGCAGAAAAGATGCATATCCACTCCTTCTTTAAGTACATCAGTACATATCAAGATATTTGGAAAACAAGGCATTTTAAACTGCGTGACGGCATACTTATTTGAAATACTGCCAGATCGACCTACGACGGGCCCCATACCTCTAAATTCTGCGTCGATATCAGTGATACCACTTTTGAAACACTTCGATCTGATTAACTCGAAATGTACACACCACCTCTTAAGTCGCTTCCGCCAGTTATTAAAATATTCATGCAGATCACTAGAGATAGGCACTAGCTGGCCACCTTTGGCTATTTTGAAAATCCAGATTAGCTTTTCACTTAACGTACTTCTACCGTCAACATTGGTAAGACCGTTTAGAATATATAAATCAACCAGGAAATCTGAGCGGCGCATACTCTGAAGAATGCAACGCTTAAGCATCAATACATCCTCAGCATTTTTATGCTGCATTAGCCAATCAGGCTGCTGTTCATCTTCATCAAAGATTACTGCCAAAAATTCATTCCATAACGATGAGTTTAAATGTTCTTTTTGTTCGTCATCATTTGGAATCAAAAATGCTAATGGATTTTTCCTGTTTTTATCCTTATTTGTCGGTTGCAATAATCGAGTTGAAAATGAATACAACATACCATTGTGCTCTTCTTTTTCACTTTTCTTTCTTATTGCCTTAAAATAGGATAAATCTGGCTCTTTGATGCTAAATTCATCTTCTTCCTGTTCAGACTGAACAGACTCAGGATCCTCTTCTAGCTCGTTAATACTCCAGAATTCATTAGCATCTGAAAAGGAACGTTTACTGCCAATCTGTATCTGGTCATCTTTGATTACGGAGGACCAATCATTAACTCTATGATCAATCAACTTTTGAAAACGTTGTTTCAATAAAGCTATGAGTTCTTCTACGGTAGCTAAGCGTCTTACGAATACCAGTGTTTTATGGTTTGGGGAATTTTTCAAACAGCTTTCCACTAACTGATCGGCAACATGATAGAGCTTTGGATGTGGAATATTCTTAAGGTCGGCATCACTTCTATTAGCAAGCTTACTATCTACCAGTACATCCCTGAGTGATTTATTAAGTTGGTCTATGTCTACTCGATCTGGAGGAAACTCACATGCATCGGCAAAATCACCTG
>MAAA01014391.1_pt1 | contig 11020 bp, 11 predicted proteins | sample 1115971 | NCBI WGS metagenome assembly MAAA01 (sample SAMN04961123, study PRJNA320927) | seawater metagenome | isolation source: sample BD02T6 sea water enriched with oil for 6 days | place: USA:Gulf of Mexico | collected 2013-07-27 | reverse complement strand
AGAAGTGAAATTGGTGCTCGTTTAAACTCAGTGGAGGCCATAGACAACTTTCAGCAAGATTTGGAATTGGTCAGCCAGCAGGCCTTATCAACCTTACAGGACCTGGATTTTGCTGAAGCTGTGAGTCGTCTATCTTTAGAAAGTTTCCTATTAGAGGCGTCCCAGCAGTCATATAGCAAAATTAGTGGTTTAAGCTTATTTAATTATATTAGATAACTAAGGAGATATTACTATTGGCCGATAGGGCGTATATGGTCTAACTATAAGTCGGATGCGGATTGCCTAAAGGTTGGTTCATTTATTGCTTTTATCAACTAATAGTCAAAATTTCAACTTGTTTCATTAGCAGGAGGTCCCCGTTATGTTTGATGGTCAAACCATACTCATTACCGGCGGCACAGGGTCTTTTGGCAAGCAATATACACAAACATTGCTAAGCCGTTACAAGCCCAAAAAAATCATCATATTTTCCCGTGATGAACTCAAACAATACGAGATGCAGCAGGTATTTAATCAAGAACCTATGCGTTATTTTATTGGAGATGTACGGGACAAAGAGCGTCTCATGCAGGCTTGTAATGGTGTGGATTATATCATTCATGCGGCTGCCATGAAGCATGTGCCTGCTGCCGAATACAATCCAACCGAGTGTATCAAAACTAATATAACCGGGGCTGAAAATATCATTCACGCCGCCATTGAAAATGACGTTAAAAAGGTCATTGCTTTGTCAACCGATAAGGCGGCAAACCCAGTTAATTTATATGGTGCTACCAAGCTGTGTTCAGATAAGTTGTTTGTGGCGGCAAATAATATGGTAGGTGGCGAAGTTCCCAGATTTTCCGTAGTACGCTACGGTAATGTGGTGGGTTCTCGTGGCTCGGTGGTGCCTTATTTTAGGAAACTTATCGCCGAAGGGGCCACTTCTCTGCCTATAACAGACCTTAAGATGACCCGCTTTTGGATTACTCTGCAGCAGGGTGTTGATTTTGTGATTAAAAATTTCTCACGTATGAAGGGCGGCGAAATATTTGTGCCTAAGATTCCATCGGTAACTATGACGGATCTGGCCATGGCCATTTCCCCCGATATTGAATTACAAGAGATAGGTATTCGCCCGGGGGAGAAACTACATGAAAAAATGTGCCCCAAGGATGATAGTTATCGAACCCTGGAATTTGACGACCATTATGTGATATCTCCCGCCATTAATTTCCATGATGAGAATGTAAATTTCATTATGAATAACTTGGCCGAAGAGGGAAAACCCGTAGAGCAAGGATTTTCGTATGATTCTGGAACCAATGAATGGTTTCTAAATATTGAAGAGACCAGGGCATTACTTAAAGAAGCGGGCGCATGATTCCCTATGGGAAGCAGAATATTAATAGCCAGGACATTGATGCAGTCATTGATGTACTTAAATCTGACTATTTAACTCAGGGCCCTGTTATACCTCTGTTTGAAGAATCTCTGTCTAAGCATGTGGCTGCTAACTATGCTGTTGCGGTTAACAGTGCAACGTCTGCTCTGCACATCGCCTGTTTGGCCCTGGGGGTAGCAAAAGGCGATGTGGTATGGACCTCGCCTGTCTCCTTTGTGGCCTCTGCCAACTGTGCTTTGTACTGCGGGGCAAGTGTTGATTTTGTCGATATAGACAAAATTAGCAATAATATGTCCGTCGAAAAATTGGCCGAAAAACTACAGCGCCATAAAAATAAAAATATGGTACTCCCTAAAGTCGTTATTCCTGTTCACCTGGCCGGGCACTCGTGTGATATGGAAGCTATACATACATTAAGTGAGCAATATGGCTTTAAGATTATCGAGGATGCCTCTCACGCCATTGGGGCTTCCTACAAAGGGCAGCCGGTAGGTTGTGGTAAATACAGTGAAATAACGGTCTTTAGTTTTCACCCGGTAAAAATTATCACCACAGGTGAAGGGGGCATAGCTACCACAAATCATGCTGCTTTATATGAAAAAATGGCCTTGCTGCGCAGTCATGGTATTACTAGAGACGAAAGTCACTTAGCTAAAAAAAGTGATGGCCCTTGGTACTACGAACAACATTCTTTGGGTTTCAACTATCGCCTAACCGAGCTTCAAGGTGCCCTGGGTAACTCTCAACTTAGTCGGCTTAGTGAATTTATTGAATTAAGAAAGACAATTGCAAACTATTACTTAATGGCATTATGTGATTTACCCATCGAATTGCCCTTTGTAAATGACAGCAGTCAATCATCTTGGCACCTATTTATCATTAAGTTGCAGTTAGAAAAAATTAGTAAGACTCACAAACAAGTATTTACCGAATTACGAGATTTAGGGTTAGGGGTGAATCTGCACTATATCCCTATTTATCGGCAACCTTATTACCAATCTATGGGCTTTGAAGTTGACTATTGTAATAACGCAGATGATTACTATGATAGGGCCCTCAGCATTCCAATTTACCATGGTATGTCACAAGAAGATCAAAAATACGTGGTAAATATACTGACTAGGGTGTTGTCATGAATGTAGCTATCATACCGGCGCGTGGTGGCAGTAAGCGTATTCCCAGGAAAAATATTAAACCATTTATGGGGAAACCCATGATGGCCTATTCCATCGAGGCGGCCATTGAAAGTGAATGTTTCGATCGAGTCATCGTCAGCACGGATGATGAAGAGATGGCTCAAGTGGCAATATCTCTAGGAGCAGAGGCTCCATTTATTCGCCCCGTCTCCCTATCTGGCGACCACACTGCCACTGTCCCTGTCATTAAACACGCCTTGGAGTTTCTAATTGAATCTGGCGATGAGATTGAGTTTGCTTGCTGTATCTACGCCACCGCACCCTTTATTAAGGCCTCAGATCTAAAGCAGGCCCTGGCTAGCTTAAAGAATACAAATAGCGACTACTGTTTTAGTGTCACTACTTTTGCGTACCCCATTCAAAGAAGTTTAAGAGTTAACCAAGCTGGCAGCATAGAGATGTTATACCCAGAAAACTATCTAGTGCGAAGTCAGGATCTGGAAGAGGCTTTTCATGATGCGGGGCAATTCTATTTTGGACGCTGCCAAGCTTGGTTGTCAGAAAAGCCAATTCTAGCTGATGGCTCCATACCGCATATCATTCCAAGAAGCCGGGTACAGGACATAGATAATCCAGAAGACTGGCATCAAGCCGAGATAATGTATGAGGTTTTAAATAATAGAACATGACAGCTAATGCCTACATTGTGTTTAGGGTAGATGGCGATGCTAATCTGGGTTTAGGCCATGTAATGAGGTGTTTAACTTTGGCCAAGGTATTTAGCCATGCCGGTTATGACATCTTGTTTATCTGCTCACAAAGCAGTGTGAGTGCTGGTCAATACATTGAAAGTGCGAAGTTTCAGATAGCGTATATCTCTCAAGGTGAGACGGCTGAATATGATGCTGAACAATGTGTGAGCATCATCAAAAATTTAGATGTGTATATGATAGTGGTAGATCACTATCAACTGGATGAGCGTTGGGAAAAATTGATATGGGCCAGAGACACTAAATTGATGGTAATTGATGACCTGGCTAATCGTAATCATGTGTGTGACATATTGTTGGATAGCAGTTGTGGTCGGCAAGAAAGTGATTATCAAATATTAACTAACCCCGAGTGCCTCTTCTTGCTGGCCAGCGACTACTGTCTACTCAGGGGAGAGTTTCACAACTTATCAGAACAAGCCAAAATTAAGAGAAAGAAGACGCAGGGAATTAACAATATATTAATTAACTTTGGAGCAACGGATCATAAACGCCTGTCGGGTCAATGTATCAATATACTCAAAAATTTAAAGTTCGAGGGAGAAATAAGCATATTAATCAGTTCGGCCTGTAAATGGCTCAACGAACTTGAAGAGATTTGTGAAAGGTCCAACCAGACTACCTTACATGTAGATGACAACAACGTATCCGCACTTATGTTAAATGCAGACCTTGCCATTGGTAGCGTGGGCACGTCGTCCTGGGAGAGGTGTTGTCTAGGCTTGCCAACTATTGGCATAGTGGTAGCCGACAATCAAATTAATATTGCAAATAATTTGGTTAAGCTAGGTGTGATGGAGCTATCGATCATAGACGGTTTGAATGAAATATTGACGAATTTTTTAAAAAATTTTAATCTTGCAAAGTGGCAGAGGATGTCGAATGACGCTTTTTTGGTTTGTGATGGTTTAGGCGCTGAACGAGTTAGAAATACCGCTCTGCAGAGTAACTCTGAAGTTGTATTACAGCCCATGGGAAGGCAGGATGAATCAATTTTATTTTCCTGGCAGTGTGAGCCAGGTAATAGAAAATATAGTGGTATAGAACAGATTCCTGATATTGAGGAACACAGTCGGTGGTACGCATATTCCATGAATGATTCATCACGACGGATGTGGCTAGTTATGTTTAATGGGAAAAAATGCGGTTATGTGAGGTTGGATATTCAACATAATAGCGAAGAGGTATCGGTATTGATTTCGCAATCTTTTCGTAAATTGGGTTTGGCCTATGGCGCCATCAATGAATTAAAAAAAATGTGTTTATTTGGGGTGCTGGATGCGAGGGTGTCTCCAGATAACAGTGCCTCAATATCCTTGTTTAATCGTCTGGGCTTTAAAAAGGTGTCTAATAGTTGCTTTCAGTGGAGCACGCTATGAGATATGTAAAAATAAATCAGCGTAAGATTGGTGAGGGGCAGCCACCTTACCTGGTAGCGGAAATCTCGGCTAATCATAATGGTCAACTAAACAAAGCGTTGGAAATAATGAGCGTGGCCAAACAGGCCGGAGCCGACGCCATAAAGTTGCAAACCTATACCCCCGATACCATTACACTGAATTGTGATAAATCAGATTTTTTAATTAGTAGCGGACCCTGGCAGGGTTATAAATTGTATGATTTGTACAAACAGGCGCATACACCCTTTGAATGGCACAAGACACTGTTCGAGCATGCCCGCAAGTTGGATATTACTTGCTTCAGTTCCCCCTTTGACGAATCGGCGGTAAACCTGTTAGAAGATCTAAATGTGCCAGCCTATAAAATAGCCTCATTTGAAGCCATAGATATACCACTAATAAAATACGTAGCAAAAACCGGTAAACCCATGATTATCTCCACGGGCATGGCCAACTTATCAGAGATACAAGAGGCGGTAGATGCGGCGCTGAGTAATGGATGCAGCGAGCTTATACTCCTGCATTGCATTAGTGCCTACCCGGCCCCTATCGCTGAGTCAAACCTAAGAACCCTGCAAGATATGGCCAATAGGTATCCGGTAGTCGTGGGGCTTTCTGATCATACCCTGGGCACCACGGCTGCAGTGACAGCGGTAGCGTTAGGGGCAAGTTTTATTGAAAAACACTTTACTTTGAGTCGTAAAGACCCAGGGCCAGACTCTGCTTTTTCATTGGAACCCAGCGAATTTTCGGTTTTATGCAAATCCAGTAAAGATGCCTGGTTAGCTTTGGGTCGAGCGGGTTATGAACAGAAAGAATCCGAGAAAACAAATACTCTATTTAGGCGCTCGTTATATTTTGTTAAAGACATAAAAAAGGGAGAAGTCGTTACCGAAGACAATATGCGCAGCATTCGTCCTGGATTTGGTTTGGCTCCCAAGCATTATCCGGAAGTAATCGGGAAAACATTAATAAATGATGTTGAACGGGGAAACCCGGTTTCCTGGCAAGATTTCAGCTGATGGCGAGTAAAGGATTAAAAGTACTCATCATAGGCCTAGGGGACATCGCTATGGGGTATGACTTTGGCCGAGATGACGTCACCTGGACTCACGTAGCGGCTATACTTAAAAATGATAACTTTGACATCATAGCTGGAATCGATCCAGCTATTACCGCTCACGATAGGTTTAAAACACTTACAACAGCACCTACTTATTCAAATATAGATGAATTTTTACTGGGTAATCATCAGCCTGTGGATCTAGTGGTTATCGCATCACCCACAAAATATCACCTTTCTCATTACCAAAAAATTAAGTCATTGCAGCCAAAGTTAGTGCTGATGGAAAAACCTCTGGTAGCAGCCGGTGACGAGCTAGATAAATTAATGGCTGAAATAGAATCGGGCCCAAGGGTAATGGTTAATTTATTTAGGTTATATCAGCGCCAACTAAATAGTGTACTAGAAGTGCAGGCCGCAAGTGGACCGTGTCGGATATCCATTCGTTACAGTAAATCCATTGAACACAATGGCATCCACTTTATTAGCTTAATTCTTCGACATTTTGGTCCATGTTTAAAACAAGAGCCTATTGTTTTACATAATGAAACTGCACATACATTTAGTTTTCAACAGGCTGATGTGGTGATGCTGCCGGCTATTCCAGATTTGGATGACAATAGTATGGTGGTGCAATCCAGTATAGGCACAACTTATTACCTAAACGGTGGCCGAATATTTTTTAATGTTGATCCTCAACATAACCGTCAAGAATTTCAGCAGGATGAATTTGAGCATCACATGGCCAAGGTTTATGAGGAATGTTTTCAGGTTATCCATGGCAAAGATGACGATAGTTTGGCGCTGGCCCACAGTGGCCATAAATTATTGGCGAATGAGGCTGCTTAATGAAAGAATTTCCTCGTTATAATCCCATTGGCCTGGAAGAAAAGGCCGCCGCCATGCGAGTACTGGACTCGGGATGCCTGTCGGCATTTATAGGTGCATGGGGCGATGACTTTCATGGCGGACAAGAAGTCATACAATTTGAAAGTGAGTTGGCAGATTTCTTTAATATAAAACACGCTATCAGTTTTAACTCATTGACCTCTGGTTTAATTGCCGCTGTGGGCGCCATAGGCATAGAGCCAGGGGATGAGGTAATTGTATCCCCGTGGACCATGAGTGCCACCGCTACCGCCATATTAATATGGGGAGGCATTCCGGTATTTGTGGACATAGAGGCCGACTATTATGGCCTGGACCCAGCTAAAGTCACAGCCGCTATTACCAAGCATACTAAGGCCATTATGGTGACGGACATATTTGGTCATGGCGCAAAATTGGATGAACTTGAGGAAATTTCGCAGCGGTTTGGACTTAAGATCATTGAAGATGTGGCTCAAGCTCCTGGTATCAAATATAAAAAAGAATTCTGTGGAACGTGGGGAGACATTGGCGGGTTTAGCTTAAATTATCATAAGCAAATTCACACAGGTGAAGGGGGGTTTTGCATAACCCATGATGATGAATTGGCACTAAAGATGAAGATGATTCGCAATCACGCTGAAGCCAGTGTGGTTAATAGCCCTATTCATGCGCTTACTAATATGGTGGGTTTTAACTTTAGAATGGGTGAGATGGAGGCGGCCATAGGTCGGGAACAACTGAAAAAGCTATCCGGTTTACTGCAAGTTAATCAGCGCAAGGCTGCCATAGTAAATGACATATTGTCCGCTGTTCCAGACTTTAAACTATCGGAGTTAGCTCAAGACTCACAACATGCTTATTATGTGCTTCCCATTAATATCGTTAACCACGCCCACAGGCGTGCAATCTGGTTAGATAGTCTAACGGAGATGGGTATTCCAGGTCTAATGGCCGGCTATGTCAATGTGCATCGCCTGCCCATGTATGAACAAAAAATTGCATTCGGAAAGTCTTACCCCTGGAACATGGCTCATCGGGACATTGAATATGGATTAGGGATTTGTCCGGTGGCCGAATATTTGAAAGATGATAGTTTTGTAGGCTTACTAATAAGTATGTACGACTTATCTGATCAGGAGTGTGAATTCATAGCCCACAGCATGGTGAATACATGGAACGAACTGAGCTAACATCTCGAATATTATACCAACAGGGTGATATTGCCCTGTGTTTATTAACCTCAGAGGAATTACAGGGAAGCTATCCAAGCTGGTTTTCTCATGAGGCGGTAAACCAACATAACTCTCACTGGCAGCGGCCTTCTTCGTTAAACCAGGTTAGCCAGTTTGTGGACTCGTTAAAAGATGATAAAAGCAAGTTAGTATTTGCGGTATATGTCATGGAAGATAATGTGCACATAGGCAATGTAAGCCTGCAATCGATTGATCACTTTAATCAGTGTGCCGAGATGGCTTTTCTGTTTGGCGATACCCAGTATTGGGGAAAAGGATACGCCACTCAGTCCGCCAGGCTAGCTATCAATCATGCTTTTAAAAATATGAATATTAATCGCCTCTATCTTGGTTGCCTCAAGAAGAATATTCCCATGAATAAAATGGCCATAAAATTGGGTTTTATCCAGGAGGGGTTAAGGCGCAAGGCACTATTTAATCAGGGCACATTTCAGGATGTTGTGGAATATGGACTATTAAAAGATGAATATGAAAACCGTATTGATAGTAAGTCATGATGCGGGTGGTGCCAACTTGTTGGCCCACTGGTGCGATAAATGGAAAACCCGTGTTAAGTTTATTTATAAAGTGGCAGGCCCGGCCCTAAAGATTTTTAACGCCCTAAATCTTGTCAAAACAGCCATAGAGCAATATCCAAATCCTGACTCGGTAGGTGCCGTAGTGACCTCCACCGGCTGGCAATCAAGCATTGAATACGACGCAATCCGCTGGGCTAAACAGCATAATATTCAGAGCGCCAGTTATTTAGATCATTGGGTAAATTTTCAGGATCGATTCATCCGCGACGGCAATACTCTATATCCAGACGAGATCTGGGCGGGGGATAGGGATGCGCTGAATATAGCGAAAGCGCAGTTTTCTTCCAAAAATATAAAGTTTCGATTCATGCGCAATCAATACTTTTGTGACCTTAAACGGAAGATTACCAGTCATGACAGTAAAGCTGACAGTATTCTCATCTGTTTAGAACCTATCCGCAATGGCATAAGCTACTCCCAAGTCTATCCTCGGCTTGCTCAATACTTGTCTAATTCTAAATATAAAACAAACAGGGTGGTGATTCGTGACCATCCATCTGGCTGTGATACGGGTCTTGAAGTTTTAAATAATTTATTAACGCCTCAATTTAATGTCATCATTAGCCGGCAGGCTTTATGGCAAGATTTAGCCTGTGCCTGTGCTGTGGTGGGTTACCAATCATCTGTACTGGCCTATGCATGTTATCTAAACATAACGGGCATAAGTTATTATCCAGTGGATAAACTGGAACCAATCTTGCCTCATAAAGATATAGAGTATTTTAAACATAATATGACGATACTTTGACTGGCAAAAAATGAAATATTGTAAAAAATGTCTACAGTCAGATACCCGGCCCCAAATTGAATTTGATGAGCAGGGTATATGCCCGGCCTGTCGCTATTCAGAAACCCTGGAATATGTGGATTGGAAAAAACGTAAGCAAGAGCTCTTGGAAGTTTGCCGGCCCTTTCGCTCAAAGCGTGGAGAGTACGACAGTATAGTGGGGGTTAGCGGTGGTAAAGACAGCACACGCCAAGCGCTGTATGTGAGGGATGTACTGGATATGAACCCTTTGTTGGTGTCTTTGACCTACTCCCCTGAACAACAGACTCAACGGGGCGCTGAGAACCTGGCCAACTTAGTGGAACAAGGTTTCGATGTGATCTCCATTGGACCTAGCCCTCAAACCTGGAAAAAACTAGTGCGTCGCGGGTTCCTTCAATATGGAAACTGGGCTCGATCCACCGAGCTGGCGCTGTTTGCCAGTGTGCCAAGGTTTGCCGTGGCCTATCAGATTCAGCTTATTTTCTGGGGAGAAAACCCCTCACTTTCTACAACGGGTGAAATATCAAATTTGGGTAAAAATACCGGCGGTGTTACCAATACTACATTGGGGGGGAATACCCTGGGGGGAGGGGATATAAGCTGGTTAACCGATGACGAAACCAAGCGTAATCATATTCTGCAATACATCTACCCAAGCAATGAAGAATTAGATACCGCAGGTTTGAAGTTTGCTTACCTTGGTTACTACTGGCAGTACTGGAGCAAAACCTTTAACGGCTGTTTTTCTGGTTCACGGGGGTTAGATGTTCGAAATGAACACCCGGCCGATATTGGCGATAACCTGGGGTTGGATGCACTGGATGACGACTGGGTGTCGCTTAATCAAATGCTAAAATACCTGAAATTAGGTTTTGGCAAGGTATCTGATAACGTTAACGAAATGATTCGACAAGGCGCAATGAGTAGAGAGCAGGCTATTGATTTGGTTAATCGTTACGATGGTAAGTGCAGTCGTAACAATATTCTAGAATTTTGTGATTACATAGAAATAACAGAAGAAAAATTTTGGCAGGTGGTAGATGGTTTTGTTAACAAAGAACTTTTTCAAAAAGATTCCTCTGGTCAATGGCAGCCGTCATTCACGGTGGAGTAATTAATGATAAAAGTAGATCATGTAGTGCTGGATTATGGTTTGGGAAATGCCAATTCCATTGCCAGTTGTCTACGGGACATTGGCTGTCATGTGATTATTTCCAGTCAATTCGATCAACTTCGATGTGCACGGGTGATCTATATTCCCGGGGTTGGAAGTTTCAATCAGGCCATGGCAAAGTTACACCAACAAGGGCTGGTGGAAGTATTAACCGAGATTAAAAACAACGGACAAACCCTGATGGTGGGCATGTGTTTAGGCATGCAGCTGTTTGCACAAAGTTCAGACGAAAATGGCTACACTCAGGGATTAAGTTGGATACCGGGTCATGTGAGGCATCTAAATGAACGGGTCAGTAAACAACATACCTTGCCACACATAGGTTGGAGCAGCTTGAGTAAACAAATGAATGACAGTTTGTTTGACCTAGTGAGCCCACACGACAGTTTCTATTTCGATCACAGTTTCTATTTTGAAGCGGACTATCAATACACCTGTGCCCGTACTCACTACGGGACAGAATTTACGGCTATGGTAAAACACAAAAACGTAGTGGGTTTCCAGTTTCATCCTGAAAAAAGCCAACAAGCCGGTAAAAGGTTATTGATGGGCCTATTGAACAGTTATCACATTGACAGGCAACCCGTATGGATAACAAACGAATAATTGGCAAGATACTTATT
>MAAA01014390.1_pt1 | contig 11040 bp, 8 predicted proteins | sample 1115971 | NCBI WGS metagenome assembly MAAA01 (sample SAMN04961123, study PRJNA320927) | seawater metagenome | isolation source: sample BD02T6 sea water enriched with oil for 6 days | place: USA:Gulf of Mexico | collected 2013-07-27 | reverse complement strand
CCAATTTTTTGCCTAAGAGCTCGGCTCTACCATCTGAAAAGCTCTTTATTGACAAGTATCAGGCATTTTGAAACGGCATAGCAGGCTTTCTGTATAATGTGTCACAATACTAACATCAAATATTGTGATGACGGACGGATTTCACAGCATGAATTTATGGACTTTTGGTAATGGAATATATGGCATTAACAGTATTGGCTAGTCATGACACTCTAGCAATGTGCGATAGGGGAGCCTAATGAACGCAAGTAAGGTTCCATTAATTCGTACATTCTCTCCGGTCGCCAAAGATACAACCTCCTCGGAACAAACCGAGTTAGCGGTGAGTTGGGGTTATGAAGAGCCCACGTGCTGGGCTGCGCTCGAAAAGGAATATAGGGTTATTATCCTTGCTGACGCGGGGGCAGGCAAGACTTTCGAAACTCAAGCTCGCGCACAGCACATGAGTCAGCAGGGGCGTACTGCATTCTTCATTCGACTAGAAGACTTAGATGAAAATTTTGAAGATGCTTTTGAAGTTGGTGATGCATCAGAATTTGAACAGTGGCTGGAAGGACCGGAAGAAGCCTGGTTCTTTCTTGATTCTGTTGATGAGGCCCGACTTGATAACCCTAAAGCTTTTGAGAAAGCAATTAGACGATTTGCCAAAAGGATTAAGCGTGCCTATCACCGGGCGCATGTCTATATTACAAGCCGCCCTTATGCTTGGAGATTCAAAACGGACCGCTATTTGGTCGAGCAATTACTACCTTTTGCACCAATACAAAGTGAATCACGAATTAGTGAAGAGCGCTCTGACTTTAGCGAGGCTGATAAGCCGTCTGAAAGCGTGCTGCAGCTCTATGTGCTTAGGCCATTGACTCTAGACGATATCCGGCTTTTTGCTGAACACAGGTTGGCCTCTGATATCGATAAGTTAATCGCCGATATCCAGCGTGCAAACCTTATTGAGGTGGCAGCACGACCATTTGATTTAGAAAGTTTGCTATCGAAATGGAAGGTGGATGGAACCTTGGGCTGTCGACTTGAGTCATTGCAGCACAATATTGAAACTCGGTTAACCGAGATTGATCTGGATCGCAATATTCGCCAACCCCTTAATAGACAAAGGGCACGCGAAGGCGCGCAGCTATTGGCGGCAGCGGTAACGCTGACTGGTGAAGCGGGCATTATTGTTCCGGATTCTACGCATGAGAGAAGAGGCATTGAGGCTGAACAAGTTCTTGCGCTTTGGGAGCCGAACGAAGTTCGAATCTTGCTTGAGCGAGGTATATTTAATGACATTATCTATGGAGCGGTGCGCTTTCGTCACAGGGACATTCGCGAGCTTCTAACGGCTGAATGGCTGTACGCCATGTTACAGAAGGGCAACTCACGCCGCCAAATAGAGTCGCTGATCTTTAGGGAGCAATATGGTGAGCACGTTATATCACCGAGAATGAGGCCAATCCTTCCTTGGCTTATCTTATTTGATGAACCTATCCGGCGACGGGCACTGGCGCTCCATCCTGAAATAGCGGTTGAAGGGGGGGATGTTGCTCAATTACCTCTCTCTGAAAGACGAGTAATCCTCAATAATATTGTGCGTCGTATTGTGGCAGGTGTAGATGATGGTTCTGCTAGTGATAATAGCGCTATCGTACGGATAGCTCAGCCTGATTTATCAGGAGATGTTCAGTGCTTGGTTGAGGAGCATAGCGATAGCGATGAAGCTATATTTTTCCTGGGAAGGCTCATCTGGCAAGGGAATATGACGACCTGTCTAGACCCATTGGTTTCGATCGCGGTCGATGTGAAACGCAATATATATGCACGAACTGCTTCGGCGAGAGCCATTTCAACGACCGGAACGTATGAGCAGAAGATATCTCTTTGGAAGGCAATTATAAATCTACCTGTTGATTTTCCACGCCGACTCTTAGTTGAACTAGTTGATGGAGCGGTCGCCGATGAACAAGGCGTATGCCTCCTACTAGCTTCAATAAGGAAGTTACCTCCATATGAACGTTATGAGTCATCAGGGCTACAGGCGGCTCTACAATCATTCATAGGCCGAGTGCCAATAAGAGGTAGTGACGCGGGAGGCCAGCCGCTGGCCAGGCTTGCTGTGGGCCTTAACAACCTACTAGAGGAGAAACCGCACTTTGATAGGCGTGAATGTCGAGTTTCTACAGGTTTATTATGGCTTATGAAGCCAGCTAGCTATGTCGCTGAAAGACTCATTTTTTCAAAAACTAAAGAAAGTTTTAATTATTCGATAATTGAAATCCTACTCAAAGCCTCTGCAGTACAGTATTGGGTAGGGGAATACACCGAGGAGCATAACAGAAAATTACAAGATTTTATTTCTGTGTGGCCATCATTTAATGATGAGCTGTTTTGGCGGGCTGTAGCTGAGGCGCGTGTTGAGCTAGGGGAAGAAGATGAGCGAGTTACAGACGTTTGGTCACTGGATTTAGTGAGGCATTACTGGAAATTTGGAACTGATAGTTTTGGCCGGATTCTGAAAATGATAAAAGCGAAAAAATTTAATGACGACAAATTGGTTGCGCTCTCACTCGCTTGGCAAGTCTATATGCACTCAGATATGCCGACAGGGTGGAATGATGAATTACGAAAAATTGTAGCGGGTGATCTAATTCTTGAAGAACGTTTAGGGAGCCTCATTAACCCCCCAGTTACAGAGTATCAAAGCAAACGAAAGGCGGAAAGGGCTGAAAGAGAGCGGAAAAGAAAGGAGGATATTCGTGATCAAGAACTTAATAATCTCAAGAGGAAAGAAAAGATACGTTCCAACCCGGATATTATACTTAACCCACCAGGGATAGAACCAGGAGATATTACCTGGGATCAGGTCTTGTTACTAAATGAAATTACAGGGGACGGATCGAGGATATGCCGCGGTAAAGATGGGGACTGGCACTCCCTTATTAAAAACTTTGGTGATGATGTGGCATGCGCGTTTAAGGCAGCTGCGATGGCTCATTGGAGAGCTTACCAGCCAAGCCTTGCTTCTGAAGGAGCGAACACTGCCAGCATACCATATACGCTCATTTTCGCGATGGTGGGGATGGAGATAGAAGCGCAGGAGACAGACCACTTTACGATTGGTCTGACAGAAAGAGAGGCGTCTCATGCTATGCGTTACATCACTAAGGAGCTGAACGGTTTTCCAAACTGGTTTGAGGTTATATATAACGTCCACCCCAAGATTGCGCTATCAGCGATTTGGAAAGAAGTTTGTTGGGAGTTAGATAATAGTAAATGTGACCAGCCTATGCACTATGTCTTGCATGACTTAGTTTACCATGCGCCTTGGCTACACGCTGACCTAGTAAATTTAATAAAGGGATGGCTGAGTGTTAACTCTCTAAAGAGTCAGCAGAATATTAATTACTGCATTACCATTTTAGCGAATGGTGGCATTGACTTGTCATGGCTTGCAGAGTTTGCAAGGTTAAGAGTTTTGGCTGGAGAGCCCGCTGACCAATTCGCCAGTTGGTACGCCGTATGGGTTGATATTGAGCCAGAAACTGGTGTGCTGGCTGTTCAAACGTGGCTTGAGGGTCTGGATGCAGGGGCTGCGACAGTTGAAGCACAAAAATTTATTACTTTATTAATGGGCACTCGTCGAAGTAATCAGGAATGGGCTAAAGCCAAAAGTTTTCATACAGCATTGTACTTAAAGTCTCTTTACCTACTCATTCATAAATATATCAGCGTAGTTGATGATATAAATCGCGCCAACTCAGGGGTTTATTCACCCGAATTACGCGACGATGCTCAAGATGCACGAAACCAACTTTTTAAACTTCTATCTGAAATCCCTGGCAAAGAAACATATATTGCATTGACTGAATTGGCTTGTGAACACCCCGATGTTAGCCATCGTAATTGGATGGCAAGGCATGCCCGAATGCGTGCTGAGCAAGACGCCGACTTGGAGCATTGGGATTCCCAACAGATCCATGATTTTGCACAATACCTCGAGTTGGAGCCCACCACTCATAGACAGCTATTTGATATAGGCGTGTTACACCTGAACGATTTTAAGGACTGGGTGGAGCGTGGCAATGATAGTCTCGCCGAAACTTATCAAAAGGCCGATGATGAAACTGAGGTGCGAAAGGTGGTGGCAAATTGGCTTAATCAAAATGCGCGTGGGCGTTACGATTGTGCCCAGGAAAACCCTTTGGCTAACGATCAACGGCCCGATATCTGGTTACAGCACCCTAAGGTAAAATCGCCAGTACCAATTGAACTCAAGTTACTAGACAAGGGTTGGTCAGGGCCGTATCTCTGTGAAAGGCTTCGAAACCAATTGGCGGGCGATTATCTTCGGGAGGTGACTGCAGGCTGTGGGATATTTCTTTTGGTTTGGCAGGGAAGGCAAGCCGGTCGTAATTGGGAGATTGAGGGTGAAAGGGTAGGCGTGTCTGAACTCCGAGATGCGCTCAATAGTTACTGGTTGAGGATCTCGGATCGGTTCCCTAATGTTTCGGCGATTGAAATAATCGTGGTGGACCTAACATTGAGAGCAGAAAAGTCTGAGACTTGAGTGTTTGGAAGCTCCTAGCGAACTAGGAGCTTGTGCTTTTCAGTGCTAGTTTTTACTTGGTGCTAAACCCTGTTGTAATTGATTTGAATTGATAGGGGGCGATTACCGGGTAGTCTTGTGGTTACCGGAGCCCACTAGCTTGTCTATGTGTGCTTGTAGTCCGTCTACACCAATAACGTCACAATTAAATAATTCGGTATTGCCATTTTTAAGTATATTGGGGCCTTTATATTGATGCTTTTTATTTGCCTTTAAAATCATCCTCTCGAATTCTCTAGCATCTGAACCTATATCGAATTTGATGCAATCTACTATAGTTAACAGGTCAAAATCTTGGGACTTGAATCGATCCGCAACAGTATGGTTGGTAATGCCAATTTTAAAAATGTCTTTTTGTGAGTGCGCTACGCTAATGTAATAAAGAATGGCAGGTAACTCGTCCCTGAAGCCCCCGGGGGTACATTGGCGGCACGGTGACCCCCTTTGTAGAAGGAGAGTTGTATTTCGTTTGTTCTCGCCGTGTAGAGGGCATATTACGGTGATGTCGCTGCTATACCCTGTATATTGAGACTTCGAGAAATCGTAAAATTCGCCGTGGATGTTAATTAGTTGTTGTCTTAAATCTTCAGTAGTTTTATTTCGGCCAATACAGCGGGGGCAGCCACTCCCTTGAAGGTGAACAACTGGCTCTTGGTAAAATGGACCGTGTAGTTTGCAGATTATTTTCACTGGAGATTTTTTAAAAGTGTAAAAGACTTCACTGTATAAATAGCGATCACCGTGAACAGCTTTGGCTTCTTGTTTGAAGTCCTCACTTGTTTTATGTCTACCAATGCATTTAGGGCAGCCTTTACCGCTTAAGTGGTTGGCAGGGGTTTGGGTAAAGGTGCCATGTTTAGAACATTCAATTTCTACCTTGGTCGAATTATTTTCGTAGTCAGTCTTGGGGTAGTCATATAGACCGTCATGAATGACATTAGCTTTATTAACAAATGACTCTTTGGTTAATTTTTTAGTGCCTCCACATTCGGGGCACCCCTTTCCTTGTAAATGAGATGTTGGTGCCTGTGCAAAAACACCATGAATAGGACAAATAATCTTTATCTTAGTTTTTCCGTAAATATAATCTACCAGAGAGTAGATGTAGCTATCTTCATGCACTCTATGGGCATCAATTAAGAATTGTTCTTTACTTTTTAGCTTAGCTTGCCTTAACCTTTCTATACTACAGCCAGGGCATCCTTGTCCGTGTAGATGATTGTCCGGCGTTTGCTCGAAAGGGCCGTGAATGGGACAAACAATAGTTATCTTGGTGAAAGCTGATACATAAATAGATAACGAATAATCATACTTATCGTGGTGAATGTTTTTTGCTTGATCGGTAAACTGCTGGGTAGTTTTTTTAAGTGACCCACCACAAGATGGGCAGCCGTTTCCTTGATCTATGTGATTCGTGGGCCGTTGACTAAACTCCCCATGAATAGGACATATAATGATTACTTTACAATGTGCCCCTGCATATACTACTTTGGAATAACCATACTTATTACCATGGATTGAGCGTGCCTTTTTTTCAAAGATTTTAGTGGTATTCAATTTCATTAGCTTTATGCATCTATTATTAATTAGCACTTACCTATTACCCTAGATCAATTAAATTTTTACAGTGTGCCGGATACGGCCACCGCAGAGTTTGGCGACAGCACTGTGTTCTATAGCGGCAAGTGAAAAGCAAAGGCCGTGCGCAAAATACTAATGGCTTCAACACCACAGGTATTAGCAGGGATATAATTGCCATGCAGAGTCAGGCTGGCAAAGAAGGCACTTCCCTGCACCACGACGCACTAGGTGATGGTGTATTTGAGCCTATATAGTTCACCTGCATCGACAATGATAATAACGACTAAATGGACGTGTAATTGACCGTCGGGCACCGGAAGATTACAAGGAGGCATTGGACCAGGCTCGTAGTTTAAAAGGCCGCTATTATCGTTACACTTCCGGCCCGGTCATCAACGGCTTTTTGTTCAGCTCGCAGGCGGCACTAAATTCGTTTATGAACCGAGCACCAGGCGTGCTAGATTATGAGCCAACACACACAAAGGACGTCGAGCATGTATCTATCTCGCTTAGTCTCAAGGGTAAAAAGCCTGCTATCCAAGGGTAAGTCACAAGACTACTGCCAGGCCATGCAGGCCGAATACGTCAAAGACTCAAAAAAGCCTCTGGCCCCGACATTAAAGCGGGATAGTTCAGGGCGGCAAAGGCACATGTTTTGCGGCGGAAATCTCGACAGTTTTCTGGACCAACCGGAAAAGTAGCCGTCTCTGGTAAGAAGGTTGATTAGTATGAACTGAACACTGGCCACGAATTAAATAGTTTTGTCCCTACTACCTAGATACTATCTGGGTCAATCAAAATATCCATGGTTGCGACAGCCCAGGCCGGTACATTTTACCCGTACCGACAACACCACCTATGTGGTGTACATTGTGACTGCCTAGTACAGGAAGATTACAAGGCAGTATTGGGCTTGGCACGTAGCTTAAAAGGGCCTCTATCCCCGTTAAATTTCCGGCCCGGCTATTCCTGACTTTTTGTTTCCCTTGAAAATCGCTTTGAGTCCGTTTATAGAACGCGCCCCGACGTGCTAGATTGTGAGCCTGCACACACAGAAATGGACAAAGACCATGCTATATCGTGAAGCACCGCCAAGAGTGGCGCCAGCTACACTGGCCAAAGTCGGGTTACTGACGCGGTTGAAGAGTTACGTGAAGGGCTTAATTACGACGCAAAGCTCTATAACCACAAGCCCTCCGCAGCTGGAAGCTTTAAGGAAGTGGGGACCGGGGAGTTGCCGAGCGCATTCACTGCAAGAGCCCGCAAAATTGCCGGAGGATTTAAGGCGAAGACTATTTGGTTTACCGCCACTGAAGGAATGAATTTAGGGGTGCGCGTCCGGGCACGGAAAAATATATCTGAAGGCCGCCCTGGAAAACTAGCCTGACGAACTCCTATTAACCGTCATTGCAGAGCATAAGTTATGGCGGAAGATGGCGCCAACAAAAAATCCATTTATGAAGAATTGGACGCCGCCTGTGAGCCGTTTATAGAAGACCATGCATGGCGTGAGTGTCAGCTATAATTGTTTGGTAAATCCCCGGGGCAACTCATTGAAGTGGGTGGTGAAAAACTGGAACGTAAAACCACTAGCCACTAGCCACTAACCACTAACCACTAACCACTCATCCGAAGAACTCATAGCCGACATAGTGGGCGAAGTGCTCGCCGCAGGTGATATAAAAAATGAAATTCCCAGGGATTATTTAAACGCTTAATGCATTGGGTTAAATCCTAGTTGTTAAAAAACACCTGCTCGGCGCCCCTAAATGACTAATACCGCGAGACAGCACCCTGCACACAAAAGACATCGCCGCGAGTGGTGGCAGAGCAGCCAGTAAGGTTTCAGAAGGTGTTAGTGTCAAAGCTAAACGAATCGACTGGTCATGGCTGTGCCCATCCTGCCGTATTGATTTCCTTAGTTGGAAAAATGTTGACCTAGTCCCAGCGGGCAGAAATGCTTACGCTATGAATGACTGTGTAAAATCCAATAGCGTTTTATCATGTAGTCACTTTACATCAAACAATTAATTGTACTTTTATTGATCAGGGACTTTTTTCCAATGCCTACTTTTGCCCACTTTTTAGCGTGTGTGCAGCAATCGAATGCTAGATTGAATACAAGCATCGCCTTTATGTAAGTGCGTTACATGTTAATTGCGTAAAGTTTAGCCGCTGAGAGTGACGTATCCTTGCTAGGCTATTTTTTTCGCCGATTATTTTTGCTTGATGAGACTGGTTGAGTAATTGTTGGTGTAGCGTTGTTTGTTACCCTTGGTGTGGACCTTCGCCAAGTAAGAAAGGCGTAACCTGGCAGCCGCCAGCGTCCCTGTATCGCCTCGTTTAATGACGTAGAATTGGTTCTTGGGATAGTAAACACTAGCTTGATTTAAGCGCTCCCAAATATCTCTAACGATTTCATTTAGTTTGCTTGGATAATCAACCTGATTACCATCAAGCATGATGGCGCAATGATAATGCTGTGCCCTGGCTTCACCCTTCTCTTTATTCCATTCCCTAACCCACACGTAACCGATACGCTTAAGGTTATAATGCGGTTTCAGGCGGCGCTTTAGCTTCCTTCTGAATTGTGTCATGACCTCATTGCATTTTGTAAAGTCATATAGACGAAAGTCATACCGGATTACTATCACTTTTGAATGGTGTGACATCATTGCTTTGAGCTGTTCATAAATCTTCTGAAGAATATGTCCAAAGTAGCCTTGCTCGTTCGCTAACAAGCTTACTTGCTCACCGCAAAAATTAAATTGCCTGCCATGCAGAGCTGTCTTGCGATTGAAAAGCGCAATTTTATTCTGCTTACTCCTTGTACGCTTAACTCCCTTAGATATACCCCATGAAAGCCTACATATAATATTATTAACCTCCGAGATGGCGGCATGCAGTTTCTCTAGCTCCAGCCCCCATGGCGCAAGGGAGTTAAACGCAATGGGCTTTAAAATACAGGGGGTCAATATTGGATTATAGAAGATCAATGTAATACACCTTCATCCAATTGTTTAATGAGTTCTTGGATATCCGTTTTTCTCCATGCTGTGGTTCTTGTTCCTAATTTAATAGAAGCGGGGAAGCGCCCTGATTTAACACCATTCCACCAGGTGGATTTTCCTACGGGTATGATGGCCAGGACTTGAGGCAGTCTTAGGTAGCCTTGTTGGTTTTGGATATTAATTGGGTTGTTCATCTTGGTGTTACTCCGTCCGCTAAAATTCAGGGCGCTATTTGTAACACATATTTTCTAAATCCAAAGGAGGCTTACGGAGGTGTGTGGTTACTAACTAAGTTGAGATGAGGCGGCTGCTTAAACTCTAGTCAGACAGTTTGTCCAATGACGTTTAATTGATTGGGTGGGCGTATATAAATCACACAAATTTATTTTTTTCTTTTGTAATGTGATCGGCCCAGTACTGACTCATTTCTACACGCTCTTCCCAATACTCTGCATGATTGTAAGCCTTTCTAACTTGATTTTTTTCTTCATGGGCTAGTTGCCTTTCAATTACGTCGCCCCTGTATCCTTGGTCGTTCAGGAAGGTTGATGCCGTTCCTCTTAGCCCATGCACTGTTGTATATTTCGTCATTTTTATGCGCTTAACTAGATTAAGGAGTGCGTTTTCTGAGATAGGCATGTCGATGGTATTCGGGCTTTTTGAGATCCAATTCTGGTGGCCTGTTAGCAGCTTAAGTTGCTTTAATGTTTCTAAAGCCTGCTTACTCAATGGTACCTTGTGAGACTTACTCATTTTTATCTTTTCTACCGGGATCGTCCAAGTCTTACTTTTAAAATCGATATCGTGCCACTCGGCTAGGCGGACATCATTTGTACGGACATTCGTATAGATTAGAAGCAGTAGAGACAGCTTGATTACATCGTGGCCGCTATCACTTTCTACTTTATGGACAAATTCACCGATCTTATTTTTTGGAAGAGCACGCTGATGGTTCACTCTGGGTATCGCCTTTAAGGCCTTTTCTAAGCCTACGGCTGGATTGATATCAATGTGACCCTCTACGAGAGCTAGGGTAAATATATTTTCGAGCAGTCCTTTAACTTTACGAGTGGTTTCCCCTATGCCGCTATTTTCCATGCCTCTTAATACGGTAAGTAGGTGTTGGCTTGTGATTTGAGCCACAGGTATTTCATTTAGGTGAGGGTAAACCCAGTTACTTAATGTTTCGTTAGTTTTCTTGGCGTACTTCGCTGACCAGTTAGGTAGCTTGTTTTCATACCATTGCTTGGCAATGGTTTTGAACTTGCCGTCATGTAGCTTTTTTAAGGCTCGCTTATCCGCTTGTTTTTGGGCACTAGGGTCAATGTTTTGTCCTAGTTGCAGCTGCGCTTCTATCTTTCGTTTGCGTGCTTCTTTTAGGCTGACGGTAGGGTAGGTGCCCATACTCAATGTTTTTTCTTTACCTAGAAATCGAAACTTCCACTGCCAGCTTTTCGTACCAGAAGTGCGAATCAAAAGGTTCAATCCTTCACCGTCTGGCGCTTTGTAATTTTTATCTTTGGCTTTTAGCTGGCGGATTGCTGTATCGGTTAATGGCATGTCTTGGGGGTATCGTTATGTAATACCCCCAACGGTACCCCCAATTAGGATTGGCTGTCTAGGTGTTTCTTTGGACGGCCTTGGACTGCGTTAATGGATTATATGCTGTATATGTAGTGTATTTTGCTAGAAAATAGGATTTTATTGAATTGTGTTGGACATTAAAAAAAGAAGAAATGGTCTCCCCACCAGGACTCGAACCTGGAGCAGCCGCTTAGGAGGCGGCAGTTTTATCCGGTTAAACTATGGGGAGGCGCGCGCACTATACCTAAAAACTTCAATGGTGTCATG
>MAAA01014389.1_pt1 | contig 11042 bp, 10 predicted proteins | sample 1115971 | NCBI WGS metagenome assembly MAAA01 (sample SAMN04961123, study PRJNA320927) | seawater metagenome | isolation source: sample BD02T6 sea water enriched with oil for 6 days | place: USA:Gulf of Mexico | collected 2013-07-27 | reverse complement strand
ATAATCTTCCCTCTTCGCCATTAGAAAGAAGGGCATATAACCACTTCGAATAGCCTTTGCCATTTCATTTATAGCTCTGTTAGCGTATTATGCGCGCAAAATTTGACCCGCCACACAGAACGGATATGAGCAGTGTGGTGGCAATTGGGACATTATCTATTTTTTCCTGAAGAACGCTTCAAGGACGCAGGTTTGTAATACGTATGAATATTGTTTGGCACCAGCACGAAGTAAATAAACAAAGTCGCGCAATTCAGAAACAACAACGCCCTTGTATTATTTGGTTTACCGGACTTAGTGGTTCGGGTAAGTCCACCATAGCGGGTGCTTTAGAGCAAAAGCTTAATGCACTTTCCCAACATACCTATCTTTTAGATGGTGATAATGTTCGCCATGGCCTAAATAAAGACCTGGGTTTTACCGACCAAGACCGCGTTGAGAATATTCGCCGTATAGGTGAGATGTCTAAGTTGTTTGTGGATGCCGGCTTAATTGTTTTATCTGCCTTTATATCCCCCTTTAGAGTTGAGCGCCGCATGGTACGTGATTTGGTGGAAGCGGGAGAGTTCATAGAGGTACACATGGATACCCCTATAGGTACTTGCGAAAGCCGTGACCCTAAGGGCTTGTATAAAAAAGCCCGCGCTGGCGCTATTAAAAACTTTACCGGTATAGACTCTGAATACCAGGCACCAGAACACCCTGAAGTAATATTAAACACCGCAAAACAATCTATTGAAGAATGTGCTGATGCCATTGTTGCCTATTTGGTAGCTGTAAATATTCTGCAAGATGATGCGTTAAAGGCAATTGCCCGTCCCCCTGCCGAACTGGTTTAAACATGACCCATTACGATTTATTTAATGGCGATGCCGATGGCATTTGCGCCCTTATTCAATTGCGCTTGGCCGAGCCAAAAGAGAGTGTGTTGATAACAGGCATTAAGCGTGACAATGCCCTTTTAAAATACATTATTCCCAAGGCCGGTGATGACATTACCGTGCTGGATGTTTCCATGAAAAAAAACACTGCGCCCTTGAAACAAGCGCTAGATGTGGGCGCTAAAGTATTTTATGTGGATCATCATCAGGCAGGTGATATTCCGCAGCATGACAATCTACAAGCCCATGTCAATACAGCCTCTAATACCTGCACCTCTTTAATTGTAAATGCTTATTTAAAGGGGCAGGTAAAAAAAGAGAGTGAAGACTGGGCCATAGTGGCTGCGTTTGGCGATAATATAACGGTGGTGGCGAATTCCTTGTGCGAAAAGGCCGGTTATTCTGAATTACAGGTTGACCAGCTTCGCACCCTTGGTATCTGTATTAATTATAATGGCTACGGGGCAAGCCTTGATGACTTGTTCTTTCATCCTGCTGAGCTTTATAAGATAGCAGTGCAATATCAAAGCCCTTTTGAATTCATTGAAACTGAGCAAGTTGTTTTTGAGATTCTAAAAAGCGGTTATAAAAAAGATATGGAAAAAGCCTTGGCCATTGAAGCGAGCCATGAGAGTGAAAAGGCTGCCATGTTTATTTTGCCCAATGAAAAATGGGCGCGCCGTGTCAGTGGCGTGATGGGAAATGAATTAGCAAATCGATTCCCTGATAGGGCGCATGCAGTGTTAACTGAGTGTGAAAAGTCATTTGAGATTGAAGAAAAAACCTATCAGGTAAGTATTCGGGCACCTAAGAATAACCCTGTAGGCGCCGATGTCATTGCCAATAAGTTTGGTGGTGGTGGCAGAAAGAGTGCAGCTGGAATAGAAGTATTAGGTGCCTCCTTGTTGCAAGAATTACTGGTTGAATTTTGAATCAATACGAGAAAGTAATAAAATGAAGCTTCTTTGGTTTGTATCTACATTAGAAGACACTAAGTTTGTAAAGGAATTTGCTAAGAGTTTTGATGGAGTCATTAATTTGTTCCACCTTAATTACTTGACGCGCCTTAATATGCTGGGGTTTTCTGGGGCAAACTATTATCCCGTTTCGCCAAGAAAAGTACGCGAATCTAATGTGGATGTGAGTAAAACCTTTAATGTGCTTGCTGACAGGCTTACCTCTATTGAGGCTAGTAAAGCTTATGCAAGCACCTTATATGTGTTGCAAAACAAGATTGAGAATATTGAGGGTTACGTATTTGTAATTCCTAGTGGGCGTCATGTGCATCATATTGCAGCGACTCAATTTGCAGAAAAAACAAACATTAAAAGAATTTATATAAATTACTCTAATTTCCCTGGTTATACCTTCTTTGATCCAAAGGGAACGGATTGTCTATCGTCAACATTTAAAAACCCTAGTCGCTTAGATGAACTTACTTCGGAAAAGCTTAATGTGCAGTCTATATTTGATAAATTCAGCCGACTTAAAGAGGCTCAAAAATCTATACCGCAGGTAGCTTCTTCAGGGTTATCAAGCTCAGTGAAGAAAACTGGTTTTTGGGTTGACACTTTTCTTCAAAAAATGACCGGTTTCTATGGGGATAGGCGACTTAAACTTAAAGTAAGATCACCAGAAAAGGAGTTTCACTTAGAGTACGATCCAGTCCCTAAAGATCAATCATTCTTATTTTTTCCTTTGCAGGTCTCTACTGATCAGCAGGTGCTGGTGAATTTTGATGGCGGTTCGGTTTTTAATGCTATTGATCAAGCAGTAGCCTTGGCAGAAAAGGAAGGTTGCTTGATTTGTGTTCGAGAGCACCCTGCTGAAAGCCAAAAAAATGAAGTTAGGCAGTATCTGAATGTTATGAGAAAGCGCTTTCCTTGTCTAAGAATTGTTTTGGAATCGGTCCCTGCGATGATAGATGGTTGTAGTGAGGTGATTACAATTAACTCTACAGTTGGCCTAGAGTCGCGTCTTAAAAATAAGAGAGTAAGATTCTTAGGGAGTAGTCTTTATGAGAAGGCAACTGATCAGCAGCTGGCTAATTATTTAGAAATGTACCTTGTTAATGTTGATTATCATGAGCCAATATTAACTAAAGAGCATGTGAGCCGAATTTTGGGGTTCTCTAAAGTTGATTGATAGAAAAAAGCTTGGTAATAGGCTTCAAATTCTAGATTTGGTTCGAGTGGTAGCAGCATTAAGTGTTGTTTTGTATCACTACTTATATCGTGGGTGGATGTCTGATGGTCTGAGTGATGTTGACTTTAATCAGTATGATGGCTTTTTTAAATATGGTTATCTTGGAGTCCAGTTATTTTTTATGATAAGTGGTTTCTTAGTGACAATGTCATCAGATGGACGGTCTTGGCAAGGGTTTGTTATTGGTAGGGTTGCTAGACTTTATCCTGCCTATTGGGTTTGCCTGTTAGTTACTATGCTATTTATTTACTCTATAGATGATGGGCGGTTTTACGTATCCGGTCTTGATGCCTTAGCAAACCTTACCATGATAAGTAAGCTTTTTGGTGTCGTTTTTGTTGATGGTGCTTATTGGACATTGATTTATGAGTTAGTGTTTTATTTTTGGGTTTTTATACTTTTACTTACGACGGTTTGTTCGTTGCTAACGCTGATTGGGTTTATGCTCTTTCTTAGTTGTATTGCATTTTTATTTAATTATTCGGGCGTATTTTCCATTATCTATGGTGGTGAATTTATTTGTTACTTCGCGGCAGGAGTTTGCTTTTATGAAATGTATAAAGGAAATAGATCTCCAGTTTTAATAGCAGTTCTGCTTTTCTCGATTGGACTTACGGTTATGCAGGTTACAGGGCAAGCGATGATGAAGAATACAAATATTGGTAGCTCGCTAAATATAGGGGTTAGCTTATTGATTGTCTCTGTATTTTATGCGTTCTTTTTGCTATTGGCATTTGGTCTGTTTGATAATTTTAGGTTTAGATATGCTGCGGTGCTAGGTGGGGTTAGCTACCCATGCTATTTATTGCATCAAAATATCGGTTATATTGTATTTAATAAATATAATGGAGTGGTTGGTGACTTTACTTTACTTGCTGCTGTGCTTTTTGTTTTGCTTGGTTTATCGTATTTTATTTTTAAGTTTATAGAGCCTCCGATAGCTCAATTTATATTTAAAATTGGCCGGAAAATATTGAAATGAATTTTATTATGAGGAGAGAAGGATACGCTCATTGTTGGAGTTATCTTCTTATTCTGGCGCTAATTGTTTTTTATTATGTACTGCCTAAGTCATTCATTTTCCAAGTTGGTGGTAATTTTAGAGAATTTAATTATTTTTTAGAACCATGGTTTATTCAAAGGTACCTTATATTAATCGTCTGCGTTTTATATGTGCTAATGATGTTTTTGTCTTCTCAAGTGAAGTTGACAAAAGGGTTGATGGTTGGAGTGATACTATCTCTAGTTCTTTCGCTTGGTCAGCTTCTAGCTGGCGAGTATGTTTTTTTGTATGCAATGGTCGGGGCATTAACATCTTATATCTTGTTTTTAGATATAAGATCTAACAAAGTAAGTGTTTGGTTTTCAAATCTCATTGTAATTGCGATGTTTACGTATGTGTTGCAGTATGCGGTCTATAGGGCGGGAGGCCGAATTACTACTAGTTTTTTGGATCCCAATATATCAGGCTATTACTTGTTGTTGGCCTATTCAGTTTTTAGGTTTGGAGGTTATAGGGCACTTTCAATTATTGCGTTGGTTATGGGGGGGCTTAGTTTAAGTCGTAACTTTTATCTTGCTGTGTTTCTATTTGAAGTTTTGCAGCTCTCAACTCTCAAAGAGTACTTAAAGAGTTTTTCTGTTTTTAGATCTCCTTATTCTATTGCGTTACTGTCTATTGTTACAGTGCTAATTTTTTCAGTGATGATGCTGAAGGTTTCCGATATTAATTCAACAATTGGCGATACAAGTGATCGACTTAGTAATATTAATGATGGGTCCAATTATTCCAGAGCTAAAGCTAATGTCGATATGTTGGAAAGAATGTCAGAAGGTGAGTTTATATTTATTGGAAATGGAGATGGTGTTGACCTTAAGACAGAGCATCGTCCACACAATGCATTTTTAAGGGCGATATATAGATACGGACTGCTGATTTCACTATTTGTAATCTTTGTGTCGTTGTATGTGATGAGGATTGTGTCTGAAAATACGTATCCTTTGTTCATTTCAGTGTTTGCGTATTATACCCTTTTGAATGATTTTATTACGGGTCCTGAAATTGTGTTATTGCTTGCTGTTTCAGCAGTGGGTTCATCGTATTTAAAAGTAAAAAATAAATTAGAACGATTTTAACTGAATTGGTGGAGTGATTTCTTTGTTTAAAATATTGCATCGCGTTAGAAGGCTAGTGTCTGGTTTTTCGATGCTAAAAAAAATATATTTAACTATTTTTAGACTTCTACCTGTCCATACTAGGTACGAGTTAAATCGTAAGTTGCGTTCCCCATATTCAAGTTTGGAAGAAGAAAATAAAATAATATTTATACATATTCCTAAGGCTGCTGGTAATGCACTTATTAAGTCGCTTTATGGGCGTGCGGCCACAGGACACGATCCAGTGTCTCGTTACAAAAGTTATAATGCTGACAAATTTAGTAGTTATTATAAGTTCGCTGTGGTGAGGAATCCATGGGATAGGGTCGTGTCTTCATATCATTATTTAAAGCAAGGAGGAATGGGTTTTTTTGATAACGATTTTTCTGATGGGTATCTTTCAGAAGTTGATAATTTTGAAGAATTTATATACAGGCTTCGAGATGATGCTTTGTTTAGGGGTAAAGTTATGACTTGGGTTCACTTCGTTCCTCAAATAGATTTTCTATCGCTAGATGGTGAATATATTTTGGTTGATAAAATTGTTAAGTTGGAAGAAATCGAAGTAGGTTTCAAAGAATTATGTGTGGAATTGAATGCAGAAAGCATGGGGCTGATTAAAGATAACCGAAGTAATAGATCTAAGTATCAGGACTATTATAATAGTAAAACTATTGAAATCGTTAGGGGACTATACTCTACTGATATCAAACTTCTCAATTATCAATTTGGTAGTTCTAAGTGAAAATCCTTCATGTAACCGAAGCCTTTGGTGGTGGAGTAACGTCAGCAATTAATACCTATGTAGACCATTCCCTGCAGTTTGAACATTACCTTTTTGCTTGCATTCGGGAGGAGGATAAAACTGGCGAGGAAGCTAAGGGGCTATTTAAAAGGACATTTCTTGTTGATAGAAATTTAACGGCCCTTTTAAAGCTAAGAGTAATTATAAAAGACATTCAGCCGGATGTTGTTCACTTACATAGCACCTATGCGGGGTTCTTTGTTCGTTTAATGCCATTTATTCGAAGTGATAAAGTTGTTTACACGCCACATGGGTATGCCTTTTTAAGAAATCAACACCCTGTATTATTGAAAGCTTTCTATATGGCAGAGTGGATTTTAGGAAGAAGAGCTAAAATTATCGCTGGCTGCGGAAGAGATGAAAAGAATCTTTCACAAGCATTTACAAAAACGCAAAATACTTTTGAGCTTATTAATATTAGTGGTGAGTTACCTGAGGTTGATGTGAGCAAGCATGATGCCTCTATGCCTGTTATTTCTATGGTTGGACGTATATCAGCACAAAAAGATTTTGAATTTTTCGCAGGTGTAGCTAAGGAATTTCAACAAGGAGTTGTATTTAAATGGATTGGCGGTGGCGATGAAAAAGGCCATCAATTGTTAAGGGATGCTGGTGTTGAGGTGACTGGATGGATAAGTAGGCAGGAAGTTGTTGGGGAGTTAAAAAGCTCTTCATTATACTTGCATACAGCCGCTTGGGATGGTTTTCCTATATCTGTGTTGGAAGCTGCCAAATTAGATATTCCTATGATTTTGAGAAATATAGGGCCATTTACGGCGGAGGATCTAAATGTTGTTGAAGATGTATCTGCAGCCGAGCAGGAGATTAAGGCTTATCTTTCAGGTGATCAGGCTAGTTTAATAAGAGCAAAATCAAATACCGAAAGCATATCCCGCTACCATACATCTGAAAATCTATCGAATGCTCTTAACGAGCTATATTTAAAATTTAACAAGTAAATTAGGCAATCATTATGACTAAATTGTATTCCCAAATTGCCGCTGAAGTATTTCGTATCGAAGCTGAGGCCGTTGCAGCTCTGACTGATAAGTTGACAAAAGATTTCGAGGGCTCTTTAGAGGCTGTATTGTCATCGGCTGGGCGTACCATCATTTGTGGGATGGGCAAGTCCGGCATTATAGGCAAAAAAATTGCTGCTACTCTGGCCAGTACCGGTACGCCTTCCTTCTTTATGCACCCAGGAGAAGCCTATCACGGCGACCTGGGAATGGTGTCTAAGGATGATGTTTTTATTGCTATCTCCAATTCAGGTGAGACCGATGAGGTGGTTAAACTCATTCCATTCTTAAAAGATAATGGCAATGTATTGATCGCCATGACCGGTAACCCAAAATCTACTTTAGCTCGTGCTGCTCATCATCATTTAGATGTAGGCGTCGATCAAGAAGCTTGTCCGTTGCAATTAGCACCTACTTCTTCCACTACCGCCACTCTTGCCATGGGCGATGCGCTAGCGGTTACCCTAATGAAGGCCCGTGATTTTAAACCAGAAAATTTCGCCCGTTTTCACCCCGGCGGCTCATTAGGGCGTCGTTTGTTGTCTCGTGTTGAAAATGAGATGGTCACTAAAAACCTGCCTTTGTTAAATATAAATGATGACATTGCCACTGTTATTAGCACCATTAGTAATGGTGGCTTGGGCTTGGCTATTGTGCAAAAAGGTTGTGATGTTTTTGTTATTACCGATGGTGATTTACGTCGCGCTATCGAGCAATATCAAAGTGAATTATTTTCAAAAACGGCACAAGATTTAATGGTAGCCGACCCAGCCATGGTGAAAGTGGGTACCCGTGTTGAAGATGCATTAGAGCTTATGGAGGCTCGTGCCATTACCTCGCTATTAATTCACGATGGCGAGTCTATAGTGGGTGTGTTTAAAAAATAATTCATGAAAGCCAAATCCATTTTAGTTAAAACAGCCATAGCCGGTGGCACCAAGGCTGCGGCAGCCTTCATTGCATTTTTTATGACGGCCGCCATTACCCGTGTCTTGGGGGCCGAAGATTCGGGGTTGTTTTTATTGGCGGTTTCCATATTGGCGTTTGCCAGTGTGTTTTTCCGTTTGGGTTTAGATAACGTTGTTTTACGTTTAATTAGCGCCAGTAAAGGTGGCGCTAAAGCAATAGGAGCCATGTCTAGCGGTTTAATGCTTTCTTTGGTCTTTGGCTTATTGGTAACTCTATTAGTGTTTTTAAATGCTGAAACTATTGCCCGTACTGTTTTTACCAAGCCAGAATTTGCGCCGGTATTGTCCATCATGATCTGGGCGTTACCTTTAATGCTGGTATTTACATTGCTCAGTTTTGGCTTTCAGGCCAATTACCGCGTAATTGCCGCGACCTGGTTTCAAAACCTGGGTTTGTCTTCATTGTTTTTACTCTTATTTGCAGTGGCCTTTTTCTTTTTTGATAATTCAATATTAGATCTAGAGCATGTTTCCTTATTTTATTTAGGCTCCGCCGCCTTTACTTGTCTTTTGGCGTTAGTACTTTGGCATCGCCAAGTTAAAGGTAATTGGGGCACCATTAACTTTAAAGATAAGCCGTTATGGAGCAGTGCCGCTAATTTGTGGGCGGCCAGTTCCATGACCTTAATGGTACAGTGGTCGGGTGTTTTAATTGCGGGTGCATTTGTATCTTCAACCGATATTGCTTATTTATCGGCGGCACAACGTACAGCCATGTTAACCAGCTTTGTATTAATGGTGGTGAACATGGTGGTAGCGCCACGTTATGCGCGGCTTTGGCAAGAAAAAAACAAAAAAGAAATTCAGCGTTTAGCCTTGTGGTCTACCAGGGGGATGATTTTATTGGCTACACCAATTGTTGCCGCGATGATGATTTTTCCCGAATTTATTATGGGGTTATTTGGCGCAGGGTTTGAAGAAGCTGCACTGCTATTGTCTATTATGGCCATTGGCCAATTTATTAATGTAGCCACTGGCTCGGTTGGATATTTACTGACGATGAGCGGCCATGAAAAAGACTTTCGACGTGTTACTTTTTTCTCTGGGCCGTTAACGATTATTTTAAGTTTTGCTCTAATTAACGAGTATGGTGTGTTGGGTGCTGCCATTGCTACTGCTGTGGGATTAAGTGTGCAAAACTTAATTGCGCTTATTATGGTGCGTAAAAGGCTAGGATTTTGGCCTATAGGTTAATCCCTGCTTCCTGTTAATCAAAATGTATAAATTGATTAACACTTTTCTTGGTATTTCTTTGTGATTGCCATTATCGTTTCGCTCTTAAATTTAGCCACTTATGTACCTATTATTCAGCTTGTTGTTACAGGCATGTAGCTAATAGTTGATCGTTTAATAGTGTTATTAAGTTGTGTATTTTCTGCTCTATTTTTATTAGAATACTGCGAATTCTATCACGGTTAATTATTGGCACTTATGTTTGTAGTTAACGGACATGTATTAAAGTTTTATATAAATACGGATAATTAAATGAAAGCCATTATTCCAGTAGCAGGGTTAGGAACACGTATGTTGCCTGCTACTAAAGCCATTCCCAAAGAAATGCTGCCTATTGTAGATAAACCGCTTATTCAGTATGTGGTAAACGAAGCCATTGCTGCGGGCATTAAGCAAATTGTTTTAGTGACGCATTCCAGTAAAAACTCTATTGAAAACCATTTTGATACCAGTTTTGAGTTAGAGGCTACTCTAGAGGCACGTGTAAAGCGCCAGCTTTTAGATGAAGTGCGTGCTATTTGCCCACCAGATGTGACTATTTTGCATATTCGCCAAGGTGAGGCCAAAGGCCTTGGGCATGCTATTGCCTGCGCACGCCCTTGTATTGGTAATAATCCGTTTGTGGTAATGCTGCCCGACGTTTTAATTGATGATGCGGCTTCAGATTTATCTAAAGATAACCTAACCGATATGATTAACAACTTCCGTGCTACTTCTAATAGCCAAGTAATGGTGGAAGCGGTGCCGGATGACCAAGTAAATAAATACGGTATTGTTGATTGCGCTGGTAAAGAGTTAGCTCCAGGCGTTGCGCAAGCCATGGTGGGCATGGTTGAAAAACCAAGCCTTGAAGATGCCCCTTCTAACCAGGCCGTAGTAGGTCGTTATGTCCTATCAAGAGCTATTTGGGATATTTTAGATAACACTCCAGTAGGTGCCGGTGGTGAGGTTCAATTAACCGACGCCATTGCTGAATTAATGAAAGATGAAACCGTTGAAGCCTATTCCATGATTGGTAAAAGCCATGATTGTGGCAGTAAAGTAGGCTATATGTTAGCCAATATGGAATATGGTTTGCGCCATACTGAGGTCGGTGGTGCGATGGCTGAATTCATTCAGGTACAAGCTAAGCAGCTAGATCCAGCTTAATTTAGCTTGCTGGATATAAGCCCCCTTTACCTTGCTGGTAAAGGGGGTTTTTCTTTTTATGGATATTAAAGGCAGTTATAATGCCTGCGACTTTTTCTAAGGATATAAAAATGATTACACAGGTTCGCGTTGCCGATATTAATGTGGCCAATGATGCCCCTTTTACATTATTTGGTGGTATTAATGTTTTAGAAAGCCGTGATTTGGCCATGAAAACCTGTGAAACCTATGTTGAGGTGACACAAAAACTGGGCATTCCTTATGTATTTAAGGCTTCGTTTGATAAAGCTAATCGTTCATCGGTGAACTCCTATCGTGGCCCAGGGTTAGAAGAAGGTCTTAAGATATTTCAAGAAATTAAAGATACTTTTGGTGTGCCCATTATTACCGACGTGCACGAGCCTTTTCAGGCGGCGCCTGTGGCCGAAGTGGTTGATGTTATTCAGTTGCCAGCTTTTTTAGCCCGCCAAACTGATCTTGTTGTGGCCATGGCCAAAACCGATGCCGTTATTAATATTAAAAAACCTCAGTTTTTAGCTCCCCATGAGATGCGCCATATCATTACCAAGTTTAAAGAAGCGGGTAATGAAAAAATTATGTTATGCGAGCGTGGTTCAAGCTTTGG
>MAAA01014388.1_pt1 | contig 11095 bp, 12 predicted proteins | sample 1115971 | NCBI WGS metagenome assembly MAAA01 (sample SAMN04961123, study PRJNA320927) | seawater metagenome | isolation source: sample BD02T6 sea water enriched with oil for 6 days | place: USA:Gulf of Mexico | collected 2013-07-27 | reverse complement strand
CAAGTTTGCGCATAATGAACCATTCCATGAGTTATGTTTTTAAGATCGCCATAGTATAAAGATTTAAAACAGCTTGCCAATAGGGGAATAAGCATTATATGCAATTTAATTATAAGCCTATAAATCAACAGTCAATGAAAGCAACCTATTTGCAACTGCCCGTAGGCACCTTCAGGTAATGAATAAGCCCGGGTCACTATTCTATAAAGCCTCACCGGCGCAAAATAAAATCCCCGTGGTTGGAGTATGTACAATTAATAAAAAAATACACAATAGGATGGAAGCCCCTAGGCACATTTCAACAATACAAATTTAATAACAAGCCCGGCAGACATAAAACCCTCACGAATAATCCCCACAGTTATACCGTAAAAGGACAGCACTTAAAGAAGCGCTGCCACCTTAACCAAAACCCCTCTAAAAACGTAGGCCGGAAAGAGCATGCCTGCATGTAGGTATTAGAGCAATGCAGGAGCACATTGCCGAGCGCCTTCCGGCAATTAAGGAATAACGCAGAAACTCCCAGCAATGCCATTGCCCCTTCTGTTACAGAATTCCGCACAATTAACATTCCATTCCCCCCCTTAATGCTGTATTATTCGCCACAAATTTGAAAGGCCTCACAGAAACACAATTAAAGCTGTGTTGGGCTAGCACTCTTGCTGTAATCCCCTCGTTATTTGCCGCAACAGTAAAACCACAATTAAAAAATTAATAAGTGCAGCTATATAGCACTGAATTATCGCTAGGGAGTAGCGTTTAACTGTAGATGTTGCAGTTCTGCCCCTTGCATGGTTTGCCAAGCGGCAAGGAATGTTATGAAAATCACAGTAGTAGGTACGGGCTATGTGGGCCTATCAAATGCAATGTTACTTGCCCAGCACAATGAAGTAGTAGCGCTAGACATAGACCCAGCAAAAATAGCATTACTAAATGACCGCCAATCCCCCATTGCTGACGCCGAGTTAGAAGACTTTCTAAGCAATAAACCAATCGACTTTACCGCCACGTTAGATAAAGTCTACGCCTACGCCGAAGCTAGCTTTGTAATTATAGCCACCCCCACCGATTACGACCCAGACACCAACTACTTTAATACCGCCTCGGTAGAGGCCGTTATAACAGACGTACAGCTGTACAACCCACAAGCTACCATAGTGATTAAATCCACCGTGCCAGTGGGTTACACGCAAGGCATAAATCAAAAGTTTAACTGCAACAACATATTATTCTCACCTGAGTTTTTACGTGAAGGCAAGGCACTGTACGACAACCTACACCCATCACGCATCATTGTAGGTGGCGATAAAAGCCAAAACAAACAAGCCCTAGAATTTGCTAATTTACTGGCCCAAGGGGCAATAAAAGAAAATATTACAATTTTACAAACCAATTCAACCGAGGCCGAGGCGGTAAAGCTATTTTCAAACGCCTATTTGGCCATGCGGGTATCTTACTTTAATGAACTAGATTCATACGCCGAAAGCCACGGCCTGGATACCAAGCAAATTATTGAAGGGGTAGGATTAGACCCACGTATTGGTACCCACTACAACAACCCATCATTTGGTTATGGGGGTTATTGCCTGCCTAAAGACACCAAGCAATTATTGGCCAACTATAAAGCCGTCCCCAATAACATGATAAGCGCCATTGTAGATTCTAATACCACTCGTAAAGACTTTATAGCGGATTCCATTATTAAAAAGAACCCAAGGGTCGTGGGTATTTACCGCTTAATTATGAAAACCGGATCAGATAATTTTAGAGCCTCAGCCATTCAAGGGATTATGAAGCGCATCAAAGCTAAGGGGATAGAGGTTATTTTGTTTGAACCTGAATTGGCCGAGAATGAGTTTTACCATTCTAGGGTATTGAAAGACTTAGCACAGTTTAAAGAAGAGGCTGATGTAATAGTAGCTAACCGTATGACGGATGTTTTGAATGATGTTTTGGCTAAGGTTTATACGCGTGATCTGTTTGGCAGTGATTAATGAAAGGGCCCATTAATAGCGTTTTATTATTGGTTGGTGACGATTAAATATACGGGTTATGAAATAACGCAATGAAAAAAATATTAGCAGTCGCATCAGGTGGGGGGCATTGGAAACAGCTTATGTTGTTAAGTCCTGCATTTGAAGGTTGTAATGTTAAATATATTACAACTATTGAAGGTTTGCCTGAACAAGAAGGTATAGAAAACTATCGGATTGTTAAGGATTCGAATAAAGATGAAAAATTAAGTTTGTTGGTAACTCTTACCCAGATATTTATTATCGTTATTAAATATCGGCCAGATTTTGTTATTTCAACAGGGGCTGCTCCGGGGTTGCTTGCAATTATATTGGGGCGATTGTTGGGTGCAAAAACTTTGTGGGTGGATAGCATTGCCAATGGTGAGGAGTTGTCAATGGCTGGGCGTCTTGCTAAGAAATGCTCCAATAAAGTTCTGAGTCAGTGGGGGGCTTTGGCTGATGATATCGTGGAGCACGAGGGGGCGGTATATTAATGAAAGTAATATTTGTAACCGTAGGGACTCAGCTTCCGTTTGATCGATTGCTTTCAAGTATTGATCGATGGGCGGGAAATAATAGCGATACAGAGGTAATAATCCAAGCGTGCAGTTCTGATGTGGAGTTTGAGAACATAAAGGTTACTCAGTTTTTTTCACCTCAAGAGTATAAAGAAATTGTAGCCCGTTGTGATGTTATTATTGGTCATGCGGGTATGGGGACCATTATTACAGCCCATGAACACAATACTCCTTTAGTGATCATGTCCAGACTTTATAAGCTGGGTGAGCATCGAAATGATCATCAGCTATCAACGGCAAAAAAGTTCCGGGAAGTTAAAGGTGTTTATGTTGTGGATGATGAGGCAAGCTTATTTGAAGTCATGGGGAGTATAGATACTTTAAATCATTGCTCATCTGATCCGACACCGGCGCGCACGAAACTGATTGCTTATATTAAGAATGACTTTTTGGGGATGGCTTAATGGCTTCCGCGAAAGACTCTAGCAATAAGATAGTTTATGTAACTAATTTATATCCAACTGAATCACGGCCATATTTTGGTACGTTTGTTGAAAACTCTGCTGAAGGTTTAAGAGCGTGTGGTTGGGATGTTACTGTTTTGGCTTTACCTCATTTCGGTGAGGGGGCAATTGCTTACATTAAATTCTATTTCGCTGTGTTTAAGTTTCTGATGGGCTACAGTGGGATTGTGTACGTTCATTATATTTCTCATTCCTCATTGCCTGTTTCTTTGGCTAAAATATTCAATAAGAAACTGAAGATTGTCTTACATTATCATGGCAGTGATGCATTTCCTGAGAGCCATGAAGGTAAATTCAGGGGGGTGATTAAAGATACTGTGTGCAAACTAGCAAACAGGTCTGCCGTAGCAATGGCCGCCCCATCTATTTACTTTGCTAATAAACTTTCAAGTAAATTTGGCCTTGGTGTAAATCAAATTATCGTTAGCCCTTCTGGTGGTTTTAATCCGGAAGTATTTCATCCTCCTGCAGAAAAGCCTTCTGGGCGGGATGGAATTATTCGTGTGTTGTTTGCCAGTCGTATGTTAGAAGAAAAAGGTTGCCTTATAGCAGCGAAGGCTGCTTTGTTAATTGCAGATAAGCACCTTAATGTAGAATTTTCTTTTGTAGGTTATGGGCCACTGCAAGGCAAGGTGCATCAAATTCTTGAAGACTTGGTTTCACAGGGGCGTTGTAAATTGTATGGTTTATTACCACAATCTGAATTAGCGGCCAAGTTTGGTGAGGCTGATTTGTTTTTGTTTCCATCTTATCGTGAAGGTGAATCCCTTGGTTTGGTCGTTGTGGAGGCTATGGCGTGCGGAGCATTTCCTTTGGCTTTTGATCGGGGTGCTCTACGTGAATTTCTTGGTGGGGTTGAGCGTGAGTCTCTTTGTTCTGGTTTGAGTGACTTTAGTGGTCTGGTTAATAAAACGCTTTCGCGTGATTTGTCTGAACTGGGGGGGTTGCAATCGAGAGTGTCCGCTTTAGCTGGTAAATATGAATGTAAAAGGGTAGCAGAAGATCTTAGTGCTATCATGTTAGATTTATAATTGGATGGCTCTAATGTTGGTTATGGGCATATGGCTGTTTCATTGGTTTTTGGGGGGCTTTAAAGGAATGGTTAACTATTATCTACTTAGTGGACTTTTAAACCATTTTAATATTTATGAAATATCAGAACTGCTTTTTAGTTTTCTAGGTTATTCCTCTGAGATTCAGGTTATATATGCTAGTTAAAAGGTCTATGAAGGGTGGTCTTTTTATTTTGTGTTTTAGGTTGTGCACTTTAATTAATTTATGGTCTATGTGAAATACCAATGGTGTGTTCTTTATAGTCTAAGGGAAGCCTTTCAGTTTCTCTCTTTCATATTTTTAGGCTAAGACATAAGTTCGATTGCTAAAATTAAGTTGGTTATTTGGCTCGCTAAAGGAATGGCGGGACTTAATTACGGATTATAAGGGGAAGGTAGTGAAGTATATCATTGGTACTGGGTGGTGGTGTGGCGAAGAGTCTGATGCGAATAGAAAAACGTTTGGAAGTGAGGCCATTCGTGGAAAGGATTTTCATAAAATTTGGTCTGAATCAATAAAAAGGACAACGGCACCAGATAGGGTTTTAATGATAGATTCCGCGAGCCTCGTCAAGCCAGACCTTGATAGCGCGTTACCTATAATGATTGTTGAGCTCAACCAAAACACGGGTCACTCAACCAATCTTAAAAAAGGTAACAAGTTTTGCGGTTGGATGTCATCGGTGTTGTTGTCATTAGAATATGCATCTTTGTGTGAGTGTGATTATTATGTTTATGTCGAGCAGGATGTGCTCTTGCACGGTAATGATATTATTGAGCGATGTATTTTAGAATCAAATGGAGCCGATTACCTATTTGGACGTGATACACAAAGGCCTCAACCATTGCAGCAGTCATTTTTTATTATCAAGCGAGAGGCAATTGATAAATTTGTATCTCGTATACGCCAAATCAAATATTCGGACGCTGCAATGGGGCCTGAGTTTAAGTTTGCGCTGGCTACATCCCCTTGGTTTTCGTTGATACCTAAAATGCTTTTTGTTCAGCGTGAAGGTCTAATTGGTAAGGTTATGTTTAGAGTGTCTAATATTCTTGCGAAAGCATTGGGGAAATATAGATATTTACCAGTTGGGTATGGTCGGGAGCGTCCAATAAACTTCTCTGATTCACATTATTACTTTCAGCACGGTACTATTGAAGAGTTAGATGAATATATGTCTTCTTCAGTAGCTGGTGGGAAGTTAGGTGGTTAGAGCTTTAATGTTGTTATTTACATCTGATTGATGTGTGTTTTTTATTCGGGCGCACATAGCTTTCTTTTTATTGCAAGACCTGATTGGGCTTGCCTCTTGAGTGAAAATATATTGTGAGTGTAATGTTAGAGTTAAAACAAAACTTGTCTGTTGTCTCTGACTTTATTGGTCAGCGCAGTGTGATATATATTGATTATCCTATCTATGGTAACGGAGGGGATATGCTTATTATGCAGGGAGCAATGAAGTTTTTTGAGGGTAGGGGGATTAAAATTCTTGCTGCCTTTAGTTGTTATAATTGCGATTACTCATATATAGATAAATTATTACAATCTAATGACTGTTGTATTGTGTTGAATGGAGGCGGAAACTTCGGTGATATTTATGATCAGCACCAAGCAATAAGGTCTGAAATTTATAAAAAGTATAAAAACCAGCGAATTCTACTCTTACCACAAAGCGCACATTATGAAGATGAGAATAATATAGAGAAGGATAGGTTGATTATTTCTGAGTTAACCGATTCACTTTTCTTGGCTAGAGATAAAGAAACAAAGGCGCTATTTGGTTCTTTTGGGGTGCCCACTAAATTATGCCCTGATATGGCTCATGAGCTATATGGCAAGTTAGCTATTTCAAGCAAAAAAAAATCAAGTCCCCTTCATTTCATACGTAATGATATAGAAAGGGATACGGGGTTGGAGCAATACGATAACGGTCTGGATTGGGTGAATGTTTTATCAGTATTCGATAAGTTGGTGATAAGAGTTATTGTAAATCTACAAAAACGCACAAATATATTTGGCCAGCTTTCGTTTAAGTTCTGGGCCTGGTACGTCGCATTGTTATCAAATAGATTTTCATTGTTTTTCTCATCCCATGAAAAAATTATTACATCCAGAATGCATGGTCATATTCTATCTTGTTTAGTGGAGGTTCCGAATGTGGTGATTGATAATACCTATGGTAAAAATAGTAGATATGTTGAAAACTGGACTAAAAATTTAGCCACTCAGGTTATTAAGAAAAAATAAATTTCAACGTAACTAAAATGATTGTATTGGCCTGTTATGGCTGTTTAGGGAGAGAGTTAGGGTAATGTTAGGCATGAAGGATATATCTGCTGTTTACGCCAAGCATAAAGATCTAGTAGATAATGTTTTTTGGCTGTTCTTTGATAAAGTGCTACGTATGGCTATAGGGCTCTTGGTGATTGTGTGGATGGCGCGGTATTTAGGGCCTGAGGCATTTGGGGTTTTAAATTATGCCATCGCTCTAGTGACGATACTTACAGCAATCTCCTCTTTTGGATTGAATGGAGTGGTTGTTCGTGATTTGGTGCGAGAGCAAGACAGTAAGCCAGAAATAATATGGTCTGCTTTTATCATAAGGTTTTCTGCTGCACTCATATCCTATGTTTGTTTGTTAATCTATATATTTTATATTGGATCAGAGGACCAGCTTAGCAAGATATGTGTAAGTGTATTAGGTGCCTCAATTATTTTTCAGTCTTTGCATGTGCTTAAATGTTGGTTTGAATCTGAAGTTAAATCTAAATATGTTGTTTGGGTTGAAAACAGCGCTTTTCTGTTGTTTTCCTTGATAAAGATATTGTTAATTGTCTCCGAAAGCTCTTTAGTCTTTTTTGCAATTGCTGCTGCTGTAGAAGTGTCTATAGCGTGCATGCTTTTACTGTTAATGTACCTGAGGATGAATGTAAAGGCCTTTACCTTTAGGTTTCATCGGGCGCGCTTACTTCAATTAGCAAGGGATAGTTGGCCATTAGCCTTGTCAGCCTCCCTGGCGACACTCTTGTTGAAAATAGATCAAGTCATGATAATGGATTTACTAGGGGCGAAGGAGGTTGGGGTTTATAGTGCGGCCGCTAAATTAAGTGAATTATGGTATTTTGTCCCTGTCGCCATAGCTGGAACTCTATTTCCTTCGATTTTGAAATCACAGAAAATCTCTAACCAGGTTTACCTGAATAAGTTGGGGCGCCTGTATGATATTATGGTTTTTTGTTCTGTATTCATAGCCATTCCAATTTCTATATTTTCTGAACAAATTATGTTTTTGGTATACGGTGAGGGTTATGAGGGGGCTGCTAGTATTTTATCGATACATATATGGTGCAGTGTTTTTGTTTTTTTACGTATAGTTACTGCTCAGTGGTTTCTAATAAACAATTTTCAGTTACTTACTCTCCTTAGAAGTCTAACGGCAGCGATATTGAATGTTTCCTTGAATTATCTTCTGATACCAATATACGGTGCGGAGGGTGCTGCGTACTCTTTGGTTATTGCATTATTTTGGGCTACTTATGGATTTACGATATTGAGCCCTCGGATGTGGCCGTGTTTTGTGATGCAGACAAAGGCTATGTTGTTTGTATCATCGTTTAGCTTTATAAAAAATAAATTAATACGATGAATTTTTGCTAGTGGCGCTAGTTTGGGGGCAAGTGGAGGGTTATGTAATGCACCGTACTTTCGCTGAGTTAACCCAGTTTTAGAGTAGTATAATTGACGAATGCGCACAGATAAGTAAAAAATTAATTATGGGTCGCTAAGTTCGTGTGAATCTATGCATTTCACATGTACTTAATGATGCCTCTACTGGGTGAGGCTGTTAAATTTAAATATCACAACAGTCTTATTTTGTTCTTTTAAGGTTAGGATTTTGTAATGTTTTTGTATTGGCGCCGTATTTTATTTGCCGGCTTTTTTGTGCTGGCTGCGATTGTATATGCCATGTCCCTCGGGCAGAGTAGGGTGGTGAATGAGGCTGGGGTTCTATTTGACATTTATATTGTTTTGTTACTAGTTTGGGCTGTTTTTCATTATGTTAGGGTGGGTATTGAACGAGAGACGTTAAGGAGCGTAGCGGGTGTCTTTCTAACCTTTGTGTTTTATACAATCTTTTATATTGTTCTTGAGCAAGATTTTATTTTGTTTGAATATGCAAGGTCTATTCGTTTTCTATTCTATTTAGCTGTATTTATTTTTGTTTCAGGCGTATCAAAGCAAGTTAACTTGGGAAGAGGGCAATCAGATTTTTCTGACTTTATCCGTTTTGGTGTGCTATTAATTATTTTGTTTTTTGTGTTGTATGTTTTTAAGCGTTTTATTTTGGGTTATGCCCGCCCTTGGGCTTTCTCAGAAAACAATTTTGAAATGGCATTGGTGATAATACTGTCCTCCGGTTTGATGGCGGTGATTAAGTCTAATTTTGTTGTGGGCAGTAAATGGTGGTTGATGTTCTTTAGAATAGGGGCAGGAGTGTTGGCTGTATTGTCATTTTCTAAGTCGGCGCTCTTAGCAGCGATTTTTATGGTTCTTAGGTCATTTAAGCTTAATAATATTTTTATCGTATATACGGTAGCGGTTCTTTTTGTTATTTCTTTGGTTGGGATCTGGATTATATTTAGCCTTCGTGTGGGGGATGAGGGTTTTGCCTCTATGGATCGCTTTTTATTTTTAATGGTGTTTTGGGATGAGTGGACGTCAGGTCCCATTCTTTCTTATATATTTGGCAATGGCCCGGCTAAAGAGTTATCTGATAATGCCTGTGGAGTTTTGTCTTTTTGGGTGGGATCTATGTTTCGGGGTGAGAGCTACTGTAATGCAGCAATCTTTCATTCTTTTTTTATTCGAGTTATGTATGAGTACGGCATATTTGCGACGATCGCTTTCCTTGTATTATGGTATCGAACCTTGGTATCTGTGTATGGGCGTCAATTAGGGTTTACCTTTTTTGTCTTGATTTCCATTAACTCTCTTTCTGTATCGGGTTTTAGTAACTCTATTGTTCTGTGGCCTGTATTTTTTCTGCTGCCCATTGGGCATTATTTGAGATCTCAAAATGAAAACGTTTAATACTCGTATGCGTGAAAAAGTTGCAGGCCTTGTTAGGTCCTCTCGTCGTTTGTATTTCGTTCATTTTTGGGGGATGGAAATCGGCGAGTTTACGAATATTTCAACAACAGCCAAACTTGATAAAACCCATCCAAAAGGAGTTAAAATTGGTATTCACAGTTATTTGACTTTTGGCGTTTCAATATTAACTCATGATACTAGCCGGAGTCTTTATGCGACTACTGTAATTGGCGACAATGTTTTTATAGGCTGTAATAGTATCGTGCTTCCTGGTGTTGTTATTGGGGATAATGTGGTGGTTGGTGCTGGTAGTGTGGTGATTAATGATGTCCCTAGTAATACTGTTGTAGTCGGAAATCCTGCAAAAATTATTAAAAGAGATGCGAAAATTGGTCGTGGTGGGAAATTTCTTTGAATGCCTTGATTATTCAACGAAGTAGCTGCTTGTTACTAAATTTAAACAGATGTTTATAGTGCTTGTGAAAAAGCCATGGCAAAAACACAACAAAATATGGATTTTATACGTGTTGATAAAGCCGTATTTGAAGCTTGCCCAGATGAATCTATCGATTACGCCGTAATGGATCAACAGGCCAAAACAGAACAGGTAGTGGCGGCGCCCCTGGATGCAGGTTGGAATTATGTGGGTAGTTGTTCTGCGTTATGGGAAATTGCCAATATAGATGAACATATGGGCCAGTCAGGAATCACTGGGGTGAACGTGGGCACCGATTTTGACATTTTATATTCTAGGTCAAGCGATAGTGGTGCCACACGGACAACGGCGGTAGCAATTGCAGTAATGCCGATGTTGATAGCCTCACAGATTTTCTTCCACGTTTAGACCTGGATGATTCTGACAACCTTATGGTGGTGTGGTCATCCGAGGAAAATTTTAATTGCGCCGGTACCGACTACAATATTTTTGGTGTGATATCCAGTGACTTTGGTACAAGCTGGTGTTCTGTGCAAGTGCTTAATTGCTTTGGTTCGATTGACGGGGATGGTAATCCTTTTATGACGGTGGATACTAACAATGAACTCTATGCCGATATTGTTACCGATAACGCAGGTGTTTGGTACTTAACGTACATTAGCTCAGATGCTAAAACCCGTGTTTCTAAAAGTACCAATTTGGGTGCGGACTGGACGGGTGCCGATATAGTCAGTGAAGGGCTTCAAACCAGTGGCGGCAGGCTTGTTATTCACAGGATGACTGCGGCATGATTGGACATGTCACTAAAATGACTACCACTTATTCATTGAAGCACGCTATGACAACCTATCAAAAGGTATGGGCCTGTTCAACGGCCCTGCGCTAATTAAAAGCAGCCCAAGACTTTAACCGCACTCATATGCGAGTAGGGCATGAGTACCAGAAGGGCTGAAAGCACACTCTAAATTGAGTGCCTTAGAGAAGCGGGCCTAAAAAACCGGGCAGTTCAGTATGAAAGAAGTGGGTTTTCAGTGTGGGATACACTATTCACAGGTAAGCCGAATTGCGCACAACAAGTAGGGGGCTGACCATATAGGTTTCATGACCTAAAATGTCTGATGAACTGGAATTACTGCGATCAGCGTAAAGTACTAATTTTATACAATGTCTAGTCAAAACATTGAACTGCGTCACACCTTTATCTATGGTTTGTTTGAAATAAGACCCGTCATCATGATCATGGAAGAGAAAATGAAGAACTTATCAAGACTTGTTGCTATCGCAGCATTGTCCCTACTTGCATTTAACTCGCAGGCCGAAGAGTTTGAAACGGCAGGCGACAGAATTGCCCATACATTTTTTGCCACATCTTATTATTCAGGCTTTTCTGGTAACTGGGGCTTGGTGGATGATCTTGATTTTTATACGTTGAAAGAAGTTTTAGGCAAACGTGCTGCT
>MAAA01014624.1_pt1 | contig 11100 bp, 8 predicted proteins | sample 1115971 | NCBI WGS metagenome assembly MAAA01 (sample SAMN04961123, study PRJNA320927) | seawater metagenome | isolation source: sample BD02T6 sea water enriched with oil for 6 days | place: USA:Gulf of Mexico | collected 2013-07-27 | reverse complement strand
GTTTTGGTTTGTGCGGCATTCCCGAGAACCTGATTCAGGAAATTAAAAACAAGGGCACCAAAGAGCTGACCTTCGTTTCTAACAACTGTGGTGTGGACGGTTTTGGTTTGGGCGTTTTACTGGAAGACCGTCAGATTAAAAAGATGATTTCCTCTTATGTGGGCGAAAACAAATTATTTGAAGAGCAGCTATTGGCGGGCGACCTAGAAGTTGAACTGACGCCACAAGGCACACTGGCCGAAAAAATGCGAGCTGGTGGCGCGGGAATACCGGCGTTTTATACCGCCACCGGCTACGGCACTCCCGTAGGCGAGGGCAAGGAAGTAAAAGAATTTAACGGCCGAAAATATATTATGGAAGAGTCCATCACAGGCGACTTTGCCATCGTCAAAGCCTGGAAGGCAGATACCTACGGCAACCTTATTTACCGTCACACCGCACAAAACTTTAATCCTATGGCCGCCACCGCCGGTAAAATTACAGTGGTAGAAGTGGAAGAAATTGTAGAGCCAGGCGAGCTGGACCCCACCCAAATTCACACCCCGGGAATTTATGTGGATCGCCTGATCTTAGGCACCTTCGAAAAACGCATCGAACAACGCACCGTACGCACGGCTTAAGGAGCAGCAACATGGCTTTATCAAGAGAACAGCTGGCCCAACGTGTGGCCCGTGAAATGAAAGACGGTTACTACGTAAATTTAGGCATTGGCATTCCTACCTTGGTTGCTAACTATGTGCCAGACGGCATGGAAGTAATGCTGCAATCAGAAAACGGCTTGTTAGGCATGGGCCCATTTCCCACCGAAGACGAAATTGACGCCGACATGATTAACGCCGGCAAGCAAACCGTAACCGCCGCCACTGGCGCCTCTATTTTTTCATCGGCCGAATCCTTCGCCATGATCCGTGGTGGTCATGTGGATTTAACGGTACTGGGTGCCTTTGAGGTGGATGTGCAGGGTAATATTGCCTCGTACATGATTCCTGGCAAGTTAATTAAAGGCATGGGCGGCGCAATGGATTTAGTGGCCGGTGCCGACAACATCATAGTGACCATGACGCACGCCTCCAAGCACGGTGAATCAAAGTTGTTAAGCAAGTGCACCCTGCCGTTAACCGGCGCCGGTTGCATTAAGAAAGTAGTGACAGATTTAGCGTTTATTGAAATTAAAGACGGTAAGTTTTGGTTAGTGGAACGTGCCCCCGGTGTGTCGGTAAAAGAGATTATCGAAAAAACCGGCGGTGAACTAGTGGTGCCTAAAGACGTACCAGAGATGCAGTTCTAAACAGAACCGTTTAAAAGCATTAAGGGCACTAATTATTTCGCAATTAGTGGTGCCCTTGATTGGTCATTTCCTCTCAAACCGTTGCAAGTAAGAGAGGGGATAACTTTTTCGCTTATACCCCTCAAACCCTCCTCCCCCCCCCTATATCGGGTATACCTATCCCGCATTTTGGCCTTTATCATAAACGGCCTGGCTATTTAATTTCTCAAGCATGACAAACTCTGTCACTTGGCTTTTATCATCCTGTTGTTTACATGGCACCACCTTGTCCGTGTTATTTGGAGACCGATAGATGTTAAAAAACATTCTGGAAATCTGGCCGCTATTTTTAGGCATCCTGCTGATTGGTCTGGTGGCGGGCATACAAGGCTCATTATTGGGGATTCGTTCAACCAATGAGGGCTTTAGCGAGGTTTGGTTAGGCCTGGTCATGACCACCTACTTTGCGGGGTTTTTACTGGGCTCAATCATATGCCCAAAATTAATTCGTCGCGTGGGCCATGTTCGCACCTTTGCCGCTTTAACGGCCCTGGCCTCCATGACTATCTTGCTGCATCCATTATTTGTTGATCCTTTGCTGTGGACATTTATGCGCTTGGGTTCCGGTTTTGCAATCTCCGGTATGATTGTGGTGATTGAGGCCTGGTTGAACCGGTTTTGCAGCGATGGTAATCGCGGGCAAATTTTATCAATTTACATGGTTATATTTTCACTTGGCTTAGTGGCGGGTCAGTTTCTATTAAATTTGGGAAGCCCTGATAGCTACGAATTATTTACCTTAATTTCAGTGCTCATTAGTTTTGCGGCCGTGCCTCTGTTATTAAGCAACGCCCCGGTCCCTCCCATTGAAGTGTATAAAAGTATCAGTATTGCTCAGTTATGGCGCTGGGCACCCTTTGGGGTGGCGGGTATTTTTCTTATTAATGTGATGTTTGGTGTCATCATCGGTATGGGCGCTGTGTACGCTACCAAATGGGGTCTGGATGTATTTGAGGTGTCCATGTTTATGGGGGCGTTTTTATTGGGTAACACCTTATTGCAATGGCCTCTTGGAAAACTGTCGGATATTTTCGATCGGAGCGTGGTGATCTGTAGCATCGCCTTGGTGGGCTGTTTAATGTCATTGCTGGCCTATACCATGGAAATAAATACCACTTTTGGGTTGCTGGTGGTAATGCTGGTGGGTGGCTTTACCTTGCCCTTGTACGCATTATTTATCGCATTAACCAATGATTATATGCGCCCGGAAAAAGTATTACCTGCCAGTGGCACTCTAATATTAATTGGCGGGTTTGGCACAGTACTTGGGCCTTTATTAACCTCCTTTGTCATGGAGAAGCTGGGTACCAATAGCTATTTTTTAATTCTTTCCGTGGTGATGGCTATCATGGTGGTGTACGGGTTTTATCGCATGATCGTGTATCCCTATGTTCCAAAAGAAGATCGCCATGAGTTTTCAATTTATGTGCCTTCTTCTCTGGGTTCCAATCCTAATTTGTAGCACCTTTTTAATCTAGAGTGGATAAGAACATTGGCCTTATCCACGGTTTATAGAGTTGTACCTGTAAACAAAATTTTTACTCTTTCGTTTTTCACTGCCCTATTTTACTTAACAATTTGGCGAAAAAAACAAAAAACGTGTCGAAAAATGTAACACCGCCTAAGTCGACCATTTGCATAATAAAGCCATTACCGAATTTGCCCGTGAGAGAAATTCTGAGCCTGTATTAAAACCGGGCCGTTAATGGTGAAAATCCTCTTCGATCCATTGACTGTATTTTAATCACGTAATAACAATAATCACAAACGCGTTAGGAGAAATACCATGTCATTTTCGCGATTTTTAAAACCTAAATCCATAGCCGTATTTGGCGGATCAGAAGTAGAAGAAGTGATTCGTCAGTGCGACCGCATGGGTTACCAAGGGGATATTTGGCCTGTACATCCCACTAAAACAGAAGTGTTAGGGCGAAAAGTTTTTTCCTGTATTTCTCAATTACCTGCCAGTCCAGATGCGGTGTATATTGCGGTTAATCGCCACCTGACGGTAGAAATCGTTGAAAGGTTGGCAAATATTGGAGCCGGTGGCGCCATATGTTATGCCTCTGGATTTAACGAAGCAGGGGAGGAAGGCATTGAATTGGCAGAGCGCCTAAAAGCAGTTTCTAAAGATATGCCGCTGCTAGGACCCAATTGTTACGGCATGCTTAACTATGTGGATAACGCCATTCTTTGGCCTGACCAGCAGGGTGGACGTCATGTGGACAAGGGGGTGGCTATCATCACTCAGTCATCCAACATTGCTTTAAATTTTACCATGCAGCAATGCGGTCTACCCGTCGCGTATGTAGTGTCGTTAGGCAATAAACTTAAATTTGATCTACACGATGCGATCACTCAATTTGCACGACAAGACAGCGTCACCGCTATAGGTTTGCACATCGAAGGCATCAGCGATCCATTGGCATTCAACAAGGCGGTTCAACTGGCAAGAGAACTAGGCAAACCAGTGGTTGCCATTAAAGCGGGTCGTTCTGAAGGCGCACAAAAAATGGCGCTGTCACACACCGCGTCGTTAACCGGCAGTGATAAATTAATGGATGCGCTGTTTGAACGTTGTGGTGTGGCGCGCGTGTTCTCGCTGGATGCCATGGTGGAAGCCTTAAAAGTATTGCACTTAGTGGGCCCGTTGAAGGGTTATAGCATCAGTGCCATGGCACCCTCTGGTGGTGATGCCTCACTAATGGCCGATGCGGTGGAAGGAGGCAAGCTTAACTTTACCAACCTGTCAGATAAGGCTTATGACGCCGTACGTGCCACCGTGCATGAGATGGTCACCATCTCTAACCCATTTGATTACCATATGTTTGATTGGGGAAATCAAGAACGCCTGGCCAACACCTTTAGCGCATTTATTGACTCGGATTTTGATTTGTCACTAAGCCTATTCGATTACCCAAGAGAGGATATTTGCGACACCGCCACCTGGCAACCGGCAGAGGATGCGTTTATTGAAGCGGTTAAACGCACCGGCGTAAAAGGAGCGGTGTTAGCCACTATGGTGGATGGTATGTCCGAAGAGAAAGCCCGTAGCCTAATGGACGCAGGCGTAGTGCCATTGCGTTCAATTGATGCAGCCCTGGCGGGTATTCAAGCCGCGGCGAAGATTGGTGAGGCGTGGAGCAAACCTTGTCCAGAGATGATTCAAGTGGCCAATAATTCCCTGGATGAAGAATCTCTTACCCTGTTAGACGAGGCTGAGGGAAAAGCCTTGCTGTCTACATATGGCGTGCCGATTCCTAAAAATTATGTGGTAAGCACCCGCGAAGAAGTAGCAGCGGTCATGGAAAATTTCACCACACCTGTGGTGGTGAAAGTGTTGGGAGTGGCTCACAAAACTGATGTTGGGGGCGTAAAGTTAAATGTACGCAATTACCAAGAGGCCTTAGAGGCGGTGCAATCCATGAAGCACTTGGCGGATCGTTTCATCATAGAAGAAATGGTGGAGGGGGCCGTGGCCGAAATTATTGTGGGGGTTGTTCGTGACGATCAATTTGGCCCGTATTTGGTTATTGGAGCCGGTGGCATTTTAGTAGAACTGATGAAAGACAGTTGTTCCTTATTATTGCCCACCTCTAAAGAAGCCATATTGCAGGCCTTAAACGGATTGCGCAGTGTTTCATTGTTTCATGGCTTTAGGGGCCGGCCCAAGGCTGACTTGGATGCCGCTGCAGACGCTATTTTATACATCGCACATTTTGCCCAGGAAAATTCACAGACCCTGGCTGAGTTAGATGTGAACCCTCTAATCATTCGGGCGCAAGGGCAAGGTGTGTGCGCTGCCGATGCCTTAATTCGCAAGCAATAAACTTTTTCAAAACATTATTTTAAAACAGACTAATTAGGAAAAAAATCATGAGCGAATACATTCATTTAACCCGTAACGGACAAATATTAGAAATAGTATTGGATAAGCCCAAGGGCAATGCCATAGATGCAAAACTAAGCCGTGATATGGGCAAGGTCTTTGCCAATTTTCGCGATGACCCTGAACTACGCGTGGCTATCTTAACCGGCGCCGGTGAAAAGTTTTTCTGTGGCGGCTGGGACTTGGGTGCGGTTGCCGATGGCGAAGAGTACACCGGGGACTTTGGTGAAGGGGGCTTTGGTGGTTTCTCAGAGATGAGTAACCTGCTTAAACCGGTGATTTGTGCCGTTAACGGTTACGCCATTGGTGCCGGCTTTGAAATGTTGTTGCGAGCCGATTTCATTGTAGCGGCCGATCATGCTGAGTTTTGGTTACCCGAAGTGCAACTGGGCGTGGCACCGGATATCGCCACATTTTTACTTCCCAAGATGATGCCCCGTCAAAAGGCCTTCGAAATTTTAATGACCTCCAAGCGCAGCAGTGCCGAATCCTTAGCCAAATTTGGCATTATTAATGAAGTGGTGCCGGGATCAGAACTTATGGCCCGTGCCCGTGAATTGGCCGAAACCTTATTAAAGGCTGCGCCGCTGTCGTTGGCTGCCGTAAAAGAGGCGGCTCATGTGACTGAGAATCTTACGTTTGAAGAGTGCTACGCCGCATTAAGAGAAAAGTCTTGGCCTGCATTTTTTAACATGCTTGAGAGCAGTGATGCCCAAGAGGGAGCCACTGCCTACCAGGAACGACGCGCACCAGTTTGGACCGGAAAATAAATTAGATTATTAAGCTCATTTAGTGAGCTTTAAAATACATTGAAGAGGTAGCAAATAATGGACTTTCAATTAACTCAAGAACATAAAATGCTCATCGATACTGTGCAGGCTTTTGTAGAAAAAGAGCTATTGCCCTATGAAGATGAAGTGGAAGAAAGCGGCGAAGTGTCTCCTGAACTGGCGGAACAAATTCGTAACAAGGCGCTGGAAGCGGGCTTGTACGCCTTTAATATGCCCGAAGAAGTGGGCGGTTTGGGCTTAGATTATGTCTCACAAGCCATTATTGAGCGTGAACTCAGTAAAGTATCTTGGGCGCTGCATGTATACGTGGCACGCCCCAGTAAAATTTTAATGGCCTGTAAAGGCCGCCAAATTGAAGAGTATTTACTGCCCTGTGTTCGCGGTGAAAAAAGTGATTGTTTCGCGTTAACCGAACCCGGTGCCGGTTCAGATGCGGCAGGCATTAAAACCCGTGCCAAACGAGATGGCGATGATTTTATTATCAATGGCAGCAAACACTTTATTAGCCATGCCGGCGACGCGGACTTTGCCATCGTCTTTGCGGTAACCGATACGGTGATGATCAATGGCCGTGAGCGAAATCAAGTGACCTCCTTTTTAGTGGACACCAACACCCCAGGTTTGGCTATTCGTCGTGGCCCCATTTGCGTGAGCAACCGAGGCTACCATCAATATGAAATGTTTTTTGATGACTGTCGCGTGCCAGCCGACAAAGTGCTGGGTGAAATAGGCAAGGGTTGGGAAGTGGCTAATGCCTGGTTGTCTGCAGGTCGAGCAATGGTGGCCGCCAACTGTGTGGGGCAGGCGCAACGTGCCTTGGCACTATCTACCTCATGGGCATGTGATCGCGAGCAATTTGGTAAAGCCATTGGTAAAAACCAAGGGGTGTCGTTTAAGTTGGCCGATATGGCCACCAACATTCGTGCCGCCGATCTGTTGATGCTGCACTGCGCCTGGAAGATGGATCAAGATGAAATGTCGGATGCCGACGCTGGCATGGCCAAACTGTTTGCCAGTGAAATGCTGGCCACCGTCACCGATGAAGCGGTGCAAATATTTGGTGGCATGGGTTTAATGAATGAAACGGCGGTTGAGCGTTTGTGGCGAAATGCACGTATTGAACGGGTTTGGGAAGGCACTTCAGAAATACAGCGTCACATTATCTCTAAAGCCTTATTACGCGAAGAAGGTATGTAACTTTTAATAAAAAAAACCGGCAATTGCCGGTTTTTTTAGCTTAGGATTTGTCTTCAATAAGCTGCTGACTGATGGCCAGTATTTGTGTGCGTAACCATTGCTTAGCGCTATTAGTTTCGTAGAGCGGGTGCCAAATAAGGTTAAACTGGGTGGTGGGAAAATCCTCAGGGGCCTGCACCACTCGTAAATTAAACCCTTCACACAATGATTCGGCCACCCGCCTGGGTAACGTCATAATAAAATCGGTTTTGGTAATGATGCTCACGGCTGAAATATAACTTTGCGACATGACCGATATTTTACGGGCCAGTTTACGCTGCGCCAACCAATCATCCAATTGTGAATGGGCTGAGGCAATGGGATAGGGGTAAACATGCTGCAGGTTTAAGTATTGCTCAATGCTCACCTTGTTTCCCACTAGATTATTATCTTTACGTACGATGCATACTAGCTCTTCAGTTAAGAACGTTTGGTGATTTAAATGTTTGGGCACATCGATGTAGTGCTCCATGCCCACCACAAAATCTATTTCATCATCAATTAAGGCTCGTTCAGGGATTTTTTCCGACATAACCTCTAGCTGAAAGCTGATATTTGGCGCACTTTGATGGCAGCGCTCTAATAATATGGGCATGAAAATCATTTCAAAATATTCCGGCACATAAATCACAAAATTCACATCACTGGTGCTGGGGTCAAACTCATTATCAGGGCTGAGGGCCTGATGAATTTGCAATAGTGCCTGGCGTATGGGGGCCTTCATTTGCAAGGCATGGTCGGTGGGGTTCATGCCCCGTTCGGTGCGCAACAGTATGGGGTCGTTGAGGGTGTCTCTTAATCGATTAAGCATGTGACTCATGGCCGATTGGCTAACACACATAATCTCGGCAGCTTTGGTGACGCTGCACTCCTCCAGCAGCAAATCAAACGCCACCAAGAGGTTTAAATCCATGTTGCGTAATAGCCTGTGTATTTGCTTGCTCAATAGCTTAACTCACTGATTCTATAGATAATTAACACTGTTAAAAGGGCGTACAGTTTCACCATCATAATCAGTGACTGATATGAGCCAAAAAAATATAAATGAGGTAATTATTCATGAGAGAAGTAACCGTTGCCGCGACCCAAATGCATTGTGATTGGGAATTAGAAGCCAACGTATCTCGTGCCGAAAAGATGGTCCGTGAAGCGGCCGCAAAAGGTGCACAAATCATTCTAATTCAGGAACTATTTGAAGCGCCGTATTTTTGTATCGAACAGGATTTTAAACACCTGGAACTGGCCACCACAGTGGAAGAAAATGCCACCATAAAACGCATGTCAGCTTTGGCCAAAGAACTGAATGTGGTGATTCCTGTGAGTTGGTTTGAGCGTGCCGGTAAAGCCTATTTTAATTCCATGGCCATGATTGATGCCGATGGTACTGTCCTGGGGGTATACCGTAAAACCCATATTCCAAATGACGTGGGTTATCAGGAGAAGCAGTTTTTCTCTCCAGGGGATACCGGCTTTAAGGTGTGGGATACCAAGCATGCCAAGGTAGGTTTGGGCATTTGTTGGGATCAGTGGTTTCCAGAAACCGCCCGTTGTTTGGCATTAATGGGGGCCGAAATTTTATTGTACCCCACGGCCATAGGTTCCGAAGTGGGGGGCAATAGTCATGACTCTATGGAGCACTGGCGCACCGTTATGCGTGGACACGCCGCCGCCAACATTATGCCAGTGATTGCTTCCAACCGAATTGGTACCGAGCAAGCCACCACCAATGATGATGAGATGACCTTTTACGGCTCGTCTTTCATTGCCAATCACCAAGGGGCGCTGGTGGAAGAAGCCAACCGAGATAATGAAGGTGTGCTGGTGCATACCTTTGATCTGGACGAAATCAATATGATGCGAGGTCGTTGGGGATTATTCCGTGACCGTCGCCCTTCTCAATACGCGGCCATTATGACCATGGACGGTGGCACAAGTCAGAGTAAATAGCCGTTTGGGGCATGAGCCTCATGCCCAATTTAACGTTCAAATTAGACTTTAATTTTCAACAAAATTTTTTGAGGTAAGCATGATGGAAACGCCAAAAGAACAGGGGTTTAGAATGCCAGCTGAGTGGGAAAAACAAAGTGCCGTATGGTTACAGTGGCCTTATGATACGCCCACCTATGAAGCGACATTAAGATCCAATGATAAAACCTATCAACTAAATTTGGAAAAAACCTGGTTGCTCATTAGCTGGAATTTGCACCTTACCCAAAAAGTAGCTGTGATTGCAAAAAACCAAGAACAGAATGATTATTTACAAAATCTGTTTGCATACATGGATTACAATTTGGACAACATTGAAACTCATGTATTAACCAGTGTCGATGTATGGCATCGAGATTCAGGCCCAATTTTTGTGGTGGATGACAAAGGAAAACTGGCCATTACCGAGTGGAATTTTAATGGCTGGGGTACCTATCCAAACCATGGTCTTCATGAAAAGCATATTCCTAAATCTGTATCAGAAATAGTGGGTGTTCCGTGTTTCACCGCACCCATAGTTACCGAAGGGGGGGCCATAGAGGTGAATGGCACGGGAAGTTTAATTGCCACTCGTAGTTCTATCCTCAACGATAATCGTAATCCAGGGGTTAGCCAACAAGATGCAGAACAAGCCTTCAATGACTATTTAGGGGTTAGTAATGTGATCTGGTTGTCCGGGGCGCCACCTGAGGTATGTGAAAAAGAACTGGGTGACGGTACCGATTACCATGTGGACATAGCCGCCCGTTTTGTGAATAAAAATACCGTGGTTTACACCTGGACCGATGATCAAAGCGATGCTCGCTATCCATACTTAGTGAAGCACCTTGAGGAATTAAAGGCGGCCACCGACGAAGAGGGTCATTCACTAAACCTTGTTCCTCTATATGCGCCTAAAAATGGTGTATACACTACGGGTGAGCGTTTTGACTTTGCAGTGGGTGCCTATCAGGATGCGGCAGCAAGCAAGGCTCAGTTTACCGATGCCAGCTATACCAACTATCTAGTGGCCAATGATATGGTGTTGGTGCCGGTATTTGGCAGTGTCAGCGACCAACAAGCCAAGGATACCTTGCAAGAATTTTTTCCAGATCGAAAAATTATTGGTATTCCGTGTGTCACACTAACCGCAGAAGGAGGAGCTGTGCACTGTGTGACACAGCAGCAGCCATTTGCCTAGTTTTTAATCATGGGCTAACTGATCACTAGAAACCGCAGCGAGTCTGCGCTTTCTATCCTCTGCAATGCATTCGCAACTGATAAACAATCGCCTCCCATTTTTACTAGCGCAATCATGCAGCTTTAAAATTGAGTTAGCTTTTACCGCCGTTTTTACGATCTTGTGATGGGGTACAGGTATAAAATTTCTTATAGCTTCGTATGAGGGATCCAAGAGAGTTAAAACCGGACCTCACCGCGACTTCGGTAACCGTCAGAGAAGTTTCTGTTATTAACCGTCTTGCTGCACTGATACGTAAATATAGATAATGGTTGCTGGCGGTGGTGTTTAAAATTTGTTTAAAATCGCGCTCCATTTGTCGTTGCGAAATACCGCTGGCCTGGGCAATATCTTTCATGGCCATTGGGGATTCTATATTTTTCTCCATGGCTTTGATGGCGCGGGATAATCTTGGGGACCTGGCTTCCATGGGGGAGGGCAAATCCTCACGTTGCTGACGGCTGCCGGGTTGCTCGGTATCAAAAATTAATAAATCCGATACGGCCATGGATATACTGGCCCCTTGATCTTGCCGAATTAAAGCCAGCATTAACTCCAACGCGGTAATGGCACCACCGGATGTGATGCGGTTCCTATCGATAATATGACGGTCAGCTTTAACCAATATGTTTGGAAAGTCCTCGCTAAAGGT
>MAAA01014387.1_pt1 | contig 11110 bp, 8 predicted proteins | sample 1115971 | NCBI WGS metagenome assembly MAAA01 (sample SAMN04961123, study PRJNA320927) | seawater metagenome | isolation source: sample BD02T6 sea water enriched with oil for 6 days | place: USA:Gulf of Mexico | collected 2013-07-27 | reverse complement strand
AGAAGAAAGACAAGACGCTTCATGTGCCAACCGCTCCGTTCAGACCTGGTGACGAGGCTTCCTTCGAACCGTGGCCTTGGAAGCCCGGCGACCTAAAGCGACCGAATCCGAAGAAATGCAGTGCGGACGATACCATAGCGCATGCACATGGGCTCGTCAGGGTGCTTGGCGACGACGACAGGGCGTCGGGAGACTGGAACCCGAAACTCAGTGCTGACGAGTTGCGTCAAGGACTGGAGCATATGGTCCGACTCAGGATATTCGATGATCGCATGATGAAGATGCAGCGCACTGGAAAGCTCTCGTTCTACATGCGCTCGTTCGGCGAGGAGTGCATCGCGATAGCACAGACGATGGCACTCGAGACGCAGGACTGGATCTTTCCCTCCTACAGACAGCCGGGTGCCCAGTTCGTACGCGGGCGGGACATGGTCAGCATGATATGCCACTGCATCGGTAACGTCGAAGACAACATCAAGGGTCGGCAGATGCCGGTTCACTACTCCTACAAGGAAGGTCGGTTCATCTCCATCTCAAGCCCGGTCGGGACTCAGTTCAGCCAAGCTGTCGGAGTGGCTATGGCATCGCAGTACAAGGGGCTTGACGAGGTCACCATCACCTGGATCGGAGACGGTGCCAGCGCCGAGGGCGACTACCACTACGCCCTCAATTTCGCCAGCATCTACAAGGCCCCTGTCATCCTAAACCTAGTCAACAACCAATGGGCGATCTCCACGCATGTGAACTTCGCCACCGGAGGTGACGAATTCGGTTCCCGAGGCCTGCCCTACGGACTGGCCTCGATCAGAGTCGATGGTAACGACTTTCTCGCCCTCTATGCAGTCACCAAGTGGGCACGCGAGCGCGCCGCGGCAGGCAAGGGAGCAACTCACGTCGAGGTGCTGACATATCGTGCCGGCGCGCACAGCAGCAGCGATGACCCGAGCCGCTATCGATCGGGTGACGAACACACCAAGTGGCCAGGCGGCGACCCTATCAACAGACTCAGGGACCATCTGATCAAGATTGGCGAGTGGAGTGAGGAACAGCAGTCCGAGATCGAGGAACGCATCGACGGTGAAGTAATGAGTGCATACAAGGAAGCTGTCAAGTTCGGAGATCTGGCGAGCGGACCCTATCCCGAGACTGAAACCATCTTCACAGAAGTCTACGAAGAGATGCCTTGGCACCTCAAGGAGCAGTATGATGAGGCCAGAGAGGATTGAATATGCCGAACATGAACATGATCCAGTCCCTCAACAGCGCTCTGGACATCATGCTCGAGCGCGACGAGGATGTCATCGTCTACGGCCAGGACGTCGGCTACTTCGGCGGCGTCTTCAGGACCACTGACGGGCTACAGGAGAAGCACGGCTCGCACCGCGTGTTCGACTCTCCGCTCTCGGAAGGCGGCATCATGGCGACGGCCTTCGGAATGGGAATCAACGGGCTGAGGCCGGTCGTTGAGATCCAGTTCGCCGACTACATCTTCCCGGGCTACGACCAGATCGTCAATGAGTTGGCGAAGATCAGGCATCGCTCGGGCGGTCAGTACTGGGCTCCTGTCACTGTGCGCACCCCGGCCGGAGGAGGCATCAGGGGCGGGCACCACCACTCACAGTCACCAGAGGCCCAATTCACCCACACACCGGGCCTGAAAGTGGTGTACTGCTCGACCCCGTTCAACGCCAAGGGACTCCTCATAAGCGCCATCGAGTGCAACGACCCCGTCATCTTCTTCGAGCCCAAGAGATGCTATCGCGGCCCGTTCTACGGCGATCCTCACAACGTCCTCAATTGGGAGGGCCATCCAGAGGCCGAGGTCCCCCAATCACACTACACAGTTCCTCTGGGCGAGGCTCGGCTGGCGATGGAGGGCGACGAGTGCACCGTGATTTCATGGGGAGCCATGGTTCACGTCAGCGAGCAGGCGATTCGGGACAGTGGAGTCTCATGCGACCTCATCGACCTGCAGACACTGGTGCCGTGGGACCGGGATGCAGTCGTCAACTCGATCGAGAAGACCGGTAGATGCGTAATTGTTCATGAGGCGCCTAAGACCAGTGGGTTCGGTGCCGAGATGGCCGCATCGGTGCAAGAGCGCTGCTTCTACCACTTAGAGAGCCCTATCCAGAGGGTCACGGGGTGGGACACCCCGTTCCCACACACCACTGAATGGGATTACATGCCGGGACCTGCTCGCATAACCGCGGCGATACGCAAGACGCAGGAGGACTGAGAATGGGGATGCACGTGTTCAAACTGCCAGACATCGGCGAGGGCGTCGTCGAGGGGGAAGTCGTCCAATGGCACGTCAGCGTGGGTGACGCCGTGAAGGAAGACGATCCGATAGTCGACGTCATGACCGACAAAGCGACGGTCACCATTCCCTCTCCAGTCAGCGGTGTGGTCAGCTCTCTGAACGGTGAGGCCGGTGACATGATCGCAGTCGGCTCCGCTCTGGTGGAGTTCGACTCCGAAGACACGCCCCCCGCCGCCGAGCCCGCAGCGGCGGCTGAGCCCGAGGTGGAGGCCGCCTCGGAACCAGAACCGGAGCCTGAGACAGAGCCTGCATCCGAACCTGATCCAGAACCCGCTCCGGCTCCCGCAGCGCCTTCCGGCAGGGCCCTGGCAAGCCCGGCCCTACGACGGCGTGCCCGAGAGGCCGGCATCGACATAGCCCAAATCAGCGGCTCCGGGCCATCAGGAAGGATTCGTAACGCCGACCTCGACGCGTTCATCGCCGCGGATGGCTCGGTGACCAGAACAGAACCTGCGGCTCAATCCGCCGAACGCACAGACGTCACCGAGGTCAAGGTAGTCGGGCTGCGGAGGAAGATAGCCGAGCAGATGACCATCAGCAAAACAAGGATTGCGCACTTCTCCTACTTCGAGGAGGCTGATGTCACCGAACTCGAGACACTGAGGCGGACCCTCAACGCATCGCGCGACGTTACCCAACCAAAGCTGACCTACCTCCCATTCATCATGCTCGCATTATCAAAGATAATGCCAGACCACCCGGAGTGTAACGCCATTTACGATGACCAAGCCGGAGTGGTGATGCGCCACGGAGCAGTCCACATCGGAATAGCCACGCAGACCGAACGCGGCCTGTACGTACCCGTGGTCAAGCACGTCGAGGCGATGGATGCCTGGCAGGCGGCTGAAGAGATGCAGAGAGTCGCCGGCGCTGCTCGTGACGGCACGGCGAGCCTTGACGACCTGACGGGCTCGACCTTCACCATCACCAGCCTTGGCCGCGACGGGGGGCTAGGAGCCACTCCAATCATCAATCATCCCGAGGTAGCGATCCTCGGTGTCCACAAGGCGCGCGAGATGCCGGTCGTCCGAGACGGTCAGATAGTCGTCCGCAGAATCATGAACCTCTCAAGCTCGTTCGACCATCGAGTCGTGGACGGTGCCGATGGTGCAGCACTGATACAGCACCTGAAGAGGATGCTGGAGAACCCTGCGCTCATCTTCATGTGAGGTGAAAGATGGTTGAGTCCAGGAAATGTCAGGTCCTAGTGGTCGGCGCGGGCCCAGGCGGCTATGTCGCCGCAATCAGGGCCGGCCAACTAGGTCTGGACACTGTGATAGTCGAGGCCGACAGAGCAGGAGGTACCTGTCTGATTCGCGGTTGTATCCCCAGCAAGGCCCTCATCCACGCAGCAGAGCGTTTCGAGGCCTTGCAGCAGCATTCTTCAGACGGAGGCCATATGGGCCTCTCGGTCAGTGGCACGCCCGAAGTCGACATGGCAGCGATGGTGTCGTGGAAGGATGCGATTGTCGAGCGCCTGAACCTAGGGGTGAAGGGACTTCTGAAGGGCGCGGGTGCCGAGCTCATCAAGGGCTGGGCCACTTTCAAGGACCCCAGGCACTGCACAGTCGATACCGCCGATGGTCCTGTGAGGATTGAAGCAGAGAATGTCATCATCGCCACGGGCTCCAGTCACATCGACCTCCCCTTCATGCCATGCGACGAGGAGTTCATCCTCTCTTCGACCGGCGCTCTCGACCTCGACAAATTGCCCAAGAGCGCAGCGATTGTCGGGGGCGGCTACATCGGACTCGAACTCGGATGCGCTCTTGCCAAGCTCGGCACCGAGGTGACCGTGGTCGAGGGTCTCGACAGTATTCTCGCCATCGTGGACAAGGAGATCCGCAAGCCGTTGGAGATCTGGCTCAAGAAGCACAAGGTAACGATCCACACCAATGCGCTCGCGCGAGGCACGGAGATCAAGGGCAAGGGCGCTGCGCGCAAGGTCCAGCTCAGTTTCGAGAAGGGCGGCGAGGAACACTCTGTCAAGGTCGACAAGGTTCTGGTGACCGTCGGACGCAAGCCCAATACCAAGGGATGGGGGTTGGAGAACATGGGAGTCCGCATGGACGCCTCAGGGCGCTTCATCCGCATCGACCGGCAGTGTCGGACCTCAGTCCCTAGCGTCTACGCCATCGGTGATGTCGCTGGCGAGCCCATGCTCGCCCACAAGGCCAGTGCACAAGGGGAAATGGTGGCCGAGATCATCGCAGGCCACCCACGCGAGTTCGACAAGGCAGCAATCCCTGCCATCATCTTCACGGAGCCCGAGATCGTCTCAGTGGGGCTCACACCTGACGAGGCGAAGGAGCGGGGCGAGCAAGTCATAGTCGGCAAGTTCCCACTCGCTGCCAGCGGCCGAGCACTGAGTATCGAGGCTGAGAAGACTGGTGGTTTCATCCGAGTGACGGCTCGTGAATCGGACCACGTCATTCTCGGAATCCAAGCCGTCGGCAGCCATGTGGCCGAACTGCATGGGGAGTTCATACTCGCATTGGAGATGGGTGCGCTGCTTGAGGACGTAGCGGATACCGTACACGCGCATCCGACGATGACTGAGGCGTTCCACGAGAGCGTGCTGAAGACTCTCGGTCGAGCGATACATACCACCTGAGGAGAGCGAATGGATCAGATCAGAATCCTCCGAGCCGGTGTCGTCGAGCATCACGTCATGGCCGAGGCGATGAAGGAGATGCAGCAGCAGAGAATCGCCGACGAGATTCCCGACACCCTGATCCTGGTCGAGCACCCCGAAGTCGTCACCGTCGGACCCAAGGCGATACGCGAAGGCGTCGTGGTCGATGGTTATCCTACTGTGCGCACCGACCGTGGAGGTGGCATCACTTGGCACGGTCCCGGGCAACTGGTCGCTTACCCGATAGTGAAGTGGGGGCTGGAGGAGCAGAGCATCCGAACCATCATCGGCAGACTGGAGGACTGGGCCATCAAGGCGTTCGCAGACTGTGGCATCGGGGCCTACAAGGACCCCTCCATGCAAGGCACTTGGGTCGACGGGCACAAGATCTGCTCGATCGGGCTCTCGTTCCTGCACTGGGTCAGCCGCCACGGCATGTCGATCAACATCCAGACACCTGGCACCCGGGTAGAGGACCTAGAGGGCTGCGGCATGAGAGCGGGCGTCCACACCAGCCTCGCCCAACTGGGATACACTCACGACCTCGAAGGCAGAGCCATCGACATGGCCCGCATCGAAGAAGCTCTGCTCGTGAACTGCGAGGAAATACTCGGCAGAGCACCCATGCAACCTGAGCCATGGACTGCCGAGGTAGTCGCATGAGCGCGTTCCCTCGCAGGAGCGAGCTCGCACACCACTGGTCACTCGACCCCAACACCGTCTTCCTCAATCACGGGTCTTTCGGGGCTTGCCCGAAGGCCGTCCTCGAGAAGCAGGAGAGGTTGAGGGCGCAGATAGAGTCAGACCCAGTCAGATTCTACGAAATAGAGGGAGATGAGATGTGGGCAGAATCACTGGACGTTCTCTCCGAGTTCCTAAACGCGGACTCTGCGGGTATGGCCTTCGTCCCGAACGCAACCGGAGGAGTGAACACCGTCCTTCGCTCACTCGCCCTCTCTCCGGGTGACGAGATACTGGTTCCCGACCACTCATATCAGGCGTGCTGGAACGCGGTGGACTTCGTTACCGAGAGGGTCGGAGGCAAGACGGTCGTCGTCCCCATACCGTTCCCTGTCGAAAGTGAGGAAGAGGTTGTCGAGGTGATTCTGAGCCATGTTACCGAGCGAACCCGACTCGCGCTCATCGACACCATAACCAGTCCAACTGGACTCAGGATGCCTTTCGAGCGGCTTGTCGGAGAGTTGCAGTCGAGGGGGGTCGACGTCCTGCTGGATGCAGCCCACGGCCCGGGAATCGTGCCACTGGATCTCGGTCAACTGCAACCTGCATACTGCGCTGGAAACCTGCACAAGTGGTTGTGCACCCCGAAGGGGTCGGCCTTTCTGCATGTGAGGGAGGACCGAAGAGAAGGAATCAGACCTCTTTCGATAAGCCACGGTGCCTCGATTCCCGGAACTGTGAATGAAAGGTTCAGAACGGAATTTGACTGGCCTGGGACTCAAGACACCACTCCTTGGCTTTGCATCCCGAAGGCAATCGAGTATATCGGCGGCCTCGTCGACGGCGGCTGGCCTGCGATTATCGATCGCAACCGCAGCCTCGCACTGGCCGCTAGGAAGATCTTGGCCGAGGCGCTCGGCACTCCGCTCCCGTGCCCCGACTCCATGGTATCCGCACTTGGCACGGTGCTGATGCCGGAGGGTGGGCCGGTTGCGACGTCGGTGTTCGACGGAGACCCACTTCACACCTCCCTGCTGGATGATTACCGCATTCAAGTCCCTGTGTTCAACTGGAGTCATCACAACAGGAGGTACCTGCGAGTCTCCTCCTATCTCTACAACCACATAGACGAGTACCGGTACCTAGCAGACTCCCTCGAGGAAAGCGGATGAGCTAGGGAAACCATTCAAGGACGAGATGGGATATCGATTACCATGCCTGAGGCCGTCGTAGCGATAACCGGCGCTTCCGGGGCCCAGTACGGCGTCCGCCTGCTCGACCAGTTGGTCAATGCTGGCTGGTCGGTCAACCTCATTGTCACTAGCGCGGGGGCGATCAACCTAGACCTGGAGTGCGGAATCACACCCGAGGAACTCGCCGGCCACGACTCGGTCACCCTCGAGGACAATGGCAACCTCGCCGCCCGCGCTGCCTCCGGCTCGGCCCGATTCGATGCCTACGTCTTCTGCCCCGCCAGTGGCACGACCATCGCCAAGATAGCCACTGGCATCTCCGACAATCTCGCCACTCGAAGCGCCCTAGTGGCGCTGAAGGAGAGGCGCAAGGTGATAGTAGTGCCCAGAGAGACCCCGGTCTCGACGCCCCACCTAGAGGCGATGGCCAAGATGTCCTCTTGGGGCGTCGTCGTACTGCCTGCCAGCCCTGGTTTCTACCACTCGCCGACCACGATTGAGGACCTAGTCGACTTTGTGGTCGCTCGGATACTGGACCAGATGGACATAGATCACTCCCTGAGCAAGCGCTGGACCGGCAAGGAAGTCGGCAGCCAGTAACCGGTTAGTGCGGACACCGCTCCGGCGTGGGTTCAATAGTCCGACGAAGGCGCAGCGCTGCTGAGGAAGGAAGTGATGGATGCGGAGATTGTCGGGGATGAGCCTGCAGGCTCAAATCTCCCTAAGTCGGTTTCGCGACTATTGGAGCGCGCACGCGCGCTACCTGTGCCAGTGCTCGCGGTCGCCGCGCTGATAGTGGTGGGCGGCTCTGGAGGGGCGATCCTCTACGGTGACGACATCATCTCATGGATTAAGGGCGAACCGGACTACGAACTGATAGAGTTCGATTCCGAGCAGGCCAGAGTCTACGCGCAGTCGCTGGTCGACATGGGACATCCGGAGTGGGAAGGCAGACTCTCTGGCACCGTAGAGGAGAAGAACACGGCAGAAGCGATCAAATTCAACTTCTCCTCAATGGGCATTCCCGCCACCTTGGAGGAATTCGATGTGCCGATGTTCGTCATCGGAAACGATCCTGCCCTGTCGATGTGCACCCCAGGCGACATCGGGAGTATAATCGGCGGGCCCACGCCCTGCACCATCACCGATGTCAACCGCGACATCGTCGAGTTCACGCACCGTGAGGACTACGTCATACAGGGCTACAGCGGCTCCTCCTTCATCCGCTACGTCGATGATATCACAGTAGTCGACCTCGGCACCGGAAACGAGTCGGCCGACTGGGCCTCGGCTGCGAACGGAGTCGGCCTTGTTTGGCTGGAGCCGGAGACAGAAGGCAACACGGCGCTGTTCCAGAGGGGTGCGGACAACGACCTCGCGGGACTCATCACCATAAACGACAAGCAGAACTGCGACGAACTCGTCGCCGACGACTGCGTTCCGTACTTCAAGTCGGTCGGAATCTCATCCATCGACCCCATACCCGAGGATCTCGGTTTCATCATGGTCTCTAGGAGCGTCGGCCGGGCCATCGTCGACGAAGTCATCAACGGTGATGCCCGTCTGCAGTTCATCACCGATGTCAACAATCAGGGCACTGCGACCATATACGTGCCCTGTGGAATAATCGAGGGGCAAAGTGAATCGCTCATCATCTTCGGGGCCCATCACGATACTGTGTACAACGGGCAGGGGGCAGTGGACGATACCTCAGGGGTTGCCACTGTACAGGAGATAGCTAGGCAGTTCGGACTTCTGGAGTCGCAGTTGGGGGCCCCTAAGCACACCATCTACTTCTGTACCTGGGGCGGCGAGGAGGAGGGGCTGTGGGGCTCCACCGAGTGGGTCGACAAGCATCAGGCCATGCTAGCGGAAAATCTCAGGCTTTACGTCAACCTGGACATGAACCACGTCGATGCGGAGCGCAACTCCGGGGTGACCCTCTTCGGCAACAACAAGGCCGACGTCGATCACATCAGAGGTGTCGCGAGCGTATTCTCGAGCGCCTATCCAGAACTAGCGGACAAGTACCCGATCAGCATCCACAAGCACAGTTCCACCGCCATGCCCTACAACTCCGACCACGCTCCCTTCGTCTACAACCTCGATGACGATGAGGGTTCGGACAAGGACTACGGCAGAGCCATTGTCTGCTACGGCTCGGGCTCGACCGAGTACCACACCTATCTGGATACGATGGATCGCTTCAACGAGGAGAGCCTGATGGTCTCGGGAATAATCTACGGCTCCCTCGTCAGGTACCTCGCCTACGGCGACTGACAGTGAGCAAGCACGGCCTCGTAGTCGGGCTCCTGGCCCGGATTGTCGGCAACCCAAGCGAAGCCGATGCTGCCATCAGCCTCGACTACGAAGACGGCACGCTGCGCAACGGTGTAGCCTTGTATGACGAAGTCGTCCAGTGCGATGCCATAAGCACTGACTGCAGAGCGATGGACGTCTGAGAGCAGTGGGAACGAGATGTCGTTCGCCTCGGCGAAAGCGGCGTTGGAGAATGGCGCATCTACCGATATTCCCAGAACCGAGGCTTCTGCCGCCCCGAGGCCAGTCATCGCATCGGTGAAGGTGCACATCTCCTTGGTGCAAACTCCGGTGAAGGCGGCAGGGTAGAATGCCAGGATGACTCTCCCGCCCCGCATCTCGCTCAGCGTCACAGTCGACTTGTCGTGTGCCGTCAGAGTGAAGTCGGGGGCTATATCTCCTACAGACGCCATAGAGGGTCCACGGGGTTCAACTGATTACATTTGCTCCGGTGATTCGATTCCGAGCAGGCCCAGCCCGGTTGAGATGGTCCTAGCCGTCAGGTCGCACAGTGCCAGACGGCTGTCTCTGGTCGCATCATCTCCAGCCGCGATGACGGGGCATACCTCGTAGAACGAGGCGAAGGACGAAGCCAGCGAGTGCAGGTAGGTGCACAGCGTATGCGGGGAGTATGATGCCAGCGTGGCATCGGTGACGGCGGCGAAGTTGACGAGTCGTCGTGCCAGCAGGGCCTCTTCGGGTTGAGCGGGTGTGATGCTGGCGTCTCTGGCCGACGAGCGTTCGATGCCCGAACGCCGGAAGATACTGCAGATCCTTGCATGGGCATACTGCAGATATGGTCCTGTGTTGCCCTCGAAGGCGAGCATCCGGTCCCATTCAAAGACGTAGTCCTTGCTCCTCTCAGTGGATAGGTCGGCGTACTTGACGGCGCCGATTCCAATCATCCTAGCCACGGCTTCACGTTGCGCGCCCTGCAGCTCTGGATTCTTCTCAGCAATAGCCTGCTCGGCCCTCGAAGTGGCCTCGCGCAGCAGGTCCACCAGTTTGATGACCTCTCCCTCGCGGCTCTTCAGAATCTTGCCGTCAGAGTCCAATACAGAGCCGAAGTTGACGTGGACTGCGTTATGCGCCTCACCCATGAAACCGGCTTGCTCGGCCACTTGGAATACCATCTCGAAGTGCTGTATCTGGGGGCTCCCGACCACGTAGAGCAGGTCGTCGCAGTCAAGCCTCTCTACGCGATCTATGATACAGGCGAGGTCGGTGGTGGCGTAGTTATAGCCACCATCTGCCTTCTCGATGATCACTGGCATCGGCTCACCCTCCCGATTGAGCCATCCGCCGGGCGGGTACACGACCTTCGCGCCCTCGCTGTCCTCGAGCACGCCGCTCGCCTGCAAGCGCTCGACGACCACTGGCAGAAGGTGGTGGTAGTTCGATTCGCCCATGATGTCGTCGTCGGTCAGGAGCACCCCAAGCATCCCGTAGACCTCGTTGAAGTAGCGCATCGACTCGTCGACGAGGACCCGCCACAGCCTCAGGGTCTCCTCGTCGCCTCCCTGTAGCAGAACCACACGGTTCCTCGAACGCGCGACGAACGCCTCATCGGAGTTGAACTTGGCTCGGGCCTGCTTGTAGAAGGCGTCCAGATCACCGACGCTGAGTTCCTCAGCGGCATTGGCCTCTCCGAGGTCGAGCAGGTGCTCGATCAGCATGCCGAACGGAGTGCCCCAGTCACCGACGTGGTTCTCACGGTAGACAGTGTGCCCTTTGTGCCCCAGCATCCGGACTATCGCATCGCCTATCACCGTCGAACGGAGGTGGCCAACATGCATCTCCTTGGCCACATTGGGGGCCGAGTAGTCCACTGCGACGGTTCTAGCCTGCTCGACGGCTATCCCGAGCCTGTCATCAGGCAGCAGTGCCATCACTTGGGCCGCGAGCCAGGAGGGGTCAGCGCGCATGTTGACGAAGCCGCTGACCGCAGATACCCCCGCC
>MAAA01014385.1_pt1 | contig 11135 bp, 13 predicted proteins | sample 1115971 | NCBI WGS metagenome assembly MAAA01 (sample SAMN04961123, study PRJNA320927) | seawater metagenome | isolation source: sample BD02T6 sea water enriched with oil for 6 days | place: USA:Gulf of Mexico | collected 2013-07-27 | reverse complement strand
CGATAGCAAAATCATAGAATGTAATATCTTGCCGTTTCTCATCCCTGAGCTGCTTAGGGTCGTGCCCCATGGCGATATTCTTTCGATGCTCGCCAGCAATTAGCCTAGCTGTATCAATATCAACACTGGGGTACTCGCCAATCACCAGGCTACGTTTAGCGCCTTGGAATTGGTAACGAAACAAGAAGCGCTTCTTACCCGATTTGCTCACGATGACCTTGAGGCCAGTGCATCCCGTATCCGTATATTCAGTTTCTTTGCTACGATTTGTCGACGGCGTCGGCGGAAGCTTGTCTAGAATAGATTTCGTGAATCTATACTGTCGTTTGTTCATGGGTTAATCCTCCTTATGTGTATTAGCTGTTTGTGACAGGCACAGCCAAGCCTTCACCTGATGCATGAATTGTTTTAGTTACAGGTGTGGGTGGTGGTTATTTAGAGAGGTTCTTTTCTAGGGCCTTGGCGTCGATGGCTAGCTCGTGAAGGAATAGCTTGTCTTTAACAGCCATTAACACCTTTTCGGCCCGCAAGATGGCAGCTAGGAAGCCTGCATTGTTACTACTCTTCTTGGTAAATGCTGGATGCAATACTCTAGACGTGAAGTCAGCCCCTTTAGCCAGCTTGGCTAAGCATTCCGTTATCTTGCTCACAGGGATAGCTTCATTAGAGAAAAGGCCATCCTTGTCATTGCTAGTAATCCTTAAAGATAACTTACCTTCCACATGACCTAGCTCGTACTGCACTAGCTGGGTTTCATCACGTAGCTTGGGGGCTGACCCTTTGCGGATAACCTTAAAGTCCACTTTACTGTCGCCGCCGTCGCCGGTTTTAGTCTTCTTCGCTGATTTAGCGTCGACGACGTCAGGAATGATGCTCTTTATCTCAACTTTTTTGATGTCCTTTTTCATTGTTCATTCTCCTTGTATTGCTCTAGTGAAAGGTCTTTGTGGAACAGCAGGTAGATACCCTGTCCGTCGTCGCAAATGATGGTTAAGGTGAGTAGGTAATCTTCGCCAATCAACTCTTCCCATTCTGGGTATGTGACTGCATGCGTGAGCATTCTCCTAGTTGCTTCATCTTCAGGTTCTTCGTCATCGGAACATAGAAACCAAAGCTGGCAATTCAGCTCTTTCCATAGCTCTTCAGCTTCTTGTTCGCTGTCGAAAGGTTCGAGCAGGTGAGATTGGACTTGGGTGATTAGATCGGGGGGGAGAGGCAGTTGTGTGAGGTCAGAGTACTTGGTGATCTTATGCATATATAAACTTCCTAGTGATTAATATCAGGAAATTAATATATGTTTGAGAGTGGGGTTGTTGCGGAGGTATAAATCTAGTTTACCTGAATATACGCCAAGCATCGGAATATGGACGATGCAGATAAGAAATTGGAGGCTGGCCTTGGATCAATTTGTGATTGATTCGATGCCCGTTTGAAAGATTATATTGCATATTGTCAGGTACACCTACTGTGTATGCGGCCTAAAACTTTTATGGAACTTAAGTGCATAGCAGTCTTGCTTATAGATAGCAATTCATACACTATTATTAGTAATGAGGTTTTCTAGACTACAGCCTAGTCTAGATACTGACAAGGATGTCATCTTTCGAAGCTATCAAATCACTGATAAGCTCAAAGTTACGTCTATCTAATTAAGTTAGTGACTGGCGTCTCCAAAATGTTAAACAAGCTCAAAACCACGACGATCGTATCGACCTTTGATCCAATAGACTTTCCAGCTTATGTTAATGAAGACCTTATACTCGACTATATGGTGAAAGATAAGGCAGTGGATTCTGGTCGGAGAAATAGCCCATCTGAAGCGGCCACGTCATTAGATTCTAATGAGCTAGATTTTCTACACAAAATTGAAACAATTGCTGTTCAGTCAACGCTTAAAGTTGGGGAGTCCACTAGGGCCTTGAGAGATAGTATTGATTCACTATCCATTACTGAAAGAGCTGACAAAATTGATAAGGTTCTGGAGGGTTTTGAAAGTGAAGTGCAAGTTAAATTCGCGCCACAGTTAAACGAGTTAGAAGGTTATAGGGTTGACGCCATTAATGCTGAAAAAGATTTGGCTGAATTTAAAAAGGATAATGCCCTTAGAAGAACAGCATCTTATCCCGAAAGTAATGTCCTCACATTTTCAATTTTAGGTTTTACTTTGTTGGTTGAAACTTTTTGCAATGGTTTCTTTTTTGCCAAAGGAAGTGACTTGGGATTGCTTGGCGGAGTGGTAGAAGCTGTTGTAATCTCCCTTATAAATATCTCGCTAGGTTTTATATTTGGAAGATTTATATTTTGTGAGAACAATCACATCTCGTCTGTTAGAAAGAAATCTGGAGCAGTATTTTCTCTTCTTTTCATAGTGGCGGCCATAATATTCAACCTATTTATAGCGCATTATAGGGCGGCTTTAGAGGCTAGCCCCGATCAAGCGACTCTCTTAGCAATCGAAACTTTCAAAAGCGGTATTCTCTCTATTTCAGATGTAGGGTCATGGCTACTATTCTTGTTTGGATTGTTATTTTATTCAATTGCAGCCTTTAAGGGTTATCACGCCGATGACGCATATCCTGGCTATGGGCGTATTTCTCGCCGAAAAAATAATACAAAAGGTGATATAGATGATTTTAAACAGCAAATAATCGATGAATTAAATGAATATCATAGCGAAACAATTATCCAAGTAGACCAAGATTTAAAAGGGGTAAAGCAAAAGCAAACTCAACTTAAATCTTTAATATCATCTTTTGAGCATCAGTTAGGTATATACAACTCTCATATTTTAAATTTGTATAGCAATTTAAATTATATAATTACAGTCTACAGAGAAAGAAATATAGAAGAGAGGGAGACTCCCCCGCCTAGTTATTTTTTAGAAGCTCATGGTAAAATTTTTCAACTGGAAGAAATAGATGGTGACTTTTCAGATAAGCGAGAGCACCTATCTGAGGAGGTAGAGAAACTATCAAAGAAAATAACCAGTGAAAAAAATTCATTATTGCAAGAAGTGGACAACTGGAATGGGAAAATAGAAAAAGCGGCTAAGTTATGATATCAAGAAAAAGAAGGATTAAGAATAAAAAGGACCAACAAGGCTATTTGATTCTATTCTTAGGAATTGTTGCTGTTGTCATGTTTGCTTTTTTTTACAATGAACATAAGTCCAATATAAAAATAAGAGACCAGGTGACACTGTGTCGCGAAGACGGAAAGATTTCGAAGGAAACAGTCTTACTGGTAGATGCGACGGACATTTTTACTGTATCGCAATCAATGGTCATTAAGAAAAAAATTGCTAAGGAGTTAAATAATGCAAAGATCGACGAGAGATTTACGGTATACATATTAAGTGAAGATGAAAATGGCTTTGCCAAATATCTGTCAGTTTGTAATCCAGGAGATGGGCAAGATAAGAACGAATTGGTTTCAAATAAAAGAAAACTAAATAAGGCGTGGGAAGAAGGGTTTTTTCAGAAAATAAACACAGCTATAGACGGCATAATGAAAAATAATACCTCTGATAAATCACCTATTATGGAGATGTTAAAGTTTTCTTCCATAGATACAATGATGGACTCAAAGGCTTCAATTAAGAGAATTATAATTATTTCAGACATGCTTCATCATACAAAGGAATTTTCACATTATAAGAACTATGAAAAATCGAATGAATTCTTAAAAAGTAAATATGGTTTATTGGTCAAGCCATATCTAAGTGATGTTGAGTTAACGATATATTATGTAAATAGAGCTAATGGAAGCGGCATTCAGAATAGAGGGCATATATTGTTTTGGGAGAAATATGTTCAGGCTTCTGGTGGTTATATAAGCAGTGTTCAGTCGATTTTTTGAGGGATAATTACGTGTCTGATGTTTCAAGTACTATTAGTGGTAAAAATAAATCTGAGGTATATCGGTTTTCTGTTCAAGGTGCTTTTGCATTGGCGGGAATGGCCGGGGCAATTGGTATATTTCTAGGCGTGCACTTTAACTCCTCAATATTGAGTGTATTTATTCCTTTACTCATTATGGCTATTTACATATTTTGGATGCTTAAGACTGAAACTGACTTACCAAAAACAACAGTTGGCGATAGCTTTTATTACTTAGGTTTTATATTTACCCTTGTTTCACTTGCGGCGTCTTTAGCATCACTATCAAATAACGACGGTGTAAATATGAACGCCATTATTGGTAGCTTTGGGGCGGCATTAACAACAACTATAGTAGGTTTGGTAGCTAGGCTGTTCGTTACTGCATTTGCAGTTGAGACTAAAGTTCGAAGAGAGCGATTAGAAGAAGAATTGGAGCGTTCAATTACGAGTCTATCTGAAAAACTGAAAGAGTTAACAACATATTCCACTTCCTCTCTTATTGAAGTTCACGCTCAAACAGCAGAAACATTAAAATCAACACTACTCGGTTACCAAAAAATCAATGAAAATGTAGCAAGTTCATTTGAATCCTCAATGGAGGAAGGAGTGAGTGGAGTCAAAAGTGCGCTGAAGCAACTTGCCATTAAGGTTGATAGTATTGAGGTTGATCCCCGTCCACTAGAATCTACCTTTGATGAGTTTATTAGTGTTATTGATGCACAAAGAGAAAGCTATAGTTCGTTAAATGATAATATCATAGATTCAAATAGCAAATTGTCGTCACAGTTATCAAACTCAAATTCATTGATCGCTGATCATATCTCGAATTTAGAAAGTGAATTAACTGACGTAGTATCAAAGCATTCGCAGTCCTATGAAGATGCTTTAGGTAAAATTGCATCGTCTATATATTCTAGCCTGGGAGAGATGAAAGATATAAAGTTGGAAGCTAAGGAAGTGGCCGAAAAAGAGTTGAACCACATTGGTCATGAAATAAATGACTTTTCATTAATGATAAAAAAGTGGTCTGACTCTGTTTCGGATTCATTTAGTAATTTTTCTTCCATATCCGAATCAATGACTTCAAACGCAGTATTAGTCTCTAATAGTATAAAAAGTATTGGTACTACTGTAGAAGATTTAAATAATCAGACATTAAATGTAAAAGATCTAAATACACCTGTGCTTGAATTAATTGACGTGACAAAGCTCCTGAATACACAGGTGACAGATTCAATGGAGGCTAGTCAAGCTGCAAATGCTAGCCTACTAGCATCCGCCAAAACAACAGAAGATGCTTCAAGTCAGGTCGCAAAAGATATATCTAAAGTTTATAGCTCACTGGCAAGTCAACTTGAATCATTAAACGAAATTAAGATTCCAGACAATGGATGATCAAAATTCACAGCCAATAGTTGAAGTCTCACTGACCGAGTTGGCATTCATTTTCTTCTTTATATTGTTGATTTTTTCATCGTGGAAAGTAAATAACTTAAATGAGTCTATTAATGAACAGAAGTCAGAAAACAACTCATTAAAGAATGATATTTCAAATCTTGAAAATACACTTGATGAGGCAGTAAAAATAGAATCATTCGGTAGTGTAATAGACCCTAAGGCACTGATTGCAGATCTGGCTTTTTCTAAAGAGCAAGCTAAAAAAGTTCCTGAGCTTAAGAAAGAAAACAAAAAATTAACAGATAGTCTAGCTAAATACGAATCAGTAATGTCCGACAAGCTTAACAGCAAGGCTGATTTTAAAGTAATGATGAATAGATTAAATCAGCTAGACGAAATCACTAAGTTACTCGAAGACACCAAGAAAAAAGAAGTAAGTAGTAATAAAAAAGATGCTGATGGAAAAGCAAGTGTTAAAAATAAAACCAATCAACCTGACAAAACCCTATCAGAGGAAATAGAGTCCCTTATTCAACGTCAAAATGATATTCTTGGGCAAAATGTTAACTTGAGAAATAAATTGAAGAAAGTTGGAAATGGATTGGACCACCCCCCATGTTGGGCCCATCCAGATACGGGGGAAATTGAATACTTGTATGACGTGATAATTAATGAAGAAAGCTTAGAGTTTCTTCCCGGCTGGCCTCAATCTAGGGATGCTCAAGCAATGAATGATAACAATATCCTGATGGTACTAGGCCAATATAAAACCAATAAGGATCTCTGGAAGAAAAGTACTGCTATTTATCAAGGCTCGGTTGCTTTGAAGTGTCGTCATTTCGTTCGCATATATGATCATGCACTATCAAAAAATTCATTTAAATCTTACCTTTTAGGTATAGAGAGTCATTTTTATAAGCTTTTAATGCGGTCTGAATATGCCCAGTAACCTAGATATCATAGTTAAAGAGCGCACTAGATTTTTAGCCGAGTATGATAAGTTATATTCACAGTTAAAGAATGAGCAGAAAAAGAAGAAGCGTAAATATTTTAATTTTAAGATCTCAAGCGCATTTAATCGAGTTAAATCTAAATGGTTTGATTCGGATATTTAATTAAGGTTATAGCTAAACCTGTCGAAAAAGAAGCGCTTGAAATATTTTCGCGGGGATGTCGATAATGCTGTGTGGCTGTCTATAAGAAATGGAAGGAGGCCTGAACAAATTCACTATTCTGTTCGAAGACCGTTTAAAGGGCTATATTTAAAACTGGCAGTTACACAGAATGGATTACAGTCTCAAATTTAGTGAATTAAGAGCCAAGCAATCAAGTCGCGATCATAAATCTGCAGTTGAATAATATCCTCAGCGCTACCAGTAATGCGCTGATCTAAATACGCTTCACTTACTTTCCCTACTATATCAAATTCATTCCCTCTCCCGCATGATACAGAAAAAGGTGTTACAGACGCGCTGAACTCGCCAAACCTTTTAACGTCAGCTGACATATAGCATTCATTTCCAAGTCTAATAAGCCCTGGAGCTTTTTCCTGGTCGGAGATAAATATACTTGATATGAGAGTGCCGGTAATCGTATGTATACCTAATTCAATCCCTGGGTATACGTCAATTAATTTGTTTGTATTATACTTTGAATCATTCAGATCATTGCAGCCCGTCAACTGAATTATCAGCGACGAGACCAGTACTATTCTGTTAATTTTGCCCATACATATCCTTATCTGGGTCTTTAACTAGCCGGGGCAGGCTAAATGTAGCCTATCACGAATTTGAAATGCAAGGCTGCTAAGGCTTGTCGATAACTGAAAAACAATCCCTTGGAATGACGGTATTGATATTCACCCGCCCCCTCAGGATACCCCCTTCAATCCCGTATCACCAAGCACCTAATTGGTATTGTATACCTCCAATCTAAGAGAATTTAAGGGCTGGTCAGCGAACTGTGGTCCGCCCCCACAATCCCCGTCGATCACTCCACATTGGCGACGACGGCGTCAGCGTTACCGATTGGTCATTCCTTTCTTAATTACAATTTAAAGAGTACTCAAGAAGGAGGTTAGGCTGATTGTTATGCCTGTGATACTTCGTGACCAAAATCAAAAATGGTTCGGAGCTTCATCAAGCAGCCGCTTAGGAGGCGTTATCGAAAAGTGGGGCTAGGCCCCGTGGTTATTGGCGTTCAGTCTTTGGGTTTGCTGATGTGACACTATTTGTGACACTTTCTATCATGAAGTATTGCAGATTTTCACTATTGAGTGATAAATGGGAAATACCGTGAATATGAATTATGTATGCAAGCAGCCTTATTACAGAAGAGTATCTATAAATGATTTAACGTATGGGAATGTTGGAGATATCATATCAATGATCAACTTTTGAGCTGCGTCCAATTTGTCACTTACCGACATAAATGTAGCTACTACAAGTAGCGTTGTAAGGATCAGCGTTCTATTTTGAATGGCAATCTGCTGATTTTGCATAACCTTATTATATTCATTAGTTTTAATGCTCTCGTTGGTAATAGTGAAATAGTTAATTCCTTTACCCTTCATTTTGTACTCATTATCAAAGTCGTCATTGTGTGAAATTCGCTCAATTTCACCGTCTTCCTCACATGACTCTAGTATCCAATCGATTGATTGAGATACTTTATTGTATATATCTCGATCCGTTAAAGGCTGGCCGCCAAATAGCGAATCAGAAAGAAGGCTTTTTTTAAATTTTCCATTTTTAAGAAAGCTATCGGATTTCATTAAGGTTTCATATAATTCGACTTTGGTTATGAATGGCGTTTTAAGTCGTTTTAAGGTGTTTCTATTAGCAATATAGCTTTTGATTTTGTGTATAAATATTTCTAAATAAAAGGCTCGTATTTTTCTATATAAATATAATTTTGTGAGTGTGAGTAAAGTGCAGCTTTTTTCATTAGTGGACCAATGACCAAAATAGTAAGTGATGTCTATTCTTGAATACCTTAAGTAACTTGGGGTTAGTACGGTATCAGTTGGACTTGGTTTGTTTCTAGTGTATTGATTTCCAGCTAAATACCTTCCTCCCCATTTGGAAGCGTTCGACTTTGGTCTGAATTCGTATTTGATTCTTAATTGACCATGATATTTACTCTTAATTTTAGATATCTGTTTGTTTGATTTTTCAGGAATAAATATTTCAACTCTGTAGTAATTAGTATTTTTACTAGTGAAGGAGTCTGAAGGTGAGTTAGTCGGTACTAGGTGCTTTGAAAAATATGAAATTATTAAAAATTTAATGTAATCCGAAAGTGCTTTCAAAATTTAGTCCTGTAATTTTTGTTCTATTTACCACTGGGGTTATATTTTAGTAAAAGGGCGAGGGGGCTTTCCTATATGATTATCAAGTCTTTCCTTTTGCCTTAATCGCACAAAAACAAGACCTGACCCCCGGCCCTTGTACGCATCACCCGCGCCTTTTCCGTTCCTGGTATTAACCAAGAGCGGTTTTTTTTACATAATGTTATTTTTTAGGTTCTAAAATAAGCTTCGTATTTTCAATGGCATTTTCTAGCATGTATGGTGGGGTGAAATCATTAATGCATCTAAGCATTTCATCTATTGAAAATACTAGTTTTACAGCGTCATGTTGTCGAAAATAATTTCCGAATGACGGTAGGTGGCTAATTATTATTTTTACAGAGTCCAGAAATGTTTCATAGACTTGAATTATTTCAAAGAAAGTATCAAATCCAGCTTCACCATGAGTAATTGATTCCTGCATTATTTGTATTCGGTATTCGTCATATCCATCAATAGGGTCCTTTTTCATGATTTGTTCAATAAATGAGAATTTTGTCATGTCCTCGGAGAATATATTTTTAGTTGATTCTGATTTCATTTGGTTGCCAATTAATTCTATGATTTCAAAATGAAACTTTAGGCTATTTGTTAGGGCATCTTTGGTTAACGCCTTCTGTGAATGGTTTAGCTCTTTTCTTGTAAGTTTTAGTTCTTCAGAATTTATTTTTATAGTCGCTTGATTTTGCCTTATGGTAATAAGGAGAAAAACTACAGTAATAAAACTCAGGATCGGGTTCATCAATCCACCCATAAAATCACCAAGTGTTCCATAGTAATTGTATTTGCTAGGGTCGTGTATTTCTGATGTGTAGATTTCAAGTAAAAAATTTGCCATCCAGGCCAAAACACTCATCAATATAAATATTGGTATCCATAATGTGAGGAATCTAAAGATCTTCACTAAATAAGTTTTGTTATTACTGATTGATTCTGTCGCCATTTTTATTTCTTTTTAGATAGGGTTAATGCCAGTCGGGTCAAGTTTTGTTTTTTGTCTTAGGGGTTACCGGGTCAACAGCGTTCTAACACCTCGACACTTGTATCGGTATATTCTTTAAAGGGAATTAACTCGAATTTAACAAGTACTTTAAGGAAGTAATGGTTAAGGTTTTTGTATTCATTGTCGTAATCAACGGCTCGTTCGTTCGTCAATTTGCTGTTTGGACTTTTTTTATAGGAGATTTGTAAAGAGTCTGTTAATTCAAATAAGTTAATAAAGAAAGAACCTAATTCAATTTTTTTTACTCTTATTATTTCTTGGCCGTGTGGGTTTCTAATCAATAGGTCGTTATCGGTCATTGTATCGCATAATGAAATGGCCTTGGACATGATATGTTTCATAATGTTTAGGCCAGAAATGCTGCCTTCGTATTCAATTAATGTTACTGGTTCGTGTTCTTCAAAATAGAGCATGAATGATTTACTTTCGTTTCCGTAATTCTCCATGTGTATTGTTTTCATATTTAGAAAAGAATTAATTTCTTTTATTCTCGATTCAACTTCTCGTTCATACATTTCTTGTTGTATTAATATTTTTTTGTGTTTTAGGTTTTCAGATTCAATTCTAGCCAATTCTTCCTGAGCTTTAGTAGCTTGTGATAATTCAACTCTGGAAGCTTTCATTTCCAAGGCGTTTAGTTCTAAGGCTGCTTGTCCTTGTTCGATCATTTCTTTTGCTTGTTCTAAGGCCTTTTCATTCTGTTTTATTGTACTAAAAAGTAATAGTAAGCCAGCTCCACCTATAATTGGATTGAGTACGCCGCCAAAAAAATCACCAAATGGCCCCCAATCATTTGGATTATTTGAAATCGGATTGCCGCCAAACCGTAAAAAGTAAAATCCAACTACAGAGATGACTAGTAGGCCGACAAATATTAATATTCCATTAGTTTTCATATTTTAGATTCTAACTTATTTATTATTCGCCACACGAAGGTAGCAGAAACGAAAATAGTAATTCTTCTTTGCAGTAATCAAACTGCCGGATTGTCAAGCTCCATAAACACTTCTACGAAATACTTATCTGTTAACGCTGTTATTTCACTGGCGGTACTTAAAGTATTAAATTCAGCTCGATGCTTGAACTGTGTTATAGCCTGAATATCTCTATCCCACTTAGCGTGGCGATCTTGTAAATTCATTTCAGTGGCGGCCCACATAAACATCATAAATGCACTGGCAACAAAGCCAATTATGTAAGGAGGAAGGCGGTCTTTTTTTACGGTGTCGGTTGCCATATTAATTCCTTTTAACATTTACCCATCAAATGAGAAAATTATTAGACCATAGATACTCAGCTCCCGCGAACAAGGTCGAGGGTCAAGTCTTGCCTTTGCCTTAAGCGCACAAAACAAGACTTGACCCTTAATCCAGCCTGAACCTCAATTCCCCGTGTTCTAAAATCAAGTGCACCACCTTTCTCTAGATTTCCTACACTTACTAGATTTAAGGGGTATAACATGGGCTCACTTTATTCACATTTAGATCGTCGCGAAAGAACCTTA
>MAAA01014384.1_pt1 | contig 11145 bp, 2 predicted proteins | sample 1115971 | NCBI WGS metagenome assembly MAAA01 (sample SAMN04961123, study PRJNA320927) | seawater metagenome | isolation source: sample BD02T6 sea water enriched with oil for 6 days | place: USA:Gulf of Mexico | collected 2013-07-27 | reverse complement strand
GCAGCCCTGGCGCTCAAAAAGCGCCTCTGTGTTATTTCTGGTGGCCCGGGTACGGGTAAAACCACGACCGTATTACGCCTGTTAGCAGCATTGTATGAAATAGAGGGTACCAGTACCCATAAATTACGTATTCGCCTGGCAGCACCAACAGGTAAAGCCGCTGCGCGTATGCAGGAGTCCATTCGCAATAACCTGCCAAAGCTGGATTGCAGTGAAACCATCAAACAACAATTACAGCTACAGGCCTCTACCTTGCATCGCTTACTTGGTTATAAACCTAACTCGGTAAACTTTCGGCATCACGCTGGTAACCCGTTGGCGTTGGATGTGCTGGTTATCGACGAGTCGTCCATGATCGATAGCGCAATGATGGCAAAATGTTTAGACGCCTTGCCGGTTAATGCTCGACTCATTTTATTGGGCGATAAAGATCAGTTAGCAGCCGTTGAGCCAGGCAGCCCTTTTGCAAATATTTGCAGCCAATTTGGTTTTAGTGAGGCTTTTTCAGAAGAGCTATCAATTACATCTGGCCAGAAGCTAAGTGGCTATATTTCTAAGCAACCACACGAGTTAGCCGATAACCTAGTGTTTTTACATCACAGCTACCGTTTTGACGAAAACAGCGGTATTGGTCAATTGGCTAAATCTATTAATGCCGGTCAATTTTCTACTGGGTTAGAGTTAATGCAGGGGGAAAAATTTAGCGATATAAATTGGCTAGATTACCAAGCTAGTGATTATCGAAGTTACTCAAGTAAAGACGCTGATCCCTTGGTCGAAAAAGTTAAGGTTGGGTTCCAGCCTTTTTTAAAAGCGTTGAGTCAGCAGCCGGTAGACCCCGCTAAAGTGTTTGAGATCTTTACTCAGTTCTGTATTTTAACAGCTACACATAAGGGCCATTGCGGTCGAATTGAAATTAATCAGCTGTGTCAAAATTCACTAGGTTTTAGCAATGACAAAACTTGGTATCACGGCCGCCCAGTCATGGTGAGTAATAACGATTATCAAACTGGCCTGTATAACGGCGATGTGGGAATTTGTCTAGATATTGAGGGAAGCGGTCAGCTGCGAGTTTATTTTCCTTTTAGTGACGGTTTTAAAGACTTTACCCCTAGTCGTATTCCAAATCATGAAACAGCCTTTGCTATGACAGTGCATAAATCTCAGGGGTCTGAATTTGACCAGGTACTTTTTTTATTGCCTGATCGATCTAATGGGGTTTTAAATAAGGCTTTAATTTACACCGCGATAACTCGTGCAAAAGAGCAGGTTGACTTATGGGGGCGAGAAGAAGTTTTGACAAATTGTTAAAGTGTTTAAGCTATATTTGTATGTCAGTTATCTAGCTAGGGTGTCAGATGATATTCTCTATTCTGTAATGTTTATCGCTTTGTAACGGTTATTTCTGGTGCCCAATGTTTGTTCGTAATACAGGGATGCTAAAACTTAAAATATGTTAAGTTCAATTGGCCAATATAGTATGAAATAGTAAGTGTGAAAGCTATGTTATTCGATAACACAAAGGCATCGAATAATGTTAAATTATACGACTACTTAAATTAAGGATGTGGCTGGTTATGGTATTTGTTTCAATCCTTACTAAATGTTTATCTCCAGGATTTCAGGTGTGTGATATTTGAACGAATTTGATTTATATCTACATCCTAAATTTCAGCACCTTTTTAGTTTAAAGGGAGATGATGTATTAGATTTAGATGAGCTAAATGCTGCTCTTAAAAAAGAAGGCTTGCTTTGGGTTCGGGTGACCTTTGGCCCTGTCCAAAAAGCATACAAAGCACTAACTCCTGCTCCTTATGACCCTGTAGCACTTCTGGTTCCTCATAGTGAGGAGGTTGAGCTTTCGCTTAGCCGTACAGTGGATAATAACCAGCTAAGAATGGCTTTTTTCTATGCTTTGGGCCTGATTGGCTTAAAGAAAATTAGGCCCGATGATGAATATGCGCTTTGGGTAAGTAAACAAGACCTGCAATTCAGAGGTCAGCAAGGCTGGTCTTATGAAGTTAAAGGGAGTTACCCGAACTGGTTTACTAGTCCAGTCAAAAAAATAGAATCACTTGATGAGTGTTCAGCTAAAGAAAAAGCTTTACTTGGTTTATGGCAGCTGATAGGCGAGAAAATTGGAACGGCTCATAATTTACATCCCTTAGCAGTAGAGTATCAGCAGGCCGCATATCAAAGACAGGCCGCAGAACGTTTATTGTCACAGCTTGAAGATTATAGCGGCGCAATGTTGTGCGACGATGTTGGCTTGGGTAAAACTTATATAGCAACAACAGTAATGGTGCATTACGCAAATTGGTGGCATGAGCGTTGTAAAGAAAAGGGCGTAATTGAGCATGAAGACCCTTTTCGAATTACAGTACTAGCACCTAATTCAGTGGTGAGTACTTGGCAGCGCGAAGCAATACCACCGTTATCTGCTTTCGGTGTACCTATTAATCATATCCGTGTGTTATCGCATAATAAGTTCTCAAGAATAACGTCTAATAGTGGTGTCTTGGCTCGTGAGCACAATCGATTGAGTGATTTAGGCCACTTAATGGCTTCTGATTTAGTAATAGTAGATGAAGCGCATAACTTCAGGTCTGTAACAGCTACGCGCACTCAGGTTTTACGGGACTTTCTGCGTTTACAGCCTCGTAAAGATACCCTTAGAAAAGTACTACTTCTAACTGCAACGCCTATCAATAATAGTCTTGACGATTTAGAGCAAGAATTAAGTTTAATGTTCTCTACAGAAGTTCGCTTAAGTGATAAAGCAACTGTAGAAAGTTATAGGAAGCATGCGTTGGAAAAAATACAAAGCATGTGCGAAAGAGCGGTTAAAGCTAAGCAGAACAAAAATAATCTTGCACCCCTAATACTTTATGGAAAAGCAAACTATAAATTAACTCAAAAAACGGACTTTCGAAAGGGGCTGGATTTTGGCCCGCAGATAGCGGATTTAAAGAAATATCTTAAGGAACAAAATAGGGCGTTAGAGCAGTTACAGGCCAGGGTTCGTATCGAGGCCGAGAATAATCAATCCCCTGAAGAAATCAGTAAGAAAGAGCCGGCAATAACGCAATCACGAATAGCAGGTGAATTACTTGACCGCATTGTTGTACAGCGCTCTAGAAGTCTCTGTAAGGCAATCGAGAAACAGCAAAATAGCAATGTTGAAATTCTGTTCAGGCCTGATGCAGCTGAACCTGAGCGTCTCTATTATGATGATAAATTTGAAACCGAGAATGTACTACAAACATTTTTACCTTTGTTTGGTGATGTTTCAGAGGATTCGTATGGTGATGACCATGAAGGTAGCCAAGCTTTAAGTTTTAAAGCTTACATGTGGTATGACGTTAGAGAGGGGATAAAATCTGCTAACGAAACGTCCTCTGTTATAGGTTTGCAAAGGGCGTTAGTATTAAAGCGCTTAGAGAGTAGCCCTGTTGCCTTTCTGATTACAATGCTTAGGCTGCTGGTGTTACATGCTCGTCACCTTAATGAACTTTCGTCACTATGCCGTAGCTGTCAAGACAGTGATCGTAGCGATGCGCTTGAAGCTGAGCTGGATATTGTCAAGAGCAATGTAAGTGACAGTGCACGACAAAAGATGCTTGCATTAGTTACTAGGGCTTCTTTTGATTTAAATGTAGCGCAGGGAGATATAATAAATCAACTTGCAAAACAATATAACGGTGAAGCGGCAAAGTTGCATTTAGAAGATGATATTCCTTTGCAGGCAAAATTTGGATTTTTTGATGAAAACGATGAGGAGGAAACACCGGAAAAAGAAATGCTACAACGTTTGTGGAGTTTAAAAGATTTCTTAATACAAGATTTTGAAACACTGTTACGTGTTGTACCTCAGGTTGCATCTTTAGTATTTAATCAATTTAAGATTAAAGAATGGCCTCGAAATTTTTGTGAGGGCAAGGAGTTAATCACATGGCCCAAAACAGAATCCTGGGCGAGGCGTTTGATTACTGATGAAAAACTCTGTCAGCTGGTGAAACGATTGGTTTTAGCACGAAGAGATAATCAAAAGGTTATAGTGTTTTCTCAATTTACAGATTCTTTGACATATGTTTACTCTGTAATTGAAGCCTTGCAGGAATTAGATCAACAGACTCAAAGCGCGCTATGTGCACGTTTCTCAAGAAAATCTGAGTTGTCTATAACTCAAGATGAAATAAAATCACTTCTGAAGGTTATAGAAAAAGTAACAGGCGATACTGAAGATCGAGATGAAGTGGTTAATCGCTTCGCACCATATTATCGAATCGGACCAACGCCCCCCAAGATTGATGCTAATGAGTTTGATGAGCTTTTTGAAATAGAGCAAATTGAGCTGGTTAAGCAATGGAAGGATAGTTGGCGAGCAGCTATGCATGCGCCGTTAGATGTTTTGTTTGCGAGTGATGTACTGGCTGAAGGTGTCAACTTGCAAGATGCTGCGTTATTAATCAATTGGGATGTACATTGGAACCCCGTAAAGATGATACAGCGAGCCGGCCGTATAGATCGACGTTTAAATCCTGCAATAGAGACAAAGCAAGAATGGCCTGCATTACATAAGCTTGCGAAACAAGAAGGCTGTGCAGTGCCAGAGTATTTTTGGCATACACACCAAGATACAGCACCGGTTACGGTGAACATGATATTGCCAGATGAATTGGAGCAAGAACTTAACCTGCGAGAAAGAATAGCCTCAAAAACGCTAGCAATCGATTTTACATTAGGTTTAGAGCAGGGAACAGGTGCAGAAGCCGATTGGATGGGTAGCTATAAATACCAAGGTGTAAAAAGCCTAAACGCTTTTCAGAAAGAGCGCGCGATAGAAACTATAGCAACCTTACATCAGAAAATTGCTCGCTTATTTCTCGACAAAGGTATTCGACAAGAATGGGCAGATAGTCTTGATAGTTGGATTGTTGAAAAAGACTCTTCAAAGGTATCGCCAATATTGGCAATGTCTTATATGGGGTTAGAAGAGATTGAAGATTCCTATAATAACTACTCTCGTGTAATTACACCGGTGATTAAAGAAAATACTCCTATGTGGATGTGGACAGAGCAGCGCCCTCAAGAATCTGGCCTAAACCATTGGCTGGTAATAGATGGTGAAAACCTACCTCCAGAAACTATTTCAGAGACCACTTGGAAACCTCAATATTCACAACCGATTTCTCCTGAAATATTATTGATATTAGTGAGTCATATTTTGGATGAGAAGAGTGAATACAAAGAATTAAATGTAGATGATTACGGTATGGCTCTAATGCAAGGTCTATCAGCAATATCTGCTGGTTTCTTTGGGAGTGATCATGATAGAGAAGAATTGGAACCTAGTAGTTACCTGCTTATTCAAAGTAGTGTCCTACAGAATTATTTAATGGATTTGTGACATGGCTAATAAAAATATATCAGCGCTTAAAAAAATAAAAGCAAATAAAGGCGTTAAGTCAACTGAGCAATTTGCTCTTGATTTGTTAAGAAAAACCGCCGGTTTTGGCAATGCTGAGCAGTTAGATAAAGCCAATATCATTCCGTCGATTGATCCAGTCAGTAAGTACTTACCTAATAGGATTTTTTATTGGCCGCAATCAGATGAGCGTGAATACCAAACGTTGTTGATTGAGCTAGATAAAACCGCGAAGGAAATTTTTACAATATCGGCGTTCAAACAAAAAGACGGTCTATTAGAAGTCTTGGAAGATGTGCTTGCCAGAATATCACAGCTTACTTTGAACGGTTTTGCAAAGGAACGAGCGAGAGATGCCTCCACGAAATGGGGTAAACAAGTCGAAACACTAGTTGTGCTGGCAATAAAAGATGATCACAGCGATGAAAGGCTCACACAACACGTAGTCAGCTTTGCTACTGTTAATCAACCAAAATCTTATGAAGAATCGCTGGATATTTTTTACGTACGAGAAAATTCAGATATCACCGATGAAACGGCCATTGTCAAACAAAAAGCACTATTAAAAAAACGCCATTTTGATTTATTAAATAGTAAAAAATGGAAAGACGCATTTGTTACTGATAAAGAGCGTAAGAGTGCAGAAACATTACTGAGTTATTGTAAAAAATCAAAACCTAACACCAATGACATTATCGATAGCTGTGTCGAGTTACTCCAAAGCATGGCAAGTGGCTACCTTCGTGGGCAGCACAATCAACAATTAAAGCGACTTAAATTACATTCAGGGCATCAAATTGGTTTAGATTCGGATGTTTATGATAAATCACCTTTACAAGGCGAAGCTATACGAGATCAAAAAGATCGCTTGTTGGGATATATCGTTTACTGCGTTGATGATAATAGCTCTGAAGAGGATATTCGTGAGTTCATGTCTGCGAATAATCGCTTTCATAATGTACTCATTATCTACCCTGATGCTGATGATCCTACAATTGAATTATGGCAAGGTAAGAAACGTCTAGAAGGAAAATTACGTAAAGATAAAGCATCTTTCTCTGGTGCTTCAAAGTTAGTCTCTGTGCTGACTCGTTTCTTTGCCATTAGCTCATCAGATATTAAGAACCCTGAGCAATTAGCAACCGAGCTTGCTTACCGAGCACGCTTTTTAAAGCAAGTGGCTTTTGAGCAGCTTGAACAGGAAGCTGGAAGTAAAAAAACAGGGGGTATGCAAAAGCTGTTTAATGATTTTAAAACATCATTAATACACACTATCACCGAAAGTGAATTTACCGATGCTTATGCGCAAACACTCACCTATGGCTTATTGTCAGCTCGGTGGGTTATGGCTGAAGAAATTGCTGATAAAATTTCAGATGGTGATGAATCAGCAGGGGATATTCATTTCACACGACGTGATGCGGCCAAATATCTACCTACAAGCAGTGGGTTTTTAAAGCAGTTTTTTAATGAGGTATTACAAAATACCGAAGATGATGGGAAGGTTGCTTGGATACTTTCTGATATTGCTGATGTACTGGATAAAACCCATATTCAGTATGTCTTTGGTGAGGGAGATATAGGTGCCGAGGATGCTGACCCCATTATTCATTTTTATGAGCCGTTTCTGAATGCTTATGACTCTGAAGAAAGGCAGCGTAGGGGTGTCTATTATACGCCGCAACCCGTTGTTGAATTCATTGTTAGAAATGTTGACCAAGAATTAAAAGATAGTTTTGGGCTTGTAGATGGTTTGGCTGATACAAGCAGTTGGAAGCAGGTGATTAAAGCTAACGCTGATATTTCTTTGCCTGTGGGTGTAGATGAGAAATCATCATTCATTAAATTGTTAGATCCCGCTACAGGAACAGGAACCTTTTTGGTTGCAGTGATTGACCAAGTCTTTACGACGTTAAAAGAAAAATGGCAAGGAGAAGGTAAAACCGAAGATGAGATTGTAAAGCTGTGGACAAAGTACGTTGATGGCCATTTAGTGAATATGCTTTATGGCTTTGAGGTTATGATGGCTTCTTATGCCATTGCCCATCTTAAGGTGAGCTTGAAGCTCAGACAGACCGGCTATAAAGCACATCATAAAACACCATTCAATATTTTACTTACAAATACTCTGGAGGGCGGGATTAATGCGGATGAAGGAGTCTATGAGCAAATATCGTCAGGGGATACGGCAATAGCCGAGGAAGCTGAGAGAGCTAGGAAAATAAAGCTTAAGAAAAATTTTACTGTCATAGTTGGGAATCCACCGTATTCGGGGCATTCAGCTAATAAGTCAAAGCATTTAAGTCAACTGTTAGAGGCTTACAAACTCGAGCCTGATGGATCCAAATTAAAAGAAGACAACCCTAAATACATTAATGATGACTACGTGAAATTCATCAGGTTTTCTCAGTCAGAAATAGCTAGTTCTGGTGTTGGAGTTCATTCATTTGTAACTAACCATAAGTGGCTGTACAACCCTACATTTAGAGGAGTTAGAGCGTCATTGTTACGTGAATTCCATCAAATACGAGTTATAGATTTGCACGGAAATATTAGAGAGAAAGAAACAACTCCTTCAGGTGGTCAAGACGACAACGTATTTGATGAAATTCAACAAGGAGTGGCCATTTTTAGTTTTGTTAAGCGCGACTCAACAAAGGTACAATTGGTTACTGATTCTGTTTTTACTTTTGATTTGTATGGTTTAAGAGAAGAGAAATATGAATTTTTAAAGGGCTCGAAATTCAATGATTTACAGATGGTGGAGATTAAGCCAAGACTTAATCTGTTGACCTTTTCTTCGGCAAATGAAGATATTGCTGATGAATACTCGGCAGGTTTTTCTGTTTCTGAAATATTTCGCGTTGGTTCTAGTGGTATAAAAACTCATCGTGACCATTTGGTTGTAGATTTTACTAATGAAGAATTAAAGGAAAAAATTGAAAACTTTATTGATTCTAATAAAACTGATGATCAAGTGCGGTTGGAGTTTTTTGGAGAGGATAAACCGAAGGCAAAGTTTAGAGCTGGAGATAATAGTGATTGGATATTAGGTCATGCTAGGGATCGGCTGAGAGAGTCAACGACTTGGGAGAAGTATATATCTTCTGTTTTATATAGAGCGTTTGATGTTAGAGAAGTTCTTTTTAAAAAAGGTATGGTCGATCGTGGGCGCTGGGAGGTGATGGGACACCTAACTGAAGATAACTATTCTCTAGTTGTAGGGCGTGCTGGGAATGTTACGGGGTCTAAAGTTTGGGATGTATTCTATGCCGGTTCCGGACTAGTTGATACTAACTTATTTAGGCGCGGTGGAAACATGGTGTATCCTTTATATTGCATTAATCATCCCTATGTTAAGAAAACAAAAGACTTGTTTGGAAATGATTCGAGTTGGCCTGAAGACAGCATAGGAAGAGTTCCAAATTTCCAAGAATCATTCATTAATAATGTCCAGGATAAAGTTGGCCTACAGTTTGATTCTACTGGGGTGGATAGTAAAAAAATAAGTCCTGAAGATATCTATTTTTATTGTGTTGCCATTTTAAGCTCTAACTCATATAGAGTTAGGTACGCTCAGTTTATTATGGAGGATTTTCCAAGAATACCTTTTCCGAAAAGCAGTAAGTTATTTTATAGATTGGTAACGATTGGAGCTGATATATATAAGGCTTTTATGATGGACATTGAATCGATAAATAACATAGTATTAAAACCAAAATTGTCAAATGGCGTAATCAGAAAAGTAAAATATTCTAAGAATGAGAAAACTCTAAAAATTGATGGTGTAGATGTCATTACAGGCTTAGATGAAGATGTCTGGCTATATACTATTGGCGGTAATCAAGTTTTGGATAAATGGCTAAAGGAACGGAAAGAATACGTACTGGACTCAAATATTCAAGAGCAGTTGGTTGCAATAGTCAACGCTATAATTACTTTAAAAGGACTGTCAAAAACTGTAGATCAAACAATTGGCACTTGGCCAATTAAATAGGGAGATTTAAAATGAGTGATCCAGCAGTTCTTTGGCGACAATTTCTTGATGCATATCCTCAAGATGGCTTATCCAATATTCAGCTTGAAGAGTATACCGATTCAAAGAAAGACAATGCGTTTATTTATTGGTTAGAGATACGTACTTCATCGCTTGGCGGCATTGGCGGTGGTTCGGCATTTAAGTTTGGTATCTACCGTAGAGATTCTGATGAAACGAAGGCGAATGAAAAAGGCCGATGTTATAACGATGATTATGCCTGGTATAAAAAGTATGGTGAAACACAAGATCAAGCATGGTCAAAAATTAAATCCATACTTATTGAAATTGTTAAAGCCGCCCAATCCGGAGATCTAGCATCTATTGATGCGATTAAATTTTCAGAGTCTATTAAATGGAAAATAGCCTTTTTATATCAAGACCGAGATAGCTATTCAGTTCTCAATATTTTTAAGCATGAAGCACTGGTTTATTTGTGTGAAAAAATTGGTATTAAAAGTGAAGGAAAAAAATCAAAATTAAGCTACCCTGAAGCGTATTCGGCTTTATTAAATCATTACAAAGATGAAGCAAGAGCTGACTTGTTTTCACTTGCTGAAGGACTTTGGGGTGAATGGGAACAAAGAGAAGAACAGGTATTGACTGCTGAGTCTAAAGACCCGAAGCATTGGATTGTCCCTCTGCAATCTATGTTGCTAGATTATGGTGATGTTGCTTGTTACGACTATGTGAGCCCTGAGAATTACCCAGATGGTTTTTCTAAGTTTCTAGGGGATATTAATTTTATCAAGGGTGATAAGTTAGCGCTATGTGATGAGAAAAATGTTCTTTCCATTGGTCAGATTGACGAATTACAGCAGGCAGGCGCTGCTTGGGTGCAAACACCTCAGGCCTTCAGTTTGCCTTTGTCGGCAGCACCTTCAGAAATACGCCAACTAACCCCTGCTGAAATCAGTGATATTTGGGGGGCTTATGAGTTGGCTCGACCAAAACCTAAAGCGCAAAATATTATTCTCTATGGTCCTCCTGGTACGGGTAAAACATATAGTGTAACTGAGCGTGCTCTAAAGTTGGTATTGTCAGAAGAGGCTTTTGTTGCGATAAAGGGTGATCAGCAAAAAATGACGAAATTATTTGCTGAATTACAGACCAGTGGACAGATAGAGTTTGTTACTTTCCATCAAAGCTATAGTTATGAAGAATTTGTTGAAGGCTTACGACCGGTTATTGATGAAGCACAAAATGGTGAGGTCAGTTACGAAATTCATAAGGGAATTCTTAAGCGTATAGCGGTAAGGGCGAAAACCTCGGAGGTGATCACCAGTAAAAATATCAGTTATGCCGATAAACTTAATGAGAACCCGACAGTTTGGAAGATATCATTAAAGGCCAACGATATCGTTGGTCTCAAGGAAGACTGTTTCAAGCATGGCTTAGCAAGGATTGGTTGGGATAAAGCGGGTAACTTAATTGGCGATACCCCTACGGTTGTTGAGCAGGATTATAGAGATGGTCTTGGTTCGAATAGTCAGGGTACGTTAGATAGCTTCTCAACAGGTATTAAAAAGGGCGATATTTTGGTCAGCCTTAAAGATCAACAGACGGCTGATGCTGTTGGTATTGTTACTAGACCTTATTATTACAATGAAGATTTAGCTGAAGCGAATAACTGCCTCGATGTAGATTGGGTGCATCGTGGTGATATTGATATATATAAAAT
>MAAA01014383.1_pt1 | contig 11153 bp, 13 predicted proteins | sample 1115971 | NCBI WGS metagenome assembly MAAA01 (sample SAMN04961123, study PRJNA320927) | seawater metagenome | isolation source: sample BD02T6 sea water enriched with oil for 6 days | place: USA:Gulf of Mexico | collected 2013-07-27 | reverse complement strand
ACTATTTTGTTAAAATGCTCGAAATCACTTTTGGCCAATATCTCCTCAAGGGAAAAAGGACTATTAGATTCTTTTCTGCTCGCATTGAAAACACCTTGCACAAAGGGCTGGTAAGCTTCTTCACGTAAATTAGGAAACTGTTTTAGCAATAAGGAAATATAGTCTCTAATGTGTTCACATTCCGGCTCCACCTCGCGAAGCCCCGTCAACCAGCTCATTTGACGCTGACCGTTTAATTCACCATCACCTGCATCCCAAGGACTTTGAAGCCCAGATATACACACCATGACATCTTTTTTGTCATCACTATTAAATTCAAGATAGAGCTCTCTAATTATACGGTACAGTTCAATAAAGCAATCCCCCTTGCTGAAGCCAACCGTCATCAATAGCGCTAATTTTTCACTAGCAGACAACTTGCTCAAATGCTCCACAGCATGCACGGCAATGCGCCTTATCACTTCTGATCCTGATGATTGTGACCGCTCAATCCAAGCAATCATCTGACTGAACTGCACCCTAGCTTGAAGCTCGACACAGGCCACAGCTACATTAATAAGTACATCAATCGGGTCAGCCATATCCCCGTCACGACCAAATGCGATATCCTCTCTCTCTTCGCTATCAAATTGATACCCTTTCGACCAAGCAACAAATAATTGTTGCCTGCGCTCCAGTAGTCGAACACATAAGGGGAATAATTCATCTACTAAAACATCTAAATTCGGTCGAATATGGTTTTCCCAGACATCATTAATATTATAGGTTTCCGTTTCGATCACGATCTCCCTAAACTGTTGCTTAGAACGGATACCACTTGGGATCAAACCCACACGACTTGCGGCCAGCGATTCAAATAACAACAATAGCGAACCCCATGCTTCATGCTGACTGCATTGCTTTGCGAGCCAAATAACTGGCGTTTGATCTACTCCTTCAGGCTTAAGCTGGAGCAATACATCTATCCACCGACACAAAATCAACTTTTCCACTTCGGTATTACCTAAGTGACGACCCATTTCAAACCATTGCCAGTGGGGTAACACTCCGTTATTTAGTTCAAATAATTTATAAACCTCATCGGAATAATCCACTGAATATTTACGCACCACCCACTCAAATAGCACACGAGTCTTCTCTGTCTGCTTTTGCGCATCAAATAGATCATTAAGCACGCAATGGCGACGCAGCCAAACCAACCACTTAGGAGAACTAGCCGCTTCACAAAAATAGCGAAGCTTTGAAATATCCTGCAATGTACTTAACAAACTCTGTTCATCATTAGTGCTGAGCAGGTCTGGTGTCTGTTGCCCCCACAGGGTAATTCGTCCCTTCCAATCGCTAGGCTTTAAGCTCGACTGTTCAGCCAGCTCTTGTGCGAAACCATATAAGGACTGAAAATCCTGGCTATGGTCCTTAGAGAACACCATTGGTGTGATTCCTAACACAGCCCACTTTTCCTTGTCTTCATCACTGCCTGCTAGCACATAGCGTTTACCCTCTGCCTTATCTGGTAAAGAACGGGCTAAATACTGCATGACTGTGTCATCGTGGCTATAACCCACAAATAACACTGTATAGGTTTGAAAAAGGTCAACCAAAAAGCGCCGGGCCCAACCTTCCGTCAAGTAGGCTCGGCCAAAATCACGATCGGTTAGGACTATACTGTCTGTAGGGTTAATGGCTCCGTGGACGTGAACGATACCGTTGAAATCGCTTCCCAGGGGCAAGGCTGGGGCGGTGTAAAGGCTAGTGACCTTCTGCCACTCCGGCTCCCACACCTTAAGAGCAGACTCAAATAGGGTGTCAAAATTAGTGGTCACCAAACGGACACCTTCGGGCCTTCTAAATAGCTTCAATAAAGAACTATGTAGAGCGGTATGTTGCATACCTGGGTCCAGCAAAGCCGCGGACCGTTGTCGTAGTATTTTATCGTCCAGATGCAGCCGCCCAAGAAATTGGTCCAAGGGCTCATGGATATCGCCCCCTGAAAGATCCTTTCCTAAACAACGAGGAGACTCATTAAAAGGTTTGCCCAAGGCCTCGGCCAACTGCCAAAAACTGGGTAAATTAGCAGGTTCCCCCATAGATACCCCAGCGCCAGCAAAAATCGCCAAAGTATTGTTTTCTATTGCATCAAGTATGGTTTGAGGAACTTGTACATCATGAATAATCAACAGGTATATCCCTATACGGTAGTCATTTATTTATTCTAATAAATCAAGGCCGGTATTGTCGAACGATTATGCAGGTAAAAGGGTCGAGTAACTATCGAATTTAGAGGCCTACAGATATACGGATAGGCCTCAGGGGCCGCTACCCTAAATTACTCATAAGATCACGCCTCATCACCACCTAAATCCATATGCATATGAAACTCAATGCCTTGATCAGCGCCTTTCTCGAACAACTGAAAGTGGCGGCCTAAAGCTTCCAATGCACTTAACTTGTTATGCAGTTTAATTTCTATTTTACCGGGAGATTGATTTGATGCAGGCGTGATTTTGATATCACGTATTGCCGCTGTAACCGAACAGGGCAAGCCACTCAAGTCCCTTAAAACCAGCGCCTTGCTTTCGTTGAGGCCAGCCTCTCCTTCTACCTCGCCCTCAAATAAATCCATAATATTGCTATAGGCTACGCACTCCAGCTCTTTAATGACATCGTCGCCGTCGCGTTTGATACGTTCTTTACGCTGATTCATGAGGTCATCAACAAGCGCTTGAACCTCTAGCCTTTCAAAATATCTAGTGCCACTGTTTTTAGCGGTACTTTTCTTATAACCAGCCCTCTGCATTGCCTTTGACCAATTAAGATCAATTAGATACTCGTGACATGCCAGCTCTAACTTTTTTGATAATGTCATCAATTGCACCCTGTTCACACGTTGGGGTTTTTATTCGTGAGCCTCACATAAATTTAAAACATGCTTTTACACGTAAAAACACGCACAACACCGGCGTCGCTGCCAAACTCAGGATTCCAGGTCTTAATTTTCAACCACCAGAATTCTATTGCAGTGACCCAATGTATTGATAAACCTATGCCAGCTTATATTCGGTGCCGATATTGGTATTCACACTGCAAATACACAGGCTATTGACACCGTTACAATTTAACCAAGTATCATCAGCTAATATTTTTTCCACCCTGCTTTGCAGTTGCGCCCGGTTCAGGCATAAACCATAGCCCGTGATCAATAAGGGCATCTCTGGGTATTCCACCACCCTTAATAGAGGAGGACAGCGTAAACAGTTTCAATTTCTGTGACGACGTGGGCTGAACATAGTTATCTTTACTAAAATGGTCATATATGAACTTACGGCCTTTTATTGTCCACTTTAAATAGCAATCGAATTTATGATCATCCAAAGGTGATGCCTCAGCAACTAACCCCAACCCCTGGTACGCGTCTGCAAGCATCCAGCAGCCATCAACTCTGTGCTGCACCTTCCAATCTGCAAGCATCAAATCTAGACTGGTAGGATTCAAGTCCAATTCGGCCGCTAACTCTCTAGCTGTGTACCCGTCCTCTATGCCCAGTTCACTCTTGCAAGTTTGAATAATTGTCGCCTGATCCTTGAGCTTACTCACTAAATATTCCATCGCATGCTCCGCCTCGTTAAACGTATCAGGGCGTAAACTTTCAAGCTCCTTCCAGCGGCCAATAACGGAAACCAGACGCTCAGGAGCTAACTGGGATGCTAGGGCGAGGGTTTGGGTTTTATTTAAATTCAAAGCTTTTACAGCCCCCCATTCAGACCTAACCCTCAAATGTGGTAAAGCCCAGCTCATCTTCGTTGCTAGATCCTTTGCTCCGCTTACGACGGTTTCATTCTCGCAATGCATGAGCTTTGCCAGCTCTACAGTGGTCATTTTTTGCTCTTCCAAGATGTAGTTTAAGTTTCTCATTTCAATCCCTTTCTCATGTTAAAAAGCGCCCTAGATACCGTTTCTGGTTTTGCCGGCACAAACAAATGCTCGAGTTTTTCTACTGGTGGTGGAGCTACCCTTAACGCTTTCCCTGCCTTCAACAGCTGCAGAGTGTCCTCGTAATGCCTGCTCCAGAATTCAAATGCATTTGCCTGCCCCAGTTTTTTGAAAGCGCCCCAACCCCCTCTTTCACAAATCACGCTAAACGTGTGATAAGTCGCCAGTGACAATAAGCTGGGCTCATGGCACTCCTCTGGCTGGCAACTGTACTTATATATTTCGGTATACGATTCTGCCACCGTTTTTGTCCCCTCAGGAATACGCCCCTCCTCACACAACTCAACGAACCGCCCTACTGTCGGCATAAATGGAGTCCCCTCTGACCGTAATCGCGCCAATGCATAATCAATTAACATGGGATTATCTATTTGTCGTATTTTCAGTTCATTTAGCCATACACGCATAAGCTGCTTGATATGCAATTGAGCCTCATCAGAATTAAGTTTATTAAGCTGATGAAAACCCGCAGGGAAGATCACATTTAACCGGGAAAATAGCTCGGTTATAAGCCGTCGATCCTGCTCTATTTCATTATTTACAACTTTTTCATGCTCTCTAGCGCTAACAGCTGCCAGCGAATCTGGCCTAAGCTCCGGCGGACCACCACCGCTAGAAATTGGTGTCTGTGAAGGTGACTGCAGGCCGTCCAGAAATTGCCGTTGATTTATCTTTGGGATCATTCTTTTTTTCCTCATTGTATTGCAGTGAATTCCGATACCATTTCCTTATGGCAGCCTTCCAATCTTTCATGGCCGAACGCCCACCAATTTGCCACCCGTTCGAGTCATAGTGATCGACGAATCTATGTGCATCTTCCCGGCATGTGCCCGAACCCAATTCAAAGAAATACTGTGCAGCTTCATCAAGGGTTGGTTTTACGAATTTTTGAGTTTGTTTTTTATGTGCCGCAGGTACTGACTTTACTGGGGGGGTAATATCATTATCTGTATCTACTATCTTCTCTTCTATTCTCCTCTTCTCTTGCATGGGTTTTGCTGACTCAGTCATGGGTTTTGCTGACTCAGTCATGGGGTTAGCTGACTCAGTCATGGGGTTAGCTGACTCAGTCATGGGGTTAGCTGACTCAGTCATGGGGCTAGCTGACTCAGTCATGGGGTTAACGGGCTGAGTTTTAGTTTTTTTGTTTTTAGCCATGGATTTTACAGGCTTTGACTTTACCTGAGCTATCACCTTTCTTAGCTCAGGGTTTGAGGTCATCGAGTTATCAAGTCTTTTAGCAAGCTTCATGCAGGTCACAAAGCCGTCCGTCCTTTCAAATAACCCAAGCTCAATAAAGCACTCCAAAATCTCTGTAACTTTCTCAGCCGCACTCCCGGTATTCTTGGCAATTATCCTTACATCATGCTCCAACCTAAATCGCGTATTCTCGGGACTAATTTTCCTCGCGATCAATTCGATGCAGTACCAATAAAGCCCGTACCCTTCCAGTCCATAATCCAGCAGAACTACCTGCATCTTTGCATCCATATTTGCATCCGTATCATGTTTAACCCAGCGCAACTTTTATCTCCTTAGTCTGTGGCTTTTATTTCTGTTCACTTTCACAAAGTATTAACTGCCATTTGGTACCGCCTCCCTATATGGGTTAAGCAGTAGTCATAATGAACATTGAATTCATGCATCTTGTTTTGGCAAACCAACAACGGAGGTTTGAATTAGTCTGGGCTTTGACAGACCGCACTTAACTTAAGCCGACTGGTTTACAGCGGATTTAGAGTCCCATCACATCCAATCCCCCAGAGGAAGAACTGCATATGACTGCCGTAAGTCAGCCTCATTTCCAAAACACCTACACAGAGGCCTCCCCTAAAATCCGATTAACAATTCAATAATCACATTCAAAAATAACGACACCGATAAAAGTAAGAGTACTAACTTATTACATGTTGATGTGAGAACCTCATCTTTTTGACTATGATAGAAGCCGCCATACCATTTTATTGTTAATCATTCAATGTCTAGCTAAATATATATCTTGTTTTATGGCGCTAAACAAGCTATAAATTTGTTTTCAATAACACACCAACAGAAGACACCTTCATGAGCACTACAGGGCAAAAGATTCGGGAACTTCGAAAGAACCTAGGCCTAACCCAAAAGGAACTAGGCAAAAACATTGGCGTGTCACCCGCAACTGTAACCCTATGGGAACAAAACCAAACACTACCCAGTGGTGACAATGGCGCCAAGCTGGTTGAAATCTTGAATGTTAGCTGGGAGGAGCTAAGGGGGCAGGGAGAGTTCTCACGGAAAGTAATCGAGCTTATGGCCTCGTACGACAACAACACCCGCCCAAATATAGCGGGGCAAAACCCTCCACTGTTTAACAAAGAAGAAGCCAAACAATACCTGAAAGATATGCACTACAAGCCACTGGAGAACAGCTACAACACATCAATACCCACCAACCTACTATCTTCAAAGGTATTCGGAATAATCGAGGACGCGAATGGATTAACCCCTGCTATTAATAAAGGAGACAGGATATTCATTAAACCTGAGCTACCAATGCTTGCGGGCAGCTACTCAATGTTTTGGGTTAGAGACAGTCTCGTAGTGGGTAAAATAACCTCAACACCAGGGGGAATGTATTTGGAGTTCAACCTCAGCACGCCAGGCTGGGAATCAATACCTATATCTAATGAAGACTACATAGGAAGAGTAATAGCCATAGACCCCTCTTGGGCGTGTGAAAGCCGCGCAATGTAGCTTTTATAATGGCCCTGGCCTTGTTTAATGGCCACACCATGTTTAGCCAATATAAAGAAAGAACGCACTTAGTCTACTTTCATACCCTGCCACCACTCAAAAGGAACCTGAGCCATGAGAACAATATTATTATTAATGGCGGAGTTTGAAAGTCCCACCCTTCCACTAGAAGAAGTTGCGCCAAAATACTTCGGCCTAAACGATCTAGGCATGGCCAAACGACGAGCCGCAGCGAATGAGCTGCCTATAGCATTTTTCCGCACAAACAATAAAAGTCAAAAGTGTCCCTGGGTTTGCCATATCGAAGACCTTGCCAATTTAATAGATTCCCGGCGAAGCAGTGCCATTGAAGAGTTTGTAAGATGTGACAACAACCCTCCCCCTAAACGAACACCCACTGACCACTAAAATACAAACGATTCCCATAATAAATCCATCAGTCATAGGCCCCTCCCCTGTCGGCTTGCAAGCTGTTTAATACCGGAAAGCCAGAGCAAGGCACTCTTCAGAATAAGGGGCGAACCAGACTCCAAGCCCCAACTAAAAAAACATAAATCCTAGTGCGCCTTTTATGGGCGATATAACTGCTGTTTTTATTCCCCTGAGAGCGCTTAGAGGCCCGAAATACCTAGCCTGTAGAGTGGTTGAGGTGCTGAAAGGGGTGTATGGTGGGGCAACCAGCACTGTTTACATTTGTAAACGGTGTGCTATAGTTACTCTGCATAGGGATAGAAGTACAAAGATATGCAGAAAATCCAATAATCATCTAGGGGATAGATATGACGAAAAATTTATATTTTAGGAGTTTCACCAATGAAACGTCACCCCGACAAAGATATACGCCAAGCCATTAACTATGCTTTAGCTAATGGTTGGAAATTTAAAGAATCAAATGGGCATGCATTTGGGCGATTATATTGCATGCTAGGTCACTCCGAGCACCAGCTGAGTGTTTGGAGTACGCCAAGAAATTCAAGCAATCATGCGAAACAAATAGTCGCATTTATAGATAAGTGCCAGGACTAGCGACTGGCAAGGATTAATTAAGATTATGTTAACTTATGAATTCACTATCATCTTAGGTGGCGTAGATCTCGACACTCAATATGAGGATGCATTCTTTGAAGCAGGCTGTGATGACGGCACTATCTGTTTAAAGGGTAAAACCCTATATATTGAGTTTATGCGTGAAGCTGAGTCAGCTAAGGCTGCTGTTTCTAGTGCTATGGCGAATGTAATTGCCGCAGGTGCCCATGTGATTGCCTTTAATGAAGCGGGGCCGGTGACTATATCTGAAGCCGCCAACATGGCAAACATGACGAGGGCAGCTCTTGGCCAGTTAGAATCTGGGAAGCGTGGCCCCGGCGGTTTTCCGCCTCCAATTCATGTAGGGGCAACTTCAATTTGGTCATGGATATCCATAGCAAGATGGCTCGATCAAGCCGGAAAAGTCAGTAAAAGCCGGATTGAAGTTGCTGAGTTTCTTCAAGCAAAACAAAATACTCCAATGTTCAGCTAATTTTCAATTCAATAATTGTATATCTAGACCGGTCATAAACCGGTTTTTTTATGCTTGCAGTAATCGCGATTACTTAATGCATATTTTTCGAATATAAGGAAATAGAATCATGAATGAAGAAGACCAGGATGATGTGTGTTCTGTATGTAATGGTGCCCGTATTCATGACCAGAGCGACAGTGGTAAGCGTGATGAAAATGGCGATATTATTTATTACCCAATTGAATGCCAGCACTGTCATGGCTCAGGTAAAGAGCCTAAATAAGCACTCAGGGGAATAGAATGAAAAATCTAGAAAATGCATTGGATGGCTATTTTAGGTGTGGTGCAGATATGGCAAATGGAAAAAAGTATATTACTCAATACTTGTCTCAGAACAAATTTCCAAATAGCTGTATTCAAGGTGTAATGGCTTATCTATCAGAAATACAGAAATCTACCTATGATATAGAGATCGTTGTTAAAAAAGCCAATAAGTCGATGGATAATATTGTGTGTTGCAGTAAGTTGCCATGTATTTGTTCTGGCATATTACAATGGCGAGGACTACTTCTTAGTGCCTAATTGATGGGATACATAAATATCGGAGTATAGGGGATATGGTTGACTATGAGCGGCACCAAGCACCGAATAAGGATGGACGCTGCCTTCATGGTATCTATTTGAGTGCTGCTACTTGTACTAGGTGCTACCGTAATAAGAAGCTAGTAAAAGCATTCTAGAGCGGGCTAAAAATCTTGGTTGGTAGGTTCTGATATTATGGATAAACAAAAAACAATAATCATAGCTGCAGTTATAATAGCCGCGGCGATAATACTAGCTCCAATAGCTCTGCATTCTTATAAGTTTAATCAGTGCATGAAATCTATGCCGCTTCATAGTAACTGCGTAAAGCACACCTAGGGGAATGGAGATCTCAAACCAATCGCCTACCCGCTAAATTAAAATGGCGGGCTATCAAAGGTTTAAATTAGCGTCCAAATATTAGATCACCATACCCCCAAATTAGCGTACCAATACAAACAATCGTAAGTGCGCCAAAATGAATGATATTTATACTCATAAGGCAAACGCCTGCCCGCGCACCACTCTCTTCATCCATGATAGGCCTTTCCTCGTACAGCGCCCTCACTTTAAATACACGGTATTCAGTCAACACACCAAGAAGAACCATGACTGACCCGCTCCTACCTATGGAATCGGCAAAATCAATCCCAAAATACCACTTTGATAATTCACAAATAACACCAGGCAAAACCAAGGATGACACAAAACAAAAAAGACTTATGCGTATTCCCTTATCCAATTCCGTAAAAGAAAAATCAGTCACTCTAACACCCTCTTTTTCCATTCCCAACCAACCCATCGATCAATGGGCTTAACGTGCCTTAAGTTGGCATAACGCTTCAATGAATTCCAGTTTTGATGCCCGGTAACCAGTGCCACCCTGGGCACATCCCAGCGCTCATCCCCTAGCCCGTTTTTCTCAAATAGCCAGCTGGTGCATTCATGGCGCAAATCATGGAAACGTAAATTGGGGTTATCCGGTGATTCTTCTTGGCCATCAAAGAGCTGGTGATGCCCTGATTCTTTTCGTACTTGCTGAAAACGGTCACTCACACTGCGAGCATGATAAGGAAACCAGCGATCATCCCCCGCCACTACCGGCATGCTTTGCATGACTGCCCAAGCTTCATCTGGCACATACACCCACACATCATTACCCTTCTTTTGGCCTGGGTGCTTCATATCCCGAATTAACACCTCTTGGCGCTCATAGTCGGTATCGGTACGAGTAATACGGCAGATTTCAGAGCAGCGGCGACTTGAGAACATGGCAAACACTATCACCTTATCCATCATGATATTGCCATCACGAAAATACTTGCTGTGGCGCTTTCGGTTCGCTAGCTTAACGAAATCACCCAGCTCATCTTGGGCCTTTTCAGGGTTATCACTCACCACTAAATGCGGCCTGCGGTCCCGCTCACGACTCTTGGCAATGGCACCTACTTTGGCAAGTGTACGCTGAGCCTTCTCTATGACCTCAAAATGCACCTTCACACCCAGTAGATCTTCAGCCACACCGAATACTTGCCGTATGTACATGTAGTCTTGATTGGCCGTTTGCGGGGATGATTCTTGGGAACGCTTAACAACATGATCGACCACATTTTTAGTGGTTATTTTCTCAGCAGGTATCTTGGCTATGGGATACCTTTTAATGAGGTGCAAAACGTTTTCTTTGGTCGCACCCCAGGGCTTTAACGGCTTCACAACCTCAATGTAGCGATCTATTAGCCCACCAAACAGCATTGCACTAGAATCCACGCCAGTATCTTTTTTGGCAATCGCAGCCTCTAATTCAGAGTCGTTTTCTAGTTCGGTTTCACGCCGCTTGGCCCAAGTCTTTGCCAGGGCATCTTTTGAAAAGGTCCGGGACTCTGTGTACACCATCGCCCCACCCTGCTTAATACGAATATAGGCAGTGTAGGATAGTGAGCCATTGGCTTTTTCACGTTTTCTAAATGTTGCCATGGTATAATGCGCGCCCGGTGTGACAAGAAATGGTGTGACAGAAGGTTGAAGTCAATCGTGTCACACTTCTGTCACACCGAATAGCAGAAAATACACACTAACACCCGATAACACGCAGAAATACATACATGACAGAAAACGCCACAAGCCCCGTAAATACTGGTACTCCACTTAAGCCGGGCGCTAGGCGCTTCTGTACCGCCCCCATGATGGATTGGTCAGACCGCCATTGCCGCTACTTCTGGCGCACCCTTAGCGCCAACGCCTTCCTGTATACAGAAATGGTCACCACTGGCGCCATCATTCACGGCAAGGGTGGCCCTGATCGATTTTTACAATACAACGAACAGGAACATCCGGTGGCATTACAACT
>MAAA01014382.1_pt1 | contig 11163 bp, 8 predicted proteins | sample 1115971 | NCBI WGS metagenome assembly MAAA01 (sample SAMN04961123, study PRJNA320927) | seawater metagenome | isolation source: sample BD02T6 sea water enriched with oil for 6 days | place: USA:Gulf of Mexico | collected 2013-07-27 | reverse complement strand
CATCTTTATCGGCAATTTCCCATAACGCAGACCAGCTACCCACATCACTCCACCCGGCATCCAAAGGCGCCACCACTACCCGTTCGGTTTTGGCCAATGGCTCCATTACGGCGTAATCGATAGATTCATCAGGGCAAGCTTCAAACGCAGCCTTATCTACCCGCACAAAGTCCATATCTTGCTGTGTGTTGTCCATGGCTTTTTCACAAGCACTGTAAATATCGGGCCTAAGCTTTTTAAGTTCTTCCAAGTAGCGGTCGGCACGAACTAAAAACATGCCGCTATTCCAAAGATAGCCAGCCTGTACATATTCAGCAGCCGTTTGTGCATTAGGCTTTTCTACAAACTCATCAACGGCAAAACCGAACTCTTGCTTGGCACCGGTTTTAATATAGCCATAACCAGTAGCAGGCTCTGTGGGCACAATACCCAAGGTACCAAACTTGCCAGCCTGAACACTTGGCAATAAGTCTTTAACCGACTGCTGAAAAGCCGCAATATTTTCTATTACATGGTCGGCCGCTAACACCAACATAATAGGGGCTGCTGTAGCTGTAGAATCCGCACTAGAAGAATCTGCTTTAACAGCATTTAAAATTTGCATGGCTGCCAAGGCAATGGCCGGTGCCGTATTTCGCCCAACAGGCTCAAGTAAAATGGATACATCAGTGTTTTGCTGGCGCATTTGCTCGGCCACCAAAAATCGGTGCTCTTCATTGCATATAACCAGTGCACCCGCATCCGCCATGCCTTGTAATCGTGCGGCGGTTTCTTGCAACATGGTTAGCTGTGAAGTAAGCGCCAAAAACTGCTTAGGAAAAGCAGTACGCGATAGCGGCCATAAACGGGTGCCAGAACCTCCAGCCATAATTACAGGGTAAATCATTGTCACTCCTTATAAAATAAAAGTTCTTTTACTTAATATGTTTTTTTGCAATAGAGCCCCCAACTTGTCAGGCCATTTTGTTCATAAAACAAGTAATACCAGCTAATGAACACGATAAAATATACGACTAACTGGTGCAGACAATAGATAATTAAAATTAATGCGTTTGCTTAAAGCTAAGACCAAAATAGGTGCAATCACTCCAAAAATACAACCTATTACGAGATGAATAAATACATCATTTACGTCGAACAACTTAATTAACACCACCCTAGAACCAGCCCCAAAAATAACGTGCATAAGGTAAATAGCCAGGGAAGAAGTACCAATTAAAACTAAAAACTTAAGTGGGTATCTGGACAACCAGTCAGATAAAGCAACAATAAATATAATAGATATAATGGCTAATAATAAAGATAAATATCCTTTCTCAGAATAAACCATATCCATATTAAAATGAAAAAAGTATTGCGAAAGTACAAATAGTAACGTTATGCCACCAAATAGGAGCGGCTTACTAAATATTCTAGATAATGGTAATTGGCCAAATAATATACCTACAACAAAAAACACCAAATTATTAGAAATAAAGCCTAAATAAATATTAATAGAAATTAAATCCTGGTAGACATAAGTCATTACAGCCACAGGAAGAAAAAATAAAACAAAACGATAATCTCTATTTCTAAATATAATGGAACAAACAAAAAATACTAAAAAAAGAGCATACAGAAACCAGTATTGTGCACGAGGCTGCCACAACAGGGCTAACACGTCACTGAAACCTACACTTCCATTAGTATAAGTTGACAACGTAGCCTCTATAAAGCCCTGAAGTAAAGACCACAATATATAAGGATAAATAATTGTATCCACCTTGCTTAGAAGAAGCCCTTTAGCCCCTCTATTCTGTAGAGAAGTTGTAAAAAACAGCCCTGATAAAAAAAAGAAAAGAGGCATATGAAAGCTATAAATCACACTATCTATCAATGTATAAATGGCACTATCAATAGGCACCCCGGCATTATACAAACCGCGAAAGACATGACCAAAAACAACCAAAATAATACCAATAGCCTTAGCATTATCAACCCAACTATTACGATCAACCATACAATACGACCTCCAAAATTATTCATTGTCTATAATTTACTAAAAGCTAACTTTTTAGGACATTAACTTTCCCCCTATCTATCAAAAATCATTTAAAACAATTAGGGCTAGTTGATAAAGTTTCTAATTAATAAAATTTGGCGTTTCTCTATGCCTTTCACAGGTTGTAAAGAAAGCTCATAGCCTGAACTCCAGGCTCCACCCGACCACATGTACCAATCGAGGCAATCGATTTTACTTTGCTCTAGAAACGCTTGTAGTGAGGGCAACCACTTGTCTTCATTAGGAATTCCAAATTCGCCAATTACTCCTTGAGAGTTTTCCTTTTTTAGCCATTGAACGAAAGGCTGCAAACGCTTTTTAACGCGTTCTTCAAGCTTGGTGAAAAAACTAAGGTCGAGATCTTTATATGTACCAGAAGAGTTATTATCCACATACAGATGAGCTTCGTATTTAAAGCGATTCATTGGATCTTGAATAAAAGATTTTTTATGTTGTTTAGACCAAAAATAACTATTACTCCAGTGATCTCCAGCAATATAAAGCATCGTAGCATCCCCTTTCGCTCGGATAGCAGAAACTACAGCCTGGGCATGGTTTTCCCACTGCCCAAGTGTGCCATGAGGCTCATTCATTAAACCGTATGCAAGCAAATTATCGTATTTGGAGAATTTTCGACTAATGCGTAACCAGGCATCAATATAAGCAGAAACTGGTACCTTTTCAGTACCAATATGTTGGCCTCTGTATCTATGATAATTATGTAAATCGATAACAACATTTAGGCCGTATTGCCGAGCATGTAGAAATGCGCCTTCTATTAGCTGATTATAGCCAGGGTCTAATGCTTCGAATAATTTCGGTTGCCATCGTTCCCAAATCACAGATAACCTAACGGCATTAAAACCAATGCCAGCATAATATGCATAATGTTCAGGGCTAGGAAAATGATAATGTTTTCCAAGCACCCCTGGTAACTGCGCAGGCGCAAAACCTAAACCGGCTAAATTAATTCCTTTGATTTGATTATCACATTCTGCAGCAGAAAATGCCGGCGAAATTAAAACACACCACAAAGTAATTAAGGTAAGTATCTTATTCATTTACTAATAACTTTTGATAGTGTTCAATATACTTCTGACGACCAAAATAAGCCAAAATTTCACTATTACACTTGAGCAACCAGTCCCTATAATTATTCTGTTCTGCTTGTAATAAGACAATGCCATTTGCAATCGATTCGACTGAGCAGGGGTCAACAGCAATATGAGCAGGGACCCAGTCAATAAAGCCATCTATGCCGGTATTTTTAGAGCACAAAATAGGCACACCGCTTAATAATGACTCGACATAAACCATACCAAATGTTTCATGATGGCTAGGTAATAACAATCCAGCATATTTTGGCAGCATGGCAAGTAGCTCAGGGTTACTATAAACGCCTAATAACCTGACCTGCTTGGATAAACCAAGTTTCTCAATTATAGCAGTAACTTCATGGCGAACTGCAGGCTCACCACGCCCAATAATATCTAATTTCATTTCAACAGAGCGCTTAGCTAAATTATTCATTGCCATTAGCAGGCGATCTAAGCCTTTTTTCTTGTAAACATTTAAATCAAGAACTGTCACAAAGTAATTTTCATTAAATTCCTTAGTAGTGCTCAAATCACGCTCTGAAACAAAGTTAGGAAGCAAAGATTGTTTACACTCAGGTATCTCAAACTTGTCATTTAAGGTAGGCTTAAACCAAGCACTCACATAGAAAACATGGGAACAATCATTTAATAATCGTTGAAAAAAATACTTATAATAAGGTTTGAACTTTAGTATTTTCCTGTCTGCCTCCCCTCTGACAGAAACCCAAAATGGCACCTTTAAAAAACGACTTAGCCACCATGCAGCAATACCTTCGAAAGCAAACTTATGACCATGAACGGCATCTGGCTTAAGGTTTATCTTCTTTAAATAAAATAAAACACGACATGCAACAATGGTCATACTTAAAAACAAACCTATGCCAAAAGGTAGCCCCCAATATCGCATCGAAACGACATTATCACCTGCTAACAAGTTAGTTTTAAAAGGGTTAGCCGTACGAGTCATAGCAATAACCAAATGCTCTTGACCACCTAAGCTACTCAATAAATTCTTAACTGCCATTGTATTTTCAGGGCGATTTATAGATGGAAAATCGACAGTTAAATGTAAAATTTTTTTATTCATATGCAAAAATTAATAACCTATAAAGTAGAAATTACTATTTTTTAGAAACGCTTAAATGCCAGCACCATCAATAAATATAATGATAATTTTTCAAAACTTACTAAATAATTAAATTAACTATCGCGCCACGCTCGCAACAAAAACGCGGTATTACCAATAATATAACGTTGCCATAATCGCCTAGGCTCTTGCAACAATCGATATAACCACTCAAATTTAATTTTTATTATCAAATTTGGCGCTCGTTTTACTTCACCCGCGGTAAAATCGAACAAAGCACCCACACCGAAAGCCAGTGTAGTACCTGTTTGTTCCAAGTATTGTGAGATCCAGATTTCCTGCTTAGGGTTGCCCATAGCTACAATTAATACATCAGGTTGGGATGCTTTGATGGTATAGAGAGTATCTGCAAGTTCTTTTTTGGTAATGAAACCATGCTTCCCACCCAACCATTCGTGCTGAGGGAAGTCTTTTTTCCATATCTGTAATGTTTTATCAACAATTTTAGCTGTAGAACCAAGCAGATAAATTCGTAGGCGATGGTTACTTTTATCTAAGTACTTAGGGATAAAATCTGTACCATTTAAGTTTTCAGTAAATCCTTTGCCATACTTCAGTTTACTGGCTATCGCTACGCCAACCCCATCATTCAACACAAGAAAGTGCTCTAGTAGATTTTTTAAATCAGAGAGTTTATTAGCTTGATTCACGGTATGCGCGTTAGCAAATGCTATGGCTTGAGGTCTTGCATTGGCAATACAATCATCTAAATAATCAATCACTTGTTGCGTATCACGGGTATCAATCTTTACCCCTTGAATATCCCTGCATTTAACACCCAAAGCTTGTAAATAAATATCACTAAACTCTTGCGATTTAAAGTTCCAACTGTACTTACTGGTTGCCTTGGTTGCTGCTTCCCGGCTAGCTGAATAATCAGCAAGTACTTTTTGAACGTAGACATCTAGGCTTTGGATATTTTCGTTATCCATCGAAAAATCATTAATTAACCCCAACTTTGCATCGGCTAAAATCTTATCAAAGCTTTTGATAGGAGATGCAATTGGTATTAACCCTGCTGACATTCCTTCAATTAAAGATAAGCCAAAACCTTCATACTCAGACGCACTGACAATAAAAGATGCCAACCCTACTTTGCTTTTGATTTCTGCATCAGACAAGCCAGTAAAAAAATCAACATGCGCCCCTATGCCTAAGCGCGCAACTTGATCGATTAATTTTTTATAATTGCCATCCCAATCTTTACCTATAACAAGCAACTTATAAGCGGGATCCAACTTGACCAAACGAGCAATGACATCAATCAGTTTATCGACACGCTTATTATTAGAAAAACGACCAATAAATATCCACGTTTTACCCCCTTTTATAGGGCCTGCTTCCCAAAATTTTTCTATATCGACGCCATTTTCAATCAAATTCAAGTTGGATTTTGTAATTGACTGAAATGTACTATAGTCATTATTGCTGCAAGCACATACCGCAGCATAATTTTTTAACGTAAAACGAGTCACTGTGTTAAAGAATATTTTCTTTAATCGGCTAGCGTAATGCGTATGAAAAAAACCACCATGAGTCGACAGTATTATTTTTTTTCTGTGTATAAACCGGGTTAAAGATAAAAAATCAGAAAAGAAATCAATACCATGCACGTGCACAATATCAGCTGAGTTAAGCTTGCTTAAAATTGAGAATGCAAACGGGTATTTATAAGATCCAAAGTATGGAATTCGCGTAATACAAATACCATCTATTTCATCCTGTGTAGCCAGTTTCGCGGAATTTTGATGAAACACGCGATCCAATGAAACAACCTTCACTTCGTAGCCAGCCGCCTTCTGCTCAATAGCCAAGCTGCGAACGAAATTTTCCAAGCCACCCACTGACGGATAAAATTGCCTAACAACATGAATTATTTGTACCGCCATATAATATCCCTTTATTTTTTTTCGGTATAAAGTTTGGTAGCCTCACCAACAAAAAAAGCAAGAACCTTTCCTTTATTTGCATTAGCTTTTATTTCAAATCGAATGGAATTAATTTTATCAAAAGGTCTAGTTAGCAGAGAAACACCAGAAGCTAAAAACCATTGCAAAAAGCTTCTCATTAAGTAACCACAACGAATTAACGGATTTTTTCTATTTACAATAATAAGCTGATAAGTTTCACCAACTCCCAATGCTTTTTTTAACAAAAAATCTTTATTTAACCTATGCTCTTCAACAGTTTCTGAGACACAGGCCTCTCGACATGCAATAATTTTTTTATTGGCTAAAGTCATACGGTACAAGAGATCAGTGTCTTCTCCACCAGTTTGGTTAAACCTAGTATCAAATAACATATCGACAGGTAGGCTACTTCTTTTGATTAACGCATTTCCAATTCCCGCCACCTCTAATGAACAACCTGTTTTCGGAAAAGTTCGCCCAAAAAAATCCCCTTTTAATAACCATACCGGGGTAGATTTAGGATAAATAGTCTTAACACGCCCAATAATTACATCCGCATCATAACTAATAGCACTACTATACAATTTTGAAATCCAATCAGTGGCAGCCACTTCGTCATCATCAATAAAAGCCAACCACTTTCCCGATGCTTGTTTTAGAGTAGCATTTCTTGCAAATGACAACCCTTGCCTAGGCTCAATTTTATGGTGAATAGTTAACTTACTCCTTCTCCTAAAGGACTCTACTATAGGTAAAGATGATCCCTTACTATCGTTATCAACAATACACAGCTCCAATTGCAATTTATTAGCAATAACTTGCGATTCAATGCTATTTAACGTATCCAATAGTGACTGACGTTTATAGGTGCATATACAAATAGAGATTAACTCTTTGATCATGATTTTTCATCCATATAAATTTGTTCCAACCTAAATCGCGCAATTAAGAAGAAAATAATAATCTGCAATAACCAAATCAAACTATAACCCCGTGCGATACTACTTTCAGTTAGATTGTGTAACAAAGTTAATAGAATTATCGTCCAGGTTGAAAATGCAACGACTGGTAGCTGTGCTCTTATATACGCTACATTCGTTGAAAAAGACTTTAAAACAAACAGATAGACACCAAAGCCAACAATTCCGAGTTTGGCAATTAAATCTAAATAGCCATTATGTGCCTGGTTCAATAATGTAATAAACCCCTCTCCGTATTGAATGTTAGGGGAGTTAAATCCAACCCCCCAAAAGCCGCCATAACCATATCCTAGCAACAGTTTTTCTTGAATTTGCTCCCACATAAATATCCAGATCACATCACGACCAGTAAAGCTTGGATCAGCCATAAATAAACCTAAGAACTCTTGAACAGCTAAACCAGTAAAAGCTAGGACTAAAGCAAAGAGAAAACCAAACACCACTAACAACATCAACAATAAACTGCCAGTTGACATCTTAATACGTTGGGATAATTTAAATAACATATGAACGGTTAAAGGGCAGATAAGTAACAATGCTATAGATGTTTTTGATACCGAAATTAGTAGCAAAAAACACCAACACATCAAGTAAAGATTATTTACGAACCTATTAATAATTAATACGGGCAAATGACGTACAGTGCAGCCCGTATATATTGCGATAACAGCTATAGGTCCTAAGGAGTTTTTATGGCCATGAACTCCCGCAAAATAACCTTCTAAATCAAAACCCATGCCCAACAATAGAGAGATAACATTCAAAAATAACGCTATAAATGCCACCCTATAAAGAACGGCAAACATTTGAACTGGGGTTTTCAAGTAAGTGATAGCCACAGCAGTAGAGAAGATGATAAAAACAAATAGAATTGATCGCCGCATGGTTATCATTGGCACGTCAGACCAAATTACACTCACCATTACCAACAAAGAAAGAATCGTTAAAGCTAAATTTTGCTTTACCATATCTTTAAATAACCGAGGGTTCCTGAGTACAGCAAACACAGACAATAGAAATAGTCCGAGCCAGTAAATTTGGTTTATTATATTGCTACTTGAATTACTCGTAGCCGCCAACTCCAACTCTAGATCTTGGAAATTATGCGAATCAAACAGAGGGAATATTACATTCATTCCATAAGCTAATATAAAAAATAAAATCAGTAGTGCAATGCGATTATTAGTTGTAAGGTCTTGTGACGTATTAGCAGAAAGCCAATTAAGAAGGCGACTCATGCACTGCACTTCCTTGCTTTGAGTATTTTAGCGTGTATTTAACGATATATATTGTCGTTAACAATTCACCAATTACGATTGCAAGCACTATTGAATTTTCCAACCCCTGTAATGCCAGAATAAAGGTAATAGTTAACGCTGCAAATGCGCCAATCAATGTAGAAAAAGCAAGACTCTTAAATTCAAACATAGCTTGAGCTGCAATACTAAAAGTACTCCGCACATGCAATATCAAAGTTGCAACAGCCCACAGCGCAACCACATAGCCAATATCACCATAATCCTGGCCAAACATTTTGTCATGCAAATAAGGCCACATTAACCATAACAATAACCCAAAGAATAAATTAAAAGCAACAAAGCCCAGCAGGCTAAACCAGACGATTTTTTGCATTTCGCGTGTTTCATTTACCTGATAAAGAGCGGCCAATTTTGGTCGAGCAATTCGTCCCCAAGCTCCTGTTAACAAATTTAGAGGTCCAAAAAAGACCCTGCCTGCTTGAATCAACCCCACTTCAGCCGTACCAAGAAGAACACTTACGATGAAAATATAACCCCTGTTTTGAAGCTCAGTTGTTATCATTCCAAAAAACGACCAGCGACTATCTCGCCAAATAAAAGCGCTATAAGTATCGATACTTCTATATATAGCCGAATAGCTAACATTTAGCTGCACTTTCAGTTTAATGACTAATGCAACCAATAAATTACTTACTGCAATTATCAGCAATACATCACCTAATGATAAAAAGGCATCATGTATCGTATAGAAATATACAAACGTACAAAGTAATACGCCTGCTATTCCACAAAGCTCTACTATCGCAACAAGCTGCATCATTCCTTTGACAATGGCAATATTTTTATAAAACTCTTTAATCAACAGACTGCTAAAATACACCCCCACCAATATGACCAAAAAATACTCGAAATTCGTAAAACAATAAACAAATACTAAACTTGTAATAACTGTAGCCACAACGAGCACTAGGTTAAAAACCGCTAAAGAGGATTCAATCTTTAACCATTTCCCCGTCTTCTGATGCACAGGACGTAGTATGGAGTATGGAGTATTAATCATTGCGTTTTGCACCCCCACAAGAATAAGCCCGACAGCAAAAATAATAGCAAAAATGCCAAACATTTCCGTCGGCCAAAACTTAATCATATATAGGGATAGTGCGAATTGAAAAGCACTGGTGCAGGCTTGATTAAATAAAGACATGATTACTTGTTTTTTCATTTACCTCTACCAATTAACACCACCTTGAGTAGCAATGAATTTATTGCCATCAATTTCATTCGATGTTTCATAATCATAAAATAGACCAGTTCCCATTCATTATTAATTTGCAATAAGGAACCTTGTCCAATATTTTGCGAATTGAGCGCTTTTAATTTACACTCGCAGGCTAAAATATTTCGCATATAAGAAATAATAAGCTCACCTCACAGCCTTATCAAAGAATATATCTTCGATTCATAATAACTATCTATTCATCAACATCAGAAACACATAGAATGAACTGCGATCATTTGGCTTTCACCTTAGCAACCCATTTTTCACCCATTGATACACCATTAAAAGTATTGCAAGATCATTCTATAAACCTTAATGATATAAACTATCTCGTTTCGAATTTAAAAATGGTTTACCCCTACTAATCATTCCCAAACAAATCACGGGTATAAACCTTACTAATCACGTCTCCCAAAACATCGGTCATGCGGTTCGCCACAATCACATCGGCCATTTCTTTAAACTGCGTTAAATCTTTAATCACCTTAGAATGAAAAAACTCATCCCCGGCCAGTTCAGGTTCAAACAGAATCACCTCTATGCCCTTGGCTTTAATACGCTTCATAATGCCTTGAATGGCCGAGGCTCTAAAGTTATCCGATCCGGTTTTCATAATTAAACGGTAAATACCCACCACGCTTGGGTTCTTTTTAACAATGGCATCGGCAATAAAGTCTTTGCGGGTGGTATTGGAGTCTACAATGGCGCTAATCATGTTATTGGGCACGTCTTTGTAATTGGCCAATAGCTGTTTGGTGTCTTTGGGCAGGCAATAACCGCCGTAACCAAATGATGGGTTGTTGTAGTGGTTACCAATGCGAGGGTCTAACCCTACCCCTTCGATAATTTGCTTGCTGTTTAGGCCGTGGCTTTCGGCGTAGCTGTCTAGTTCGTTAAAGTACGATCCCCGCATGGCCAAATAGGCATTTGAAAACAGCTTTACCGCCTCGGCTTCGGTTGTATTGGTTTGTAATATGGTTATGTTTTCTTTTATTGCGCCTTGGGCCAGTAACTTGGCAAAGGTTAGGGCTTGCTGGTTTTGGCTTGCGTCGCTGCCCACTATTATGCGTGATGGGTGCAGATTGTCGTACAGGGCTTTGCCTTCACGTAAAAACTCTGGTGAAAATAAGATGTTGTTGCAGTTAAATTTTTGGTTTATGCCCTGGGTATAGCCCACTGGCACGGTGGATTTAATCACTATGGTGGCCTGGGGGTTGTATTGCTGTACGCCTTTTATAACGGCCTCTACCGAGGCGGTATTAAAGTAGTTGGTGTCTGGGTCGTAATCGGTGGGGGTGGCTATTATTACAAAGCTGGCATTGGCATAGGCCTGGGCTTTATTTAACGTGGCGGTAAAGTCGATTTTTTTATTGCTAAGAAAGTCTTCTATCTCGGTGTCGCTAATGGGGGATTGGCGATCGTTTAATAGCGCTATTTTTGCAGGGTCTAT
>MAAA01014380.1_pt1 | contig 11179 bp, 15 predicted proteins | sample 1115971 | NCBI WGS metagenome assembly MAAA01 (sample SAMN04961123, study PRJNA320927) | seawater metagenome | isolation source: sample BD02T6 sea water enriched with oil for 6 days | place: USA:Gulf of Mexico | collected 2013-07-27 | reverse complement strand
TTAATATCGCGATGGCTTCGCGTATTGCGGTACGGGTGGCCATGTTATTTACCTAAATTCTTTAAAACTTTTTGTTTGTATTCACGCAACAGATTAATGCGCATGTTGTGGCGCATGGCACGATGGGTGGCTAGTTTGGTTTGCGGTTTCAATACCCGCTCCACATTCACCCCTTGGGCTTTTAAAGGGTATGCCCCTTTACCTTCACGCATAAACACCTGGGCTTTACCCACCAGATTCTTGGATGGAGTCTTACGGCCACGGCGGTTTTGTTTGGGGTTATCGGTGGCGGTGGCAATAAACGCCCCTGGTAATAAATATTTACCGGCGGCCACTCCCCCGGGTACCGTTTTGGCTCTTAACTTAATGAGCGGTATCGGTGCCAAACCACCCCAGATACTGGCGGTCATGTTTTTTACTTTGGCGCCACGTACTTTCACACGGGGCCGCAAATGCTTTTGTGATATTGATAATTTCGCAGCGGATTTACGCAGCGCCACCGGCTTCACTTCGCGGGCGGTTGTAGTTAATGCCTTAGCATGAGCATGGCGCACCTGTTTGCCGCCAAGCTGCTTGAATACTTTATCAAGCTGCTGATCAAGCTGTTTGGCGTTGCCGCTAAAACTCATAACACCTGGCCAATATAAATGCGCAAGGCACCCAACAGGGCCACCTGAACACTGATCACGATGGACAATTCCACAACACCATCGGCATCCAGTAAATCAACCTGGTCACCTTGTTTTAATTTTTGCAGGTGATGGATCGAGATATCGAATTGATCTGTTTTAATCTTGCCGCCGGCACTCGGGTCTAGTGACGGTTTGGCGATACAGCGATCGATGGACGACTCGCCACCGGTCAGGGGCGAAACAACACAATCCTGGCCCTGAAGGACCAGAACTGTATTGGCTGCCAATTCGGCATGGGGGTTCACCGCTTACGCGCCAGACTGCAGGCGAACTTTAACCGTGGCCGATGGGTTGGTCACTGCTTCCACAACATGACCAATCATTGCACCTGAAGCCGTGGCATTCACACCACCTGAACCGTTGGAATACACCACTGCGCCCTGGGCCAATGCCAAGGCAGAGGTTTTGGGTACTTCATAAACGCCTTCGGTATCCAACTGGTAAGTTTCGTCAGTCTCGGCAGAGTTAAGGGCAACACCCACCAACTTGCCTACTTCTTTCAACTCGCCAGAAACAACGGCACCGCCGGCGACTACGGCAATGATCTTGCCGTCTTGAATTTTGTTCGTTGCCATGATTTTTTATCTCCAAAAATATCGGGCATAAAAAACCTCCGTAGTGGAGGTTTTATTTAACGGGTTAGGTTTGCGCGGTTAGGCGCCAACGTGCTTAACCAAACCACGGAAGTCCGCAACACTGGCCGCGAAGTCATGGCGCACTTTAAGGTCCAGCGCATCCGACTTGAAGTCGATCTGGGAATCAATGTAGACACCCTCTTCGCCTTCCAGATAGCCGTAAATCAAACCGTCTACCAGGTTAGGATCACCAATACCGTAACTGGCCACAGCAGAAGCCGCATCCAGCTCGGCTTCGGCAATGATGTTTAAGCCCGTGAACGGATTCACGTTGCCGGCAGAGGCCGCCACAATACTGGCCACAATCTTCTGCGCATCGGTTTCAAGGGAAGCCGGTACCACCACAGTGCCCAGCGGGGTATTGAGTGCATAACCGGTTTCGCCTTGGGCCGCGAAGGACTTCTGCAAACGCAACAGCTTGCGCATTTGGCTAAGCAGGGCCACATCAAACGATGCTGCGCCGGTGATTAGGTTCTTGTGATCGGCATGGAACAAAGCCTTGTTGTCTTCGCCCATTTTTGGGTTATCGGTTAACAACCCATAAACCATACGGTTTTCGTTTAAGGCGCCCTGAGCACCCATCATCATGGGCAGGCGGCTGAAGGCATCCATATCATCGTTGATGATCATCTCGCGAGAGATGCGAATGATGCGGCCCTTGGTCTGCAAAGTGATGGTCTCTTTGCTGTCCTTTAAGTGGCCCAGCTTGTATTCACCATTTTCGCCTTTACCAAGTAGACCAGGCGCATCACTCATGCGTGTAATGTTCTGTTTATTGAAGTTGCGCATGTTGCGGCGCGAGGCAATTTGGGTGAATGAACGCTGGCGAGCTTGATAGCCGCGAGCCAATTCATTGTTGGCCACATCGGCAAAGATGCTGGGCAGGTCAGACGTGGAATGCAATACCGCCGCCGCAATTTGATGCGGTGACATGCCAGCGGTGGACACACTGTTATGCATGAGAATTTGACGCGACACATCGATCAAACTCATGTGCGCAAATTCGTTGGAGCCTTCAATGACGTTTGCACCTGGGGCGCAGCGGTGCAAGATGGCAGCCGATACATCGGCAGACATTTGCGCGCGGCCATCGTTGGTGACAACGGCGGCACGGCCTGCAGGAATATTATCTTTATCCGTCTGCTCGTTTAGCTTGAGCGTTGCGGTGCGGGCCGCTTCGATGGTGGTGCCATCGTCAATCCACTGCTGCATCACGGCGCCAGCAACTTTGTGCATCGATGCCAGGGAGCGCAGTTCGGTTTGGCGGCCACGCTCGGCGGTGATGCCGGCTTCACGCATGGCGGCTTCGGCGGCTGGATCGGTTACTAGGTTGTCACCGGCGGCTGGAGTAGCTGCTGGGGTGGCCGAATGCTGGCCTGCTGACATTTGTGCTGTCTTCACGGGTATTTCCTCTGGAGGTTCTTCAGTTGATGCCGCAGGCGCGGCGGTTATGGGTAATTGCATTAGGGCAAAAACGCCCTGGGGTAATTCTTTTTCGCCAAGGTCCATGTGGTGAGCAACGGCTTCCACTGGATCCAAAATGGTATCGATCAAACCATGTTCAAGGCACGCTTCGGCATTCAGCCAGGTATTGGCCTTCATCATGGCCAGCGCTTCTTCTTCGCTTAAATTGGTGTGCTCGGCATAAACAGACGCGGCTTGCTGGGTAAACATATCCAGGGTATCTGCCGCGGCTTTTAAATCTTCAGCGTTTCCCTGCACGGTGTTCTGGGCCATGTGCAAAAACTGGAAAGCGTTGCGGGGCATACGTACTTCATCACCGGCCAAGGCAATCAAGCTGGCAATGGATAACGCCATTCCGTCAATGGTCACCACCACACGGCGATCGCTCATCTTCAGCGCGTTATAGATGGCCAAGCCTTCTAATATGTTGCCGCCATCGCTGTGAATGCGCACATGCAGGTCACCGGTGGGGTTGGCATACTCTAACTGCGAGACAACCGACAACGCATCGTTGCCTTCCCACCAATCGCCGATGATGCCGTACAGCATCAACTCACCATTTGAATTGATGTAGTTAGTGGCGCTGGTGCCTACCGACATAGGATCGGTGGCGGCCATGGTGGCGCTGCTTGCGAGAAGGCTAGCTGTCGCCACTGCCAGGGTTAGATTTTTCATCTTCATCTGTTTTTTCCGGGTCTGGGGTATTGTTACCAGCACCGGAAACACGGCGCGGGTCGGTATCTAAGATCAAATCATAGCTATCCAGCCATTCATTCCACTGTTCGTATTGCTCAAGAATTAACTCTGGGTTATCGCCCTGCTCGATCAAGGCACGCTGCATGGGTTTTAAACCAGCACGTACCGCTTTAATTAGTGGTGGAATCTCTTTGGCTGGATCAAACATTTCGCGGCGCGGCGGTATCCACTGGCAGCTCATGTTGCGCATGGGCACGCCTTCCAGGTCCAACGCTTCCTGCAGCCAGCCAAAAATCTTATTGAGCATCTGCGGGATAATGATGCGCGACCGATCGTTGGAATTTTTACGGTGCATGCCCAGCCAGCCCATGCGCCCAGAGGTAAAGTTCACCTGGCTGTAATCGCCGGTTAATGCCTCATAGGTAATGCCAAACACGGCAGCAATGGAGTGCAGTTCCTGACTAACAAAACCATCTTGCCCGGATACATTGGGCGGCTGGTTAAATTCAAGTTTTTCGTTTTGATTCAATTTCAGAATCATGCCTGGTGTCATACGGGAAGGCAGCGGGTCGCCTGCCACCGAATTACTGCCAATTCCGCCCGCTTGCGTCACCGAGCCCACCATGCAGGCGGCGATTTTCATCAGCTCAAGGCGCGCATCCTGGAAGTCATCCAGATTTTTAATTTTGCTAAAACAGGATAAACCCACCGGTAGGCCACGAAATGCCCCAGGGCGTTTACAATCAAACAGGTGAATAATATTTGCGGCATCATGACGCTTGGATTTAAGCGTAAGCTTTTTAAAGAAGCCCGCATCACCAGGATGTTGATCAAATAGCCAATAAGCCACAGTGCGATCGCTATCATCAAACTCAACGCCGTTAATAATACTGTTGTTATTTTCTGAGTTAGTGCCGGTTCTGTTGTGGTCAAGGTAGTCTCCTTCCAACATCTTTAACTGCAGGTTAATGCCACTTTCAGGCTCAAGAGTGCGCTGGCGAACAATCAATACTTCGCCGCGGGTGCAGGCGGTTTGCCAGGCTAAAAACTGGGTACCAAACAAGTTATGCACGCCATACACATCGGCGCTTGCACTGTTCACCCAGGCATCGATACGGACCTGGGCATCGGTTAGGCGTTTCTTTTGGCGTTTGCTTTTATCCTTGGTACGCAGTTGGGGGCGTATGCCTTCGCCTATGGTGTGGTGCACTTTGGCATCGATGGCCGCTTCATAAATAGGATTGTTGCGCAGCAGGTCGCTGGCATTTTTACGGGCAATTACCAGGTTGGCACTGGCCACGGCTTTGGCACTGCCATCGCCGGTTACCTTAAAACCACGGCGACCGTTGCCGGTGGCGTCATAGTGGCTGCTAGCGTTTTGCATCTTCTTTAACGATGACAACGACTGTAAATTAAGGGCACGACTTAAACCCAGTTTTGGGCTAATGGCACTAATGAAACTTTCGAGAATGTTCATTAGCGGTACCCTTTATCAAATTGTGGCAAGTAGTGCTGGCGCTCTACCACGGGCGCACCTAACTCGGCTTTTAACTCATCACGAATCTCGCGCATCTCAGCGAGGTTTCGATATTTACTGGTCACGCCGTCATAGGTCACTTCAGTCACACCAGATGCGATCGCCGCGTTAATGGCGTTTAATTGTGCTTGGGTGGCCATTAGTTTTTATTCCAATAATCAGATTCGTCTGCCTTTTTAGCGGCAGGTGGTGGGCTTTTCGGGGGTGTCGGCAAGAGGCCGGCTTGTAAATCCAGACCGTTATAAATCTCTGAATAGATCAACGCGCCGGTGGCATAACGGCGACAATCCCATGCCTCGTTTCGCACATTCGGTGGGCATTCCCACAAACCAATCTCGCGGCCTTTAACCCATTTTCTAATTTTTTCTTCAGCAGTGAACATCTGAAAATAACGCAGGTCATGGCCACTAAAATTGGTTTCTTCATCATCTGAAAACGGCCAATGACACATGGGCACTGGGTCAATTCTGTTTACTTGCCGAGCCACTAGGTCACCCACAGAGGTGGTACCCAGCATAAACAGATGACAACCGGCCTCTTTTGCTTTTTGCGATCCAGATAGCTTTATGTAACTGGCTCCAACCTGGTAATCACCTTTACAGGCCACCCACCAATTGGGGTCTATACGGGCCGACATAGCCAGCATATCGTCATAGAATGAACCGGCTACATCGTGAAAGATCGCCCCAATCGGAAGTTGCAGGCCGTCTTCACGTTTAAAGCTGCGACTAAGCAGCGTTAATAATTTTTGTTGAATCACTGGGTCATCTGGGGCACCCAATAATTCACGGTACTCAACACTCCAGCTTTTTTTACCAACGCCCCAAGCCACGATTTCATAAGCGAATCGATTGTCCTGGGTATCAACACCGGCTGTTAAGTAAATGGCCTCTTTAGGCAATACCTGCTGGCCGGTTTCATCTTTAGGATAATAAGAGCGGCGATTCCACAATGCGGTGGCATCAAGCTTTTCGGTTTTTCCGGTTTTCCAGTACTGGCCCAATGTGGTGTTGGTGAACACCTGCAGGGATTCTTTATCGGCCTTGGCTTCAAAGAACTCAAAAACAATGGTGGACCAATGACTGGTGGGCGAATATGCGGCCCATACGATCACGCAAATATGGCGCGGGGTTTTAATTTCTAAACCGGTTTTAACCGAGTAAAAATAAAGACCATCTTTGGTTTTTACATCGGCGCCCAAATCTTGCCACACACATTGGTCGGCGTTATCCAGATAATCTTCGTAATAAAATTTATCACTGCAGTGCTCACACTGGTAGTGAACCGACTCGGGGTCGCCTTCATCCCAACGCAAGCCAAACGGGTCTTTACCGTTGCCAAATTTTAGGGTTTGCAGTTCGTTGCAGTGCGGGCAAGGGATGTAACATTCCAGCCGACAATCAGCCATGGCCTCGCGTTTTTCTATGTGGCTGCTACCAGATACCGTGGGGGTGGTACCTAATATCTTTTTGGGAAAAAACGAACCCACCAGCCGTTTGAACATCAGCAGGATGGGGTTGCCTTCCTTCGATGATTTACCCTGTACGTTCTGCACAAAGGCATCAATTTCGTCTGCGATCACCACGTCTTTTGATAATTCGCGGTAACCACCAGCAGCATGGCCACCCCTGATATGCAGGCTGGCACCAATGAACTGCTTAAATTCTGCGTTATTTTTTTCTGTTTTCTTGCCCAGGTCTGGAAGGATTGCCGCCAACGGCTTGCAATCTCGTATCGCGTTATCCAATTCCAGAGTGGTAAATCTGGCGGCTTTTTCAGCATCTTCGCGCCAGATGCCCACGTTGCGCTTTTTATGTTCTATCAGATACCCGGTGGCGGCCAATAACATCTTGGTGTAACCGATGCGGGCCGACTTTCTTAAATCGACTTCCTGCACATCGTCATTGCCCATTAAATTCAATGGGACCACTTGCACTGGTTGAGTAGTCCAGGGCCCTTCCTGGTAGGATGATTCTGGCGATAAATAAAAGTGTTTATCGGCCCATTCCACCGCCGTCATAGGCTTGGTAATTCTAAGAGCCTGCAGCCCCGTCTTGATCGAGTCCCTGATCGACTGGATTGTATCCTGAGAGATCGACATCAAAATCAGCTAACTCGTTACAAAGATTGGCCACTTCTTTTTTCGCGGCATCGATGCTGCGCCCTTTGAGCGCAGGATCGGCCAATTTTAATTTCATGGGCAAGGTGCTCAAGCTGGCGACTATTTGCGTTGCCAGTTGCGCGACCGCATCGGTTAAAATCCAGATGGGGGCATATTCTTTTTTCAAAATGTGCAGACGATATTCGCGAGTATCTGCATCTAATAATTTTTTCCTGGCATCCTGAAGCGGCACGTTAATACCGCCAATTAGGTCACCAAGTTCCACGTCATCATCATCACCGGGGGTTTTCTTTACCTGCCCAGTTTTCTGACCACGCAGGTAATTAATGTACGCTTTTCGACAGTCATCAAGGTCAAGCCCGCCCTTTCCCTTAGAGCCAGGAAGTATGCTGCCTGCAATCAAGTTCCTTACTTGCCGTTCGCTGATATATAGGTGTTCAGCGACCTCTTTTTGTATCGCCATAAAATATCAACCAAGCGGCTGTGAAATTTCCGCATTTACACAAAGCGGAAACGGAACCGCATAATTTTTTTTAATATAAAATGAGCCAGGGCGCGCGCCCCCTGAACCCTCGTGCTTCAGATGGCGCAGGAGGACCCAACCCAGGGGGTGGGTGGCGTGATACGTCCGGTATTGAATGTCATCGATTATTCCTAAATCTCTGCTTATTTCGGCGGCTTTGGGCTGGCTTGTACTGCCAAGGATGGAAGCCATCCACTTGCTCTAGGGTATCTTGCCATGTGCCGTTAAACTGAATTGCGCGATCATCTATATAGGCTGTAGCGTGTGGTTTGTAATCCACAATGTCATCCACTTCTATGCCGTGGACGTTGAGCCAATCTTGTATGGCGTCTATGCCACCAGGTGTATTTGCTCGACAGGAAAATACAACCACATTATATTCTTGTCTCAACTGCTCAATGGCATGAGCAACACCAGGCACGGGCTCATCGTTGATAATAGTTGAGTCAATAAAGTTTCGATTAAGATGGATAACACCATCAAAATCTAATGCGATTGTTTTCATATCCACGTTTAATAAAACGCGCGATCTTGTATCGCGACGATGTCGCTGGCGGTCTTAACAGCCATAAGGTCTGGCCAGGATGTCGGCCTATTGGTTAGCATTACCTTCCAGCTAAGGACATCAGGTTGATTGCGGGAACTGTTAGCCGTTAATGTTTGCAGTATCTTATTCAGCAATATCAGCATGGCATTATCAATGGGGTTGCTGGTTCTGTTGGCGAGCAATCCAAGCAATGGCATGCCAGCCGATAACGTCATTAATATTATTGAAAGCCCTGGGTTATCCGCTATTCGTTCAATAAGAAACTGCGCCAAGAACTCAGTAGTGGTGCCGCTGTTATAGGCTGATATCAGCGCACTAAAAGAGAAGTCATGAGCAAACACTCCAACGGTGAGCTCGGCGGCCTGTACCGGTGATGGCACACAGACAAACATTACAGCTACCATGATAAAGGTAGCTGCCCAGGTGCATAGGGGTGACAGGTTCTTGGTAAGAATATCCAGCTTCATGCTTCCACCTCACTCAGTTTTTTAAGGATGTCACACAATACAGCTGGATTTTTGTGTGGGTAAAAAAAGGTATAAACCTCTTCACCATCGATCGTTTCACGCAACCACATTATCTGGCGAGACATAGGGCGAAGATCAACATGAAGCATGGGGCGTGGCTTGCCACGGTAAGTTGTATCAAGATAAATGCCGATGCCACCGAACTTGCAACGCAATGCTGCCAAGAAGGCTTCAGCAATGTGGCAACCCACAAACACATCACCGGCATTACATAACCGGCCAATGGCGTAATGGTAACTGGTACGCTTACCCGACTCCCGAGCCCAGCCATTCTTGTTAGGGCTAGGTGTAATCGGATGACCCAAAATCTCACGGAAGGATTGCAGTTCTAAGATAATGCTTTCATCGATCTTATCTAAATCAGTATGGGCAAACTCTGATTCAGAAAAGTTATCAATAGAGTTCCAATCAAGTTGACTGGCTGGATAATTACCCATGACTATCAATTCCTCGCCGTTGATTTCTGTCTACCAACACAGCCAACTCTTGACCATGCTGATCAAGCTTTTTACCATGATCATCTAAGCGAGACTCATGGCGAATGTGACGCTTTTCGTGATCGGTTAACTTTGCGGTGACCTGACCTAAGATTCGGCCAAACCATAAACACATGACCGCCAGATTCGTGGCCATGCCTATAATAATTACAATGGAATCAATGGATAATTCAGGCATAAAAAAATGCCCTCACAGGCTTTTAAACATGGAGGGCCAATCGCTACTGTTAAACTGAAACCAAAAAGCCCCGGCCAGAATGAACTGAACCGAGGCTTTCTTTGGTGGCCTTTGCTTAACCGCAAAAACCACATCATGACCAATAGTGTGCATTAAAGTTTAAACTGCCGCAACCCTATTTATGAGTTTAATTTAATCCGAACGGGTTGCACCAAATTGACCGGCACTAACCACTTCACATCGCGGGTCTTTGTACGTGACATGTTCTTTAAGGTGATTAATTACTTTTACCTGGTGGCTAACAGTTTCTTGGAATTGCTGGATAACGATATCAACATGATAAGCACCCAGCTCTGCATCAACCTTGCCCAGGCCATTACAGTGATGACATAAATCAATAACGCCTGCACCAAGACCCAAACTTGGTGCCTTACCGGCACCGCGGCAAAAATCACAATCGATTGCCGCGGTACCGATAAATCGGTGAGGGGGTTTTGGTTTCAAGTTAAGCCGCCAGCATTGATTGGCGCATTCCCATTGATGCCAGCATCCACTCACGGAATTTACAAAGCTGGCGCTGATAGGCGGCCTTGTTAATTACCTGGTCCCGAGGCAATAAACCCTTCTTATGATAGTACCCGGTTAAACGTGCAGCTTTAATCACGATAGTCGGTGGTTGGTCGTAATTGGGATTATAAGAGTCATGCAACGCACCATACTCAAAACGCCCGACATCTGCTGCCGTACGATTGGAAAGAGCCAGGTTGCCCACAGCACTATCAATGCACTGCTCTATTTCGTGATTTAAAACCAAGGTGTGATTTGATTGATTACTTTGAATGAAGGGTTGATCGATCGTTTGAGGCTTAAACCCCAAGGCGGCGATACTGCAACCACCACTTACCCACTTTGCCCAAGAATCCAGCCAGAGATCTAGCTGTGCATCAGTTAAGTGTGACATTTTGATTTGCCCGTTGATTGCCCTCGGGAGTGTATCAAATCAACGGCCTAGGTAAAAGCGGGGTTAATGTCTTCGATTTTAAAGTGGATTGATATTTAGTAATGGCCAGGGCAAGTGCATGTATTAACAAAGGGACGGGATCAACTTCACTGATAGCCGTTATCACTTCAATCAAGTCATCAACGACTAATATCAGGCTTCCAATACAGAGCAGAACACTTCTCAAGGATGTAAGGCGCATAATCATTATTCCAATAGGGTCATTTTATATTGAGGTGAACCGCAGTCGGGTTGACTGGGTAGCCCTTCAATACATTGAGCCTAAAGGTTGGGGCTTGGTCTTTCGTCCGAATTTTTCCAAGTATCTCCACACTTTCTTTTGCCAATTCCATTCCGTCTCTCCGTGCGATTGAATTTGAATGGAATCGTACAGTAGTTTTTTATGGGCGTTTCAGGTGGCCACTTTCGGTAATTGTGGATAAGCGCTATAGCCCAATAGGTGTATAGCCTCTAGCAGAGTTTGATCGATAAATACCTGCAATCGGGGATAACTTATTCAAGAGTTAACCATGGAATTTCTTATATTCATCATTGGCCTGCTGGCGATTAGTATCAATCAGATCGGCTAAATCCTGAATATGGCAATGCCAGGGGCACTTGTTACTCGACGTCATCCGAAAGAAAGCGATAGGAAACTCATTGGCCGCGGCCATTCGTTTGGCTTTGGCTAGATTGTTTATACCAAAGTATTTTGGTGCCACCTCTTCCAGGGGCAACACCGGGCTTTCGAATTCAGCCAT
>MAAA01014379.1_pt1 | contig 11180 bp, 11 predicted proteins | sample 1115971 | NCBI WGS metagenome assembly MAAA01 (sample SAMN04961123, study PRJNA320927) | seawater metagenome | isolation source: sample BD02T6 sea water enriched with oil for 6 days | place: USA:Gulf of Mexico | collected 2013-07-27 | reverse complement strand
ATGCATCGATTGCCCATGTTTGAAAAAGCACTGCGCGGTGATTTAACCGTATCCGAGTGGTTAGAGGGTCATCTTATTAATTTGCCTAGTTCACCAATAGGAATAGCTAAATAACAATGACGAAGAAGGTAGCAGTATTTACAGGTACTCGAGCCGAATATGGCTTGTTGTACTGGCTAATTAAAGACATCCAGGAAGATTTGAGTTTAAGTTTGCGGTTGCTAGTATCTGGCACGCATTTGTCGCCTGAATTTGGGCAAACTTACACCCAAATAGAAAAAGATGGTTTTCAGATAGATGAAAAGGTTGAAATGCTTCTTTCATCTGATACAGCTGTTGGCACCGCTAAAAGTATGGGGCTAGGAGTGCTTGGTTTTGCAGATGCGTTATCGCGTTTGGCTCCCGATGTGCTGGTTGTACTGGGGGATCGTTTTGAGGCTTTGGCAGTAGCGCAGACCGCAATGATATTGCGTATCCCTGTAATCCATCTTCACGGTGGGGAGATCACAGAGGGTGCTTATGATGATGCGATACGACATGCCATTACTAAGCTCAGTTATTTGCATGCTACATCAACCGAAGAGTATAGGCAGCGTGTAATTCAATTGGGTGAGGCTCCCGAACGAGTTAAAAACGTGGGGGCAATTGGTTTGGATCACTTCCAGCGTGGTTCTTTTATAACTCTTGCGGAGCTATCTAGGTCACTAGACTTTAAGCTGAATCTGCCTTTTTTCCTAGTGACCTATCATCCAGTTACATTGGCGGATGAAGTACCTGAAACATCTTTTCAGGCGTTACTAGATGCCCTTGATGAGTTTCCTGAGTATCAAGTTATACTGACTTACCCTAACGCGGATGATGGTGGTAGGCGCATAATTCCAATTCTTGAAGAGTACAGTGCTGCACGCTCAAAGCGAGTTCTGTCCATTCCGTCTTTGGGGCAAGCTCGATATTTGAGTGCAGTTAAAAACGCTAGCGCTGTAATTGGTAATTCTTCTAGTGGTATTATTGAGGTACCTTCATTCGATGTGCCGACGGTCAATATAGGGCAGCGTCAAAAGGGTCGTTTGGCGGCAAAAAGTGTACTAAATTGTAACCCTGATAAGAAGGCTATTCAAGAGACCATCAGGCTAGCAATCGAATATAATAGCAATCTTTCAAGAGAAAAGCCTTGCAATCCTTATGGTCAAGGAGATGCCAGTCGACAAATCATTGGCATGATTAAGGCAATGAAGTTTGAGTCAACCAAGGTGTTTCACGATTTGAAGGTAATGATATAATATGACATTAATTATCGCCGAGGCGGGCGTAAATCATAACGGTGAAGAGAGGCTTGCCTTTGAATTGGTTGATGCTGCTTTGCACGCAGGCGCAGATATTGTAAAGTTTCAAACTTTTAAGGCAAAGGAGTTGGTTACATCGACGGCAAAGCAAGCAAGTTATCAAGTAAAGAACACCGGAAAGGAGGAGTCGCAACTAGAAATGCTGAGTCGCCTTGAACTCGGTTACGATTCACATCGTAGATTATTTGATTATTGTAATAAAAATAAAATTGAATTCCTCTCCACAGCATTTGATTTTGAAAGTCTTAACTTTCTTGTGAATGATTTAGGTTTGAAGCGCTTGAAAATCCCTTCTGGTGATATTACTAATGCACCGTTGGTTTTAGAGCATGCTAGAACTGGATGTGACTTAATAGTATCAACCGGTATGGCGACATTATCGGAGATTGAAATTACATTGGGTGTAATTGCTTTTGGCTATATATCTGACAAGAGCATTAATCCAAGTATAGAAGCATTCCAAGAAGCTTATTTTTCAGCTGAGGGGCAAGTTGCCCTAAAAGAGAAGGTCACATTGTTACATTGTACTACCGAGTACCCTGCTCCAATGGAAGACATAAACCTTAAGGCAATGGACACCATTGCAGTCGCATTTAAACTTAAGGTTGGATATTCGGATCATAGTAAGGGGACTGTCATTCCCGTCGCAGCAGTAGCCCGGGGGGCTATTATAATTGAGAAACACTTTACATTGGATAAAGAGATGGATGGCCCTGATCACAAGGCTTCATTGGATCCTGGGGAATTATCTGAAATGGTTGATTCAATACGTAAAGTAGAGTTGGCACTTGGTAATGGATTGAAGGGGCCTAGGCCTTCAGAGGTTAAAAATAAAGGCATTGCAAGAAAAAGTCTCGTTGCATCAGCTGAGATACCAGTTGACTGTGTTTTTAGTGTTAATAATATCGGGATTAAAAGACCTGGGAATGGAATAAGCCCTATTCATTATTGGGATCTTTTGAATAAGGCCTCTTCAAAAGAATATAAGGAAGGGGACTTTATCCTTGAATAAGCCTTTATTAATTCTAGGTGGTGGAGGGCATGCTTCGGTTCTTGTAGATATTTTACTTGAGCAGCGTCGCGAAATTGTAGGTGTAGTCAGCCCTGAGCTAATTTCCAGTAGGTCTGTGTTCGGTGCTATTCCGCAATATTTTAATGACGAAGATATATTAAGTTTTTCAACTGATGAGATTCTCCTCGTTAACGGAATTGGTTCTTTGCCTAAGGCAAATTTGCGCACCTCTATCTATAAAAAATATAATAAGTTAGGATATATATTTGAGACAGTCGTCTCCCTTAACGCTTTAGTTTCTCGTTTTTCTAGGCTAGAGCAAGGTGTCCAAATATTCCCTGGTGCTATTATTCAAGCTGGCTCTAATATTGGTGAAAATAGTATTATAAATACAGGGGTGATTGTAGAGCATGACTGTACTATAGGTATTAATAATCACATCGCACCGGGTGTAACACTAAGCGGAGGGGTATCCACAGGCGATCAAGTTCATATAGGTACTGGAGCCTCAGTTATACAGTCTATTAGAATCGGTAGTCATAGTGTTGTGAGTTCTGGTGCCGTTGTAACAAAATGCATTGGTGATAATAAAATTGCTTATCACGCAAAAGGAATAACAAGGGCAATAAAGAATCATGGATAAAAACTGGAAAGATATTTTAGCCTCAGCTTCTGACGACATTGCAGATGTTATGAATATAATAGATAAATCTGGTCTAATGCTGGCGTTGGTAGTTGATGAGTCTAATAATTTACTTGGCACCGTTACAGACGGGGATATTCGTAGGGCTTTATTGCAGGGAATGCCTTTGAATTCAAAAATTTCTGAGGTTATGAACACCTCTCCAACAACAGCTCCCTTTGCTACCCCTAGAGAGCCATTGCTTAAACTAATGGAAGAATTAGAGCTCCTGTCTATTCCTCTTCTTGACGGTAAAAAAATAGTAGGCCTAGAAACACTACGGCATGCGATTCAGAAAACTACATATGAAAATCCTGTTTTTCTAATGGCAGGAGGATTCGGGACCAGATTAAAACCATTAACGGATAATTGTCCTAAGCCTTTATTGAAAGTGGGTGATAAGCCTATTTTAGAGATAGTTTTACTTGGATTTATAAAGCATGGATTCACAAATTTTTATATATCGACCCATTTTTTACCTGAAATGATTCGGGAATATTTTGGTAGCGGTGAAAAATGGGGGGTGTCAATCAATTATGTTCATGAAGATATGCCGTTAGGTACCGGTGGAGCATTAGGGCTGTTGCCACCTGATTTACCCCAATTACCTATTCTCGTAGTCAATGGAGACGTGTTAACTACGATCAATTATGAGAAGCTTCTTAAATTTCATAATGACCAAAACGCTAGTGCCACCATGTGTGTTAGGGAGTATGAATATCAGGTACCATTTGGTGTGGTTGAGAGTGAAGGTAGTAAAATAATAAGCATGAAAGAAAAGCCAATTCAGCGCTTTCATGTAAACGCAGGGATTTATGTGCTCGGACGTGAAATTATAGATACGGTTGTTGAAGGTCAAAGACTTGATATGCCTGCGCTATTTGAACAGCATCAATCATCGAATACTTTAGTTTATCCTTTTTATGAGTATTGGCTTGATATTGGGCGTATGGATGATTTTAATCGTGCTCAATTAGATATTGAATCATTGGGTCTATAATATGATTGGTGATAAAAAAATACTGGCAATTATTCCCGCAAGAGGTGGAAGCAAAGGATTGCCAGGAAAGAATATTATGCCACTTGGAGGCAAGCCCTTAATTGGCTGGACTATCGATGCTGCGTTAAATACCAATTTTATTGATAAGACAATAGTGTCTACTGACTGCCAAGAAATTTCTAAAGTTGCAGTGCAGTTAGGTGCCTCGGTGCCGTTTATTAGGCCTGATGAATTCTCAAGCGACGAGAGTACAGCTGTGAGTGTTGTATATCACGCACTAAATACTATAGATGATAACTTTGACGTTATTGTTCTGTTGCAACCTACTTCACCATTCAGAAGCGAAAAGCATATTAGGGAGTCTTTAGAGTTGTATTTTTCTGAGAGTGCATCTTCTGTTGTTAGTGTATGTGAATCAGATAAAAGCCCCTATTGGTGTTTCTGGCGTAATGATAATAACTCTATTACTCCAATATTAAGTCAGGAAAATCAATTCTCTAGAAGACAGGATTTAAAGAAAGCATTTTCTTTAAATGGGGCTATCTATATATTAGATGTTAAAAAGTTTATAAATGAAAGAAAGTTTATTTTTGAAGACTCCCTTTCTTACGTAATGGATAAAGAATCCTCAGTCGATATTGACGATATGATGGATCTCCAGCTAGCTCAAGTTATATTAGGTGCAAAATGATAGAAAAAAGAAATATACAAGAGATGTACAACTTACCAGATAAAGTTAAGTTTTGTACAAAGTGCACAATTTCAAATCAAAGACCAAGGATTTCATTTGATGAAAATGGAGTTTGTAGTGCATGTAATTTTGCTGAATATAAAAGAACTAGTATAGATTGGGAGTTAAGGGATAAAGAATTAACTGAGCTTTGCAATCAGCATAGAAAAACCGACGGTAGTTATGATGTTATTGTCCCATGTAGTGGAGGTAAGGATGGTAGCTTTGTAGCTCATATGTTGAAATATGAATACAATATGAACCCTTTATGCGTCACTTGGGCTCCTTTATTGGCTACTGAGCTTGGCCGTAAAAACTTAGATAATTTTATTGGTGCTGGTTTCGATCATATTTTGGGAACTCCGAATCCAAAAGTTACTCGTAAATTAACTCAATTAGCATTTAAGCATATGGGCGACCCTTTCCAGCCATTTATTTATGGTCAGACAAACTTCCCAATGAAAATGGCTATCCAGCACGAAGTTTCATTGGTTATGTATGGTGAAAATGGTGAGGTAGAGTATGGAGGGGATATGAAAAATGCTTTATCTCCAACTCGAGAAATAGCTGATCATGACGGACATTACTTCTCCGGTAAACCCCCAGAGTTTTGGGCTGATCATGGATTGAGTAAGGCTGATTTGGCGCCTTTTTCTTCGCCACCAATGAAAAAAATACGCGATAACAATACCGAGATTCATTTCTTTGGGTATTACAAAAACTGGGATCCTCAGGAATGTTATTACTACGCAAAAGAGCATACTGGATTTACACCTAATACAGAGCGATCCGAAGGTACATATTCAAAGTATGCTAGCTTAGATGATAAGATTGATGGTTATCATTACTATCTTGCGTATATTAAGTTTGGTATTGGTCGCACGACATCTGATGCAGCACATGAGATTCGGGACGATAAAATAGAGCGTGATGAGGGTATTGCATTGATAAAACGTTATGATAGTGAATTTCCGGCTAAGCATTATCAAACGTTTTTAGAATTCTGTGATATTACCGAAGATGAATTTACGGCTGTTATCGATAGTTGGCGTAGTGAACATTTATGGTCAAAAGTTGATGGTGAATGGAAATTAAAAACGGATATAACTAAGTCATAATTTTTGGTGAAGTAGTAATGAAGAATGTACGTCTAATATCAAGATTAGATATTAAGGGGGCTAACTTGATTAAGGGCGTTCACCTTGAGGGCCTGCGTAAAATTGGAGACCCTCAAGAGCATGCCATTAAATATTATAAACATGGTGCTGACGAAATTATATATATGGATGTCGTTGCCAGCTTGTACGGGCGAAACAATTTAAGTGACATTGTGGAGCGCACAGCTGAGGATGTATTTATCCCAATTACAGTCGGGGGGGGGGTTCGTAGGGTAGAGGATGTTAGGCATTTATTACGGTGTGGTGCTGATAAAGTCGCAATAAATACGGCTGCAGTTCAAAACCCTTATTTATTGTCGGAGGTAGCTGAGGTATTTGGTAGTCAGTGTGTTGTCTTATCTGTAGAAGCTACGCGCCATGGTGATGATGAGTGGGGGGTATACACAGACAATGGAAGAGAAAAGTCTACTCTTGACGTTCGTGATTGGGTCTCTAGAGCTGTCGAACTTGGTGCCGGAGAGATAATGCTTACCTCGATAGATCAAGAAGGAACTGGAGGTGGGTTCGATTTGTCATTAATAAAACAGGTTTCAAGTGAGGTAGGTGTACCTATTATTGCAAGTGGGGGAATGGGCAGTATTGATCATATTGTTGAAGCTGTGAATGAAGGGGCCGATGCAGTTGCTATGGCTGATGTACTTCATTATAACAAAATGTCGCTTTATGATATTCATCGTGCTTGTAAGAAGAAAGGGCTTCATGTGAGGAAGCTTCAATGAATATTGGTGTTCTTGATTATGGGGCCGGTAACTTAAAGAATGTTTGTAGGGCTATAGAGCATTTAGGATATCGCTATAAATTACTTTCTAGTGTTGATGACTTTCAAAATGTTGACAAATTAGTTATTCCTGGTGTAGGGGCCTATAAGGTTGCCATGGATCAACTAATAGAGCTTGGTTTGATAGAGTCAATTAAGCTATTATCTGAGAAAGGTGTTCCTATATTGGGGATATGCCTAGGAATGCAACTTTTGTTTGAGGAGAGCTCAGAATACGGCAGGACTCAAGGGTTGGGTTTGCTTAGGGGTCATGTTGATAGTATCCCTTTGGTTTCTGAAGGCGGTGAGAGGATAAAGGTTCCTCATATAGGTTGGAATGAATTAATTATCGATAATCTTGGTAATGATATTGTCGAAGGTATTTGTCCAGATGATGCAGTGTATTTTGTACATTCATTTAAAGCTAATGTTTTTGATAAAGAAGATCTTATTGCACATTGTGTTTATGGTGATCAATTACTGCCTAGTGTAGTCAATAAAAAAAATATTTTTGGGTGTCAGTTTCATCCAGAAAAAAGTGGCGGGATAGGGTTGAAAATATTTAATAATTTCCTGAAATAAGCCTGTTTTGTTGTATTAATGTGATGTTATTGTTTTTCTGTTATAAATGTAGGCACTTTATAGTGCTTAGGTTACCTTGAAGTAATTGTTTAGAATACTTATATAGCATCTCACTAATGCATGTGGGTTTTAAGGTTTTATAGAACTCCCTTATTTTGTGTAACTCTATTGTCAATGATATATTAGATATTCTTTCTTTGAAAAAAGACTCACGATACTTCATTAACAATATTCTAGAATAAAATGAATCTCTTTCTTTGTGAACTTTAATGCTAATATGGTGAAGTGGTTTTTGCTAATGTTATAAGTGTCACAGGGGTGGCCGTCAGTATCGTTGAACGATAAAAATGCTGTTTTGGACTTGTAAAAATATCTATATAAGGTGTGGTTGTTGAAAAAAATAATTTTATTCTCCCAGTCCCCTGCCGATACAAAATATGTTTTGTCTATATATGAGAGGTATAAAACTAAACGAATAATAACTATTTTTGTGGTAAATGTTTATAATAATTTTGTGTTTTATCAAAAGCTGGGTTTGACAGCGAATTTAAAATTTATCCCATTGATAGCGCAAGATAATAAATTTAAGTTTTTAGCTTATATTGTTAGATTGAGGTTTTTAAGGAGGAGGTTATGCTTAGAGATTTCCGATTCCAGTGTGTATTATTTTTCGAATAATCATGATTATGTTACTTCAACTTTAATAGAGGGTTTGTCTAAGGCTAATTCAGTGTATTTTGTTGATATCAATAAGATTGACGGGGACGAGATAAAGAGTAAGAAGAATTACCTAAAGAAAATGGTAGTTAAAGTGCTGCTTGGTGTGAATATCAAATTCTTTAATAGCTGTGGCTTTGTCGGTTATCAATACATTCATGATAAAACTAAAGTGAATGTAATTGATATGAGCGTCGACATGAATACTTTGTCGAATCACATGGAAAAAATACAAACTGCCGATGGTAGGAAGAGCTTGTTGTTATTTGAAACAAATAACAAAAGTCTTAAATATTTTACTGATTATGAAAAAGATTTAGTTGGGCTTTTAAGTGTGATTGTCAATACATATAAGATATATGTGAAGCCGCACCCGCGGCTTGGTTATAGTAAATGTTTGGATTTTTATGATGTTGATGTAATTGATGTTTGTACGCCCTCTGAATTCCTTTCTTTGGATGCATTCTCAGTTTTGCTCGGAGTTGACACTTCTGCAATAGCAACTGCCACACACCATAAAAAATTCAGCTTGATTGACTTCTTTGGCTTTAAAAATCAGGCTGATAAGGAGGATATTAAGATATATCTGAATAAACTATCTAAAGGTAAATTAGAGTATTTGGATGATATTAGTCAGCTTGGGTAAGTGTGTATAGTCTGAAGTGTCTGGTGTTTAGTTCGATGATTTTTAATTGATTTTTTTTGGGGTGTAGGTGTATAAGAGTCTTGTTCAATATCTGGGTTTTAATGTACTGGTGTTATTGCTTGGTTTTTTACTATTACCATTACTATCTAACGTAATAGATCCAAGCGAATATGGAAAGGTAGGGATTTATTTGGCAATAGTTGCTCTGATTCAGCCCTTTATAGGAATGTCTTCGGAATCTTTGGTTCAGGTAAAAAAGCATAGGCTTAACGATAAGGGCTATAATGGATTTGTTTCAAATATTTATTTTGTTAGTCTGTTGTGTTTTTTTGTGTCTGTGTTATTTCTTCAATGTTATTACGGTTTTGATGCTAAATATTCCAGTGAGGTTTTACTTCTTGTAAGTTTTATTGGATTAACTAGGTTTTTAATAAACGTTAGATTGATGGAGTATACAATTGAAGGTAAGGCAGTTTTGTTTGGGCTGGCTCGATTTGGGGTTAAGTTCTCAGCTGTTTTGATTTTGACGGGGTGCCTTTTCTTTAGTTATTCGCCCGATAATAAGCTGTATATGTTAATTTTGTTGGTATCTGAGTTAAGTGTTATTGTTTTTTTTGTAAGTGAGAGAGCGGGTTTATTGATTAGAAGCTGGAATGTTAGTTTGGCTTCAATTAAAGAGATATTTAAATTTGGGTTGCCGATAATGCTTTCTACATTGCCATTGTGGGTATTGAACGAGTATGGGAAGTTTGCATTGCAGGGCGTGTCTCTTTCAGCGGTAGGATATTTCGTTTTTGCTAAACAGCTGTCTATGGTATATGTACAGGTATGCGCTTCAGTAGCAAATGCGTTTGTATCTAGAGTCCTTGGAGAGTCCAGTAAGAGAGCTCTCTTTAAAATATTTATCATTTCTACATCTGCTTATGCATTGCTGCTTATTCTATATGTTATTTTCTTTAGTTTGTTATCCGATATTGTGGTTGGGGATCGATTTAGTGATTCAATAGAGTTATTTCACATATTATTGGCTGGTAGCTTTTGTCAGGTATTGGCAACAATTCCGTCACAATTGATAGCTCGGGAAGGAAAGACTAGGTTTCTTCTGATATCTGCAGTGTTATCAAGTTTGGTTTTTCTATTTCTATCTCATATTTACTTTCAAGAAATTTCAGCGGTAAATATTGCATTCTCGTTCGTCTTTGGCATGGCTGCCTATGCATGTTTCATGTGGTTTTTTACATTGATAGGTATAATTAGATATGAATTTTCTGATTAGGTTGGGGGTATTTATCAAGATTGACCGGTTTTCTTGGTATCTAAATCGATATATGTCGCTTGTTAAGCTTTACAAGGTTAATAAGGTGATTGGTGGGGAATTGCGATTTGTTACTCAAGGGAATTGTAATTTTGATATAGCAGGTGATTTATCTAAATTCTTCATTCACCCTACAAGTCATATTAAAAGTGGAACATATATAGAATGTAGTGGCGGTGTTAACATCGGTAGTCATTTTCATTGTGGTAGAGGATTGACAATCTTCAGTAAAAATCACAATTGGCGCTCAGAAAAATACTTGCCTTATGACGAACTTGATGTATTTAAACCGGTGGTTATAGGTAGGGCTGTTTGGGTTGGTAGTAATGTTACTATATTGCCTGGTGTGATTATTGGTGACGGTGCTGTTGTTGCTGCTGGTTCTGTGGTGATTTCAAATGTAATGCCAGGTAAAGTTGTTGGTGGTAACCCTGCTGTGGAAATAGCTCATCGTAATGTAGGGGTGTTCAATAAGCTTTTGAAGAATGAAGATTTTTTTTGAAAACATGAAGAAATCTTTAATGGTTCAATACATGCTACATTGAAAATATTTAGAGTACTGCTCAATTTTTGTCAATTTATAATGTCTAGTTTGCCCTGAAATCCTTTGCTCAGGTGTACTTGTTTCTTGAGTGATAGTTTTAAATTTATATATGGTATGATCAGTTTTTCGTGAATAATTTGGGCATGTGATATGTATACTGAATTGTATTTTTTCATTTTTTTAGCATTTGTTGCATTATATCTAGCGTTGTTTGAAATTCGTGATTCAGTCTATTATCCACTCTCTTTCATCATGTTTTTATTGTTCTCTATAGTTGTTCGTTATTCTGGGTACGAGATTGATTTATATAAATCGTATGAACCAGCAATGCACAGTGTTTCTCATATGCTTTATTATCTGAAAGAACCGGTTTATTGGTTTGGCTCTCGCTACCTATATCAAATTGTTCCTAATCATCATCTTGTTTTTACTATTTTCGATATGCTTTGTTTTATTATATTGTTATATGTTCAAAAATCATTAAGGCTACCAAAGTATTTCCCCTTTGTGTTTATTGGGTTCTTTCCTCTTGTATTGGGGATGCAAAATTCTTATCGGCAGTTCATAGCCTCATTTTTTTTGCTGTTAACTGTGAGTTATGCTTTTAATGGGAAAGTGGCCTGGAAGTATTTTTCTTTTCTTTTTGCTTTGTTGTCGCACAACTCATCAATTTT
>MAAA01014378.1_pt1 | contig 11194 bp, 17 predicted proteins | sample 1115971 | NCBI WGS metagenome assembly MAAA01 (sample SAMN04961123, study PRJNA320927) | seawater metagenome | isolation source: sample BD02T6 sea water enriched with oil for 6 days | place: USA:Gulf of Mexico | collected 2013-07-27 | reverse complement strand
ATTTATCTGAGCGGGTGGCCTTGCTTGAGCTGGATGTGCATTGGATGAAAGAAACCACCAATAAAAACATACATGGCATTAATTCCAAATTGGATCGATTGGTGGCGCTCATGAGCGACTTGCCTGCCAGCCTCAAAAAAGAAATTAAAGAAGATTTAAGCCAAGAATTTGAACGCCTGTTTGTGCCCAAGCGGGCCTTATACATTGCAATGGGCGTGTCGCTGGCCCTTGGTTTTTTAGGGGGCAACGCCGTTCCCCTGTTAAAAGTAGCGTTAGGATAAGACCATGGCTAAATTAATGGCTATGGCCAACATAAACCGCATAGTGATTCACAGCACCGCCACCACCCCCACCCAAACAGCCGGTTATGCCGAGATTAGGCAATGGCATGTGGAAGAAAATGGCTGGGACGATGTGGGTTATCACCTGGGCATTAACCGTGATGGGGGCATTTGGAGTGGCCGCCATATTGATTTTGACAAACAGCAAGTGGTGATGGGTGCCCACGCCTACCCCAGCAACAAAAACAGCATAGGCATTGTATTGGAAGGGGGCTGCAGCCGAGTATATAAAACCGACGCAGGCGCCACCATTTACGACAGCGAAGACAATTTTACCGACATTCAAAAACTCAATTTAGCCGCCCTGGTTAAGGGGTTGATTGCCCGCCTGCAGGAACATGGTGCAGGCGACATTGAGGTGCAAGGCCATAACGCGCTTAACCCCAGCAAAACGTGCCCGGGCTTTGATGTGCAAGCGTGGTGGCAAGATGTGTGATGAACCCACACCACCACAAAATAGAACCTCGGACGCCTCCCCACCCGGAACGGCCGACTACTGGCGCCATCGTCGTGCCATGACCTACCTGGCATTAGCCGTAGGTCTTTTTTTATTCCCGTTGGCCTGTGCCATTCAGCCCGCTTTGTTTGGCTTGTCGGCACCGGTTTATACCCTGGTTACCACCCTAGTGGGTGCGTACATGGGCACCAGTTACTTTGATGATAAACGCAACAAAAAGGAGTGATGCATGAACACATTTAGTGTTGTTTTGTTGGCTGCCCTGTTGGTATTGGGGTATCAGTTGTTTGATACCCGCGATCAGTTGCAAGGTGCCAACGCTAGCCTGGCCGACAGTAAATTAGACTTTAAACAATGCAGTACGGCACTTGCCGATCAAAACCAGCTAGTGGACCAGTACGCAGACCAGTTGCTGGCTAAAAACACCTTGTTAAAACAGAGTGCCGCGCAACAGGTTAATTTGGTATTGAGGCAACAACAGAGCTCAAGCAAAGACGCCGCCGATCTAAACCGCTGGTTAGCCAATAACTTTGGTGACGATAGTGGGGGCAGCCCATGAATGCCACCATAGCCATGATGATCATTGTGGGCATTATGTTGGTGGCGGGATGCAGTACTGCGCCCCGGGTTGAATACCGCGAGTTATTAGTGCCCACCCCTACCCTGCCAGAACTGCCCGAAGCCCTAAGAGAAACCGTGTTAGTGCAGGCGCCCAGGTTTGTGGAACCGGAACACCCCAAGGCGGTGGCGGCGTTAACACTGGAACAGACACTTATATTTAAGAACTGGATGGTGCATTTTAAGGCACAGCTGGTGGGGTTTAGGGCGTTGTTTGAAGTGAAACCCGAACCACCATGACCGGCTAATTCATTTTCTTAAAGTTTTCCTTAAACGCGTCAAATTGATCTACATGGCGCGAACCAATAATGCCGTGTTTGTTTAGACTTAACGTGTCGGCCTCGTCCATAAACTGAAACTGACCCAAGAAATACTGCTTAACAAAGGCTTGCTCGATGGGTTTGCCCTTGTACATATCGGAATACGGGTTTGCCCAGGCCGGTGAATCAACTATGTAATTGCGCACCAGGTAATCTAAAAACCCCACCTTGTTGGCCACGTCTTGCCCGCTTAAAATGGCATCATTCATGTAGCTAATGCAGCGCTGCAAGTACTCTTCAACGGTGCACTCTTCACTATCCACACTGGGTGCCAGTTGGGCCAGCGCTTTCCATTGGGCCAGTTTTTTGTCGGGCACATCCATTTTTAACAGGGCTTTTTCCAGTGTGGAATTTTCTATGGTGAGGCCGTCACCAAAACGCTTGCGTATGAAAAATTCAATTTCACCAATTCTGCGCCCTATTCTGCGATAACCAATTTCATCCTCGGCCACGTTGATATCGGTTTTTGCATTAATTTCTTTGAGTGCCGGCAACAGGATGCGGGATTTAAATTTACTGAATTTCTCCACATAACCCTTGGCCAGTTCATTGCCGTCTTGGTCTACAATGCCCAAGCGAAAATACAAGTCGTCTACCGCGAATATAGCCCGTTGGCGGCCCCGGCGTTTGTTGTTGTAGGCATCGGCAAATAACTCAAACAGACGGATGGAATACTTAGTTGTGAGGTGTTCAATTTGTTTTAGCTCATAACTGGCGTAACGGCTTAATTGAATTAATTCATCTTTGGCATGGCTGGAAAAAGTAATGGTGAAAATTTTATTTTCGTACTCGGTGACGGGCGCGATGGTCATTTTTTTAAAGTCTTCACTGCCAGGCTCTTGCAAAACAAACTTGGCGTCCATGATGGCATCGGTGGCTTTGTTCAAAAAGGTGTGTACATGGTTGGAGGCAATGCCAGTTAAGCGGCTCACCTCGTTACTGGTAAGAGACACACTTAACTCGCCAGGGTAATCGGCCTTGGGGTTGATTTGCGCAATGGCAGCGGCCAGCAGCTTTTGTTCACGGGCGTTTAATGTGGACTGGGCTTGGATCAGCTTATGAGACTTCACCACCATGAAGCGGCCATTCTCTGGCTCGAACAGGCGCAATGGCAATTGTTTTTCTTCTTCCGCCACGAACTACCCCCAAAAATGTAAGCTGACTATTAAAAGGGGGACGAATGTGTAAGCGTTAAGCCCTAACTACCCACAAAAATGGAAGCTATACCCCGGCAGCGTATATAAAACGCCCAAACCGTCCCCTTTGACGCGCCAAGTATTCCCTAAGTGTCCCCTGCAAGTCCAGTAGTTTCCCTAAATGTCTCCCATAAACACCCTAAGTGTCACCTTTTGGCCAATTATGGAGGGAGGTTTCAGTGAGAATTACAAAAGTGTCCCCCTTTTTAATGGAGTAGCCGGGAATGACGCCAAATTTGTGGGTATTAAAGACTAAGATGGGGTTAATAGTGACACAGGTGGGGGTTTTAAAGCCGTAGATGGGGCGGGTAACACCCAAAGTGTCACCCGGTATTACACATTTTGCCCCAGCAATTACTAATTTGTCCCCTTTTAGCGCTTTAAGCCCTTTAAAATCAAGGGCTTACGGACCTTAAACAAGAGAAACAGGTTAAACAAGTAAACAAGATAACAAGAAAACAAGTATTGTTTTGTTAGTTATGTAGGTTATGTCCCCCATGGAGATGGTTAATCAATCAGGCTTAGCAATTGATCTTGAGTGAAGCTTAACTGCATTTTTTTCGCACCCAGTTGCACTTCAATGGTTTTGTTTCCATCTTGGGAACTTAATAGTTTTAGTTCTTTTACGGTGTGACACTTTAGTGGTTTAGGTGAATCGTCTTTAGGCTCACCTCCCCGCTTTAAACTGGCCAGTACTTTTCGCACATAAGAGCGAGCCGTGCCTGGGTAATTACCCTCTCGAATGGCCTTGATGGTTTTATCAAACATCACTCCGTCTTTGTCTTTTTTCTTAAGGGTGCCCAATAGGTAAATGCACTCAAGGTCTTGGATGATATCGTCAAACGATAAATCCTTAATGTCTTGGGTGGCTTTGGCAATGGCCAGATACTTGGTTAAATCGGTTTCAGGCAATCCCAGTTCCACGGCCACCTGCTTTTGATTAAGGCCACGACTGTCTTTTAATTCACCCACTACTCGAGCATAGGCGTCGGCATTGTCGGCACAAATGGGTTGCTCACGTTCGTTGTTCACCGCGATTTGATTGATTAGTACATCCACCGAGGCCACTGGATCGGTGTTTAGTATGAACTCTATTTCGGTGAGTTCAGGGGTTAGGCCTATGGCACGCCAGCGACGTTCGCCGTCTTCAATTAAATACTTGGCATCGATATCAGGGTTGTCGTTTAGTTTTGCCTTGATGGGGACCAGCTGCCCTAATTGTTTGATCCTGCCTCCTAACTGGCAAAGGCTTTCTTCAGACATGCGCGGGCCACTGGTAGCTGGCTGTGATGGATCGGGCGCAAAGTCAGAGTGATTGGCCGTGCGCACATAATCTTTAAAATCGTCTGGGCGGTCGGTTGGCTTGGACTTTAATAAACCCGATAAACCACTGCCGGGAACGGATGCACCGCTGTTGTTATTGGTGCCGCCATAGCTTTTTAATTTGGCCATTATGCCACCCCTACTTCAACACTCATGCGCTCTAATACCGTGTCTAACAGCTTGTTATATTGCTTGGCTTGCTGGCATTTTTTATCATATTCAAAAATAGATTTGCCCTCTGAATTGGCCTCGACCACTTTAACCGAACGGGTAATATCGCAGTTGGCCAATAGGTGATCTGGGTACAATTCCTGTAGCTGTGCTTTCCAAGTGTATTCCACGTTGGTGGCCTGAGTGGATACCTTGCAGGCAAATATGCCCAGCAATTCAAGCTTTGGGTTTAGTTGGTCTTTTACCTGGAGCAATACATTAATGAGTTTTTCCACGCCCTTGATGGACCAGGACTCGTATTCCACTGGGATTAAAATGTAGTCGGCCACCACATGCACCGCCACCTGCAGGTTACCCAGGCTGGGCACACTGTCGATAATAATGTAATCGTATTGCTCGGCCAGTTCTTCCACGTTTTTCTTGAAAGCAAAAATCACCTTTTGAAAATCACGGTCGTTTATTTCGGCCAGGTGTTCGGTGGCTGGGTATAGATCAAATTCATAGCCATCCTCTTCAACCACTAACGGCCTGGCGTTGTTCTTTTCACCAAATAGTAAATAAGAATTATGAAAACCGGGCCGAATACCCTCGGGCATGTCTATTTCTACCCCTTCAATAGGGTCGTGTGGGTAGGCAGGATAGACGCTTTTAAATAGGTTTCCCTGTGGGTCAAGGTCGATCAAAGCCACCTTGTTGCCTTTGCGGGCAAGGCCGCGGCCGATGTTAGAGGCACTGGTTGTTTTTCCAACACCGCCTTTTTGGTTGTTAATGCCAATGATTTTTGCAGCCACACCCATACCCCTTATTAAAATTATGAAACTGATTCTATGGGAAAACTTTTTTAATGAAATAGCTAATGTGAAATTAAACGTGATAAATTTTTATCACGGGCCAGCTTTCACACTTTGCATAATTTAGCATGCTAAATTGATTAAATAACAACCAATTTAGCATGCTAAATTTTGAGGGACATTTGTTGCCAACTTTGGAAGTTTATTAAAACAGGGTGTTGACAGTGATTAAAAACCACGGCAAGGTAGCTTCACTTTTAAGAAAAACACATTTTAATATTGCTCGAAAAGTTATCCCGGCCTTAACGACATTAGGCACTTTAAACGGCGTAACAGCTCACCCACCAAAACGATTAACACCCGAATAGTGTTAATTGATCTTTGCTCGGTGACGGGCTCATAGACACGGACTGACCCAATAGGGCACCGCTATGAGCACGTTTACCAATACCATCGACACCCTAAGACAACCTCTAAACATTCCTGTTTCCAAACACGGTTACCGCCTGGTAACGGATTTTGTTTACATGTGGGCCCACAAAACCCAACAGCTGCGTTTAACCGTTCCCTGTGGTTTTGAATATGACGGCGCCAGCGTGCCACGCATTTGCTGGACCATTACTGGGTTGCGCCCCGATGGCTTGATTCGCGCCGCCGCCACCGCTCACGATTACCTATACCGCCATTCTGGCAATGTTCCCGCCTCAAATATGCAATTGGCTTTGCCTGCATTACGTGGCCAAAACTTTCACCCTTGGCAAGAAATTAACACCCCCTGGACTCGTAAACAGGCCGACAAACTTTTTGCGCGCATCATGCGGGAGAGTGGCGTGGGCAAATTCAGACGCCGTTTGGCTTACTTGGCGGTGAGAGCCGTTGGCTGGACTCGGTGGACATAGGAGCGCAACCCATGCAGACCAATACCCCAAAAAGCAAACGCCTGGACAAGTCGGCCATTCGTAAGATGGCCCAGCGTGATGGTGGTTTTCGTGTGAACGTGCACGACATTAAACAGCGCCCCTTGCTGAATATGGCGCTGGAGTTAGTGCGCAGCCAAGACATTTACCAAAGTGATCGCATGGGCAGTGTGGCGGTATATAGGGCGGTGGCGTGATTAATCAGCCCTGGACGTACCCGGAAATAAACGAAGCCATGCGCTTGTTTGTGAAATTTGATGCCGCATATTGCGCCAGCCTAATGAACCGCAGTGTTAAGGCCATTGAACGAATGGCCACCAAACAAGGCGTTAAGGTGGCAGGCCGAGAAAGAAGCCGGGCGTTTTATGCTGAAAATATTGCGCATATATTTGAGCTGTTAGAGCAGGGGCAAGAGACTAATGATATTGCCAAGTGTTTTAACACCACCGCCCAAAACATTCGCTCAGTGGTATGCATCGCCAAAAAACATGGTTTTGGAAAATACCCCAAAAGGCCTGAAAGCTTAACCACTAATAAAAACCCGGAGCGTTTATGAGTACCGAACAGCAAGAAAGCCACCACGTACAAATGACAGTGGCCGCTGCCATGGGTATGAACGACAACCAATTAATCAACATGTTTGAAGGTACAGCAATAGAGATTAGGGCCGAACTGGACAGACTCAAGGGCATGGGCCGCATCTATCTGTTAACAGCAGGGTGCGACAACTATGACGAGTTAACCGGCGAATGCCTTAGCCACTACTCAGTTTAAAAACCACCATAAAAAAGGAACACATCATGGCCGCAGGAATTAACAAAATCACTTTATTGGGTAACTTGGGCTCACAGCCTGAAGTGACATTTATGCCCAATGGCAAAGCCGTTTTAAATATCTCTTTGTTTTCAGACGAAAGTTATTTCAACGATCAAAACGTGAAAGTGGAAACAGGGGAATGGCACAAACTTGCCATCTTTGGCGGGCAGGCCGAGACCATTGGCAAACATTGCAACAAGGGTGACCAGTTGTATGTGGAAGGCAAAAACCGTACTCGTGATTACGAAAAAGACGGTGAAAAGCGTTATGTGACCGAAGTGGTTGTGAAAGAGTTTCGTTTTGGTCGCAGCAGTGGCGGTGCCACTAACAGCCAGGGCCAGAGCAACGGGCAGGCCGCTTACAATTCACAGCCACAACCAGCAGCACAACCGCAACCCGCCCCAGTGATTGGTTTTTATGAAGCCAATGGTGCACCCATGACACCGGTTCGCGTTCAAGAAGCTAAAGCCGCGGGCTTTCCTAATGGCTGGCAGCATGGCTGGTTCCCACCACAGCTAGCCCAACAACAACAGAACTAGGCGCTCAAGTGACCGCCGTTAACGACTTTAAAATCCCTTGTGCCCCCGACGCCGAAAAATCGGTGTTGGGCGGCTTGATGATGGATAACCAGACCTATGACGAGGTTTGCGAGAGTGTTTGTGCCGATGATTTTTTCAACGGCCATCACAAACGCATCTACGAATGCATAGAAGGCCTGGCCAAACAAAATCAGCCGTTTGACACCCTGACCCTGGGGGATGCGTTGGGCAACCGCGACCAGCTGGCCGAAATTGGCGGGCTGGAGTATTTGGCACACCTAAGTGATAGCTGTCCCAGTGCCATTAACACTGGGGCCTATGCCAAGATTGTGCACGAAAAATCCCTGCAGCGTGGTTTGCTGGCCATGGGTAACGACATGATTGAAGCGGTTAAAACGCCGGGAGATAAAACCGCCGCCGATATTAGCGAAGAGTTTGAACAGCAGCTTTACCAGCTGGGGGAGGGCACCGAAGAGAACATGGGCCGCACCATTACCGAAGGTTTAATGTCGACCCTGGACAATATTCAATACCGTTTTGACAACCCCGACGCGAGCAAGGGTTTAAGCAGCGGCTTTAAAGATTTAGACGAAGACATTAAAGGATTTGAACCGGCCGACCTGGTGATCATTGCCGGTAGGCCTTCCATGGGTAAAACCAGTTTTGCCATGAACCTGGTTAAGGCGCCGGTATTGGACGGCAAAAAAGTGGTGGTGTTTAGCCTGGAGATGCCAGAGCAACAGATTAACGAACGATTGCTCAGCAGCGTGGGCAAACTGGAGTTGTCACACATTCGTGAGACTAAACTGATGGACGATCTTGATTGGTCCAAGCTCACCACGGCGTTTGGCATGTTAAAGGATAAAGATTTAATCATCGATGACACGGCCGGTTTAAGCCCCACACAGATGCGCGCACGAACTCGACGTTATGCACGGCAGATGGGTGGCATCGACATGATTATGGTGGACTATATCCAGCTCATGCATGTGCCAGGCATTAAAAATAATCGTACCGAAGAGATTAGCCAGATAAGCCGCAGCCTAAAAGCTTTGGCCAAAGAATTTAATTGCCCGGTGTTGGCACTGTCACAGCTAAATAGACAGTTAGAGCAGCGCCCCAACAAGCGACCAGTGATGTCAGATTTGCGGGAGAGTGGCGCCATTGAACAAGACGCCGATTTGATTATGTTTATCTACCGCGACGAAGTGTATGACGAAAATTCGCCCGAAAAAGGCATTGCAGAAATCATACGCGCCAAACACCGCAACGGCGAAATTGGCACCACACGCCTGGCTTGGCTTGGCAAATATACCAGTTTTGGGGATTTAGCCCCGGGCAGTTTTCAGCAGTAACCACAACAAAAAGGAAGGCACGACATGGACAGTTCAAAACTAAATGAAAAATATATGACGATGGCCGAAGTGGGGGCCGAGTTTGAGGTGTGTTATATACGCTCGGACAAAGGCAATGCATTGCAGCTGGCCAGAAATGTGTTGTGCCTGGAACGAGTGGAGAGCAAGGGGCAAGTGGTGCGGGTGATCTATGCCTTTGATGGCATTGCCGGGGATTATGGCGAGCGGGAAATTATGCACGCCGAGGGCATACAGATTAAACAGGTGAATGAACCCGCCCACGGATCGTTCCCCATTGTGGTGATGGATGCCCAAGACGGTCATGTGTTCTTTTCATGTGAAAGGGTGACGAACATAACCCCGCAGGAGTATGGCTAGGATTTGGGCAAAAAATTTTTCTGATGGCGCTTTTAAGCTGTTTAGGGATGATTTTTAGCTGTTTGCCTATGTTTTTAAGACCCCGAAGTTAGCTGAAAGGCGCGTAATACCTAGCTTGTGGCCTGGTTAGGTGTTGATTAGGGGTGTATACTGACTCATATACTTAATTAATAAGAATATGAGTCATGGCAGGAAAGAGCAAATTGCTTGATAAAGACGAGATTATCAAGCTGGCAAAACGACACAGTACCGGTGATTTTAACGAGAATGACGAAGCGTTAATTGTGATGGCGGGACTGGCTTATTTTAGCGCTGTCGATTTAAGCCTAGTAGGTGTAGAGCATTTAATAACAGAGCGTGGCCAGATAGTAATTGATGGTTTGCTCCCAGCATCGTTTAGCGCCAATGGGAAAGAACGATATTTTTATATTGGTGAGGAAACGTATTTAAGCAAGGTTATTTATAAAGTAATTGAGCGCCGTTTAAGAATGAAAATAGGCTGTTTGGATAGGGGGTTGTTTGCTGGCCTAGACCCTAACACCAAATTCTTTTTAAAGGACGATGGCAGCCCGTACGGGCTCAATTACAAAAACAGATTTGAAGGCGATACAGTGGTTCAGCCCCGGCAAATGCAGAGGAAATTTAGCAGTTACTATTTTCCTGAAGGGGTCAGCCTTTCATCACTATTAGATTCGTTCATTGAAATTGTGTGGTTAGCCAGAAGTAAAGACGGCACATTTCAGGCAATTCGTGACCTGGTTGGCTTGACTGGACTGTACAAAGAAACACTGCGTGCTAAGTGCATACGCGAGAAAACTAGCATTAAAGACGTGCTAGAAAACATTTATAAATAAGGCAGGGAAAGAATTGTGGAATGGATAGAAAGGAAAGAGCTTGACGATTACAACGAAGATTATGAATGGGCTGAATTCGTCTACCTTACAAAAAACGGATACTCAGACACGGCATTTTGCATGAAAGATGTTCCTTCTGATGCCACTCATTTTATGGTGTTACCACCGAAACCAGATACAGGGGAATAAATATGGCAGATGGCGCCACGCAACAGGATGTAGACGAGTCCAGAAAGAACGGTTTTCTTGATGGTTTTGCCGTGGGTTTGTGCACGTTAATGCCAAGCCTCAGCAATGAGAAAATAGAGCTAATGCGTGATCTGGCTTACGAGAATTACCAGCTCAAACTAGCTAAAAAACAATAGAGGGAATTAATAAAGGAGGTGATTTAGATGGATATTAGGCCAGATATTTAGTCAAAAATAAGCCCGTAGCCGGAAATGGCACGGGCTTTTGAGGTGAAGGCCACAGGCCAATAATCTTTGTACCGGAGAATTACCTTGAGCGAACAAAAAATAGAAAAAGAGATCAATGAAAAAGGTCTTAATGCCCCACGTTTAACCCCTGCCTTAATCGATCAGGCAATCAAGGCAGAGGACTATCATGTATTTGGTGACACCTGCTTAACAGTTTGCTGCTTAACCCTTCAGAACGGCTTTACTGTTACCGGTGAGTCGGCTTGTGCCAGCCCTGAAAACTTCGACTCTGAGATCGGCCAGAAGATTGCCCGCGATAACGCCCGCAACAAAATCTGGATGCTTGAAGGGTATTTGTTAAAGCAGAAACTTAGCCAAGCAGCTTAATTTTAACGGGCGGTTCTACCCTGGGCCGCCCCAAAACAAACATAAGGGAAAGAATAAATCATGGCATTTTTAATCGTTTTAGCAGTCATTCTGTCAGTTTGGGCACTCGGTTATGGTGCCATGAATTGCGTGTTTGCGCTGATGGATACAAGCATTGGCTCAAAGCAATCCACCACTAAAAACAATAGAGGGAAATAATTCATGGCACACATTGACGAGCTGACATTGAAAGAATACGAGGCCGAGTGCAAAGAAAGAAGCTCATTGGTTCACTTAAACATTCACATCATGAACGCCCCAGAGAGCAAAGACGGC
>MAAA01014377.1_pt1 | contig 11196 bp, 9 predicted proteins | sample 1115971 | NCBI WGS metagenome assembly MAAA01 (sample SAMN04961123, study PRJNA320927) | seawater metagenome | isolation source: sample BD02T6 sea water enriched with oil for 6 days | place: USA:Gulf of Mexico | collected 2013-07-27 | reverse complement strand
CTGGCCGAAAACACCAAACCAGAATCTGTATTAGTGACAGGCAATACCGTTATTGATGCCTTGCAGTGGGTAGTAAAAAAAGTAGAAGAAGATAAAACGTTATCGGCGCAGCTTACCGCAAAATTTGACTTTATTGAGCCGTATAAAAAAATGATACTGGTAACAGGTCACCGCCGTGAAAACTTTGGTGATGGTTTTTTAAACATATGCCAATCATTAAAAGAGCTAGCCCAGCGCGATGACGTGCAAATAGTATATCCGGTGCATTTAAACCCTAATGTGCAAAAGCCCGTTAATGACATATTAGGCGAAATGGACAACGTTCATTTAATAGCGCCGCAAGACTACCTTCCGTTTGTATATTTAATGAATCAAGCGCACATCATATTAACGGACTCAGGTGGCGTGCAAGAAGAAGCACCGTCACTAGGCAAACCAGTATTGGTTATGCGCGATACCACTGAGCGCCCAGAAGCCGTTGAAGCTGGCACCGTTAAACTGGTGGGTACCAACGCCAATACAATAAAACAAGCGGTAATAGAGCTGCTTGATAATGATGAATCGTATAAATCTATGGCGTTTGCGCACAACCCATACGGTGATGGCCAAGCCAGCCACCGTATTGCTGACTTTATTGCCAGCACGCAGCAAGCTAGCAGTAAGGAATTAAAAGCATGAAAACTGAATTAAGTTTTAAAACCGTAAGTGTTATTGGCTTGGGTTACATAGGCTTGCCTACGGCAGCCGTTATTGCTTCCCGTGGTATTAATGTAATAGGTGTAGATGTTAACCAGAAAGCGGTTGATACCATTAATGCTGGTGATATTCACATTGTAGAGCCCGATCTAGACATCGTGGTACGCGGTGTTGTATCTACCGGAAATCTACGGGCTACCACTACACCAGAGCCTGCCGAAGCATTTATGGTGGCGGTGCCTACACCGTTCCATCACAGTGGTGACGGATCGCACAAACCAAACCTTGATTATATTAAATCAGCCGCGCTTGCGATTGCCCCTGTATTAGAAAAAGGCAACCTGGTTATTTTAGAAAGTACCTCACCAGTCGGGGCTACCGAAAAACTAGCCGCCTGGTTAAGCGAGGCCCGCCCGGATTTAACATTCCCACAAGATAAAGGCGACAATGCCGACATTAAAGTGGCCCATTGCCCAGAGCGGGTATTACCAGGTTATGTACTGCAAGAGTTAGTAAGTAACGACCGGGTTATTGGCGGTATGTCAAAGGCGTGCAGCGATCGCGCGGTAGAGCTTTACAAAACATTTGTACGTGGTGACTGCATTATCACCAGTGCACGCACCGCAGAGATGGCCAAATTAACTGAAAACTCATTTCGTGATGTGAATATTGCTTTTGCTAACGAGCTTTCTGTTATTTGCGACAAACTAAAAATCAATGTATGGGAATTGGTTAAATTGGCCAATCGCCACCCAAGGGTAAATATTTTAAACCCAGGCCCAGGTGTGGGTGGCCACTGTATAGCGGTAGACCCCTGGTTTATTGTGGATAGCTGCCCGGATGAAGCAAAAATAATCAAACAAGCGCGTTTAACCAACGATGCAAAACCTTATTACGTAATTGATAAAATCACTGAAGCAGCGGATCAGTTTAAAAAACCGATTATTGCTTGTTTGGGTTTGGCATTTAAAGCAGATATTGATGATTTGCGCGAAAGCCCAGCACTACAAATCGTAGAGGAGCTTGCCAAAAGAAATGTAGGGCAAGTAATTGCGGTGGAGCCAAACATTCAGGAGTTGCCAGAAAAGTTGATAGCTGCCGAAGTTGCGTTGACCACGTTAGAGGCTGCGCTTGAAAAAGCCAATGTAGTGGTGGTGCTAGTTGATCATCAGGAGTTTAAGGCGGCCGATGCAGGGCAGTTTGCAGCTAAAGTTGTGATAGATACACGAGGAATTATTTAGATAACTGTCAAATACTTTTTTGAAAATATGGTTATTTATTTGTTTTAGGGGCTTATTCGATAGAAGGGCATCTCCATTAGTAAAAATTATTGGTATTTAGTTATGTATTCAAAAATATTGGATTTTTTTAAAAAACTTCATAAAACTATCAATGCTATGAGCGTTGTTGATGTTTTGATTGATTCAAAGATTAGATGTAATCAGTTATTGAATTCTGCACTATCAAGTACAGAATCAATAGTGCAGCCGTTGCAAAATAAAGATGTGGAGTTAATTGTTAGCTTTACGACTTACAATAAAAGAATTTATGATGCCCACTTGATAGTTGAATCTATTGCGCAACAAACAATTAAACCAAATAGATTGATTCTATGGTTGGATGAAAATGAATTTAACCTTGATACGATACCCTTATTACTTTTGAAACAGGTTGAACGAGGTTTAGATATTAGGTTTTGTCCTAATTATCGTTCATATAAAAAAATAATACCTACGCTTGAATCTTTTCCAGAATCAAATGTGATTACTATTGATGATGATGTTATTTATCCTTATGATTTTATAGAGGTGTTGATTCGGGAATCAAAGGAGTACAAAAATTGTGTGATTGCTAACGTTGTTCATCAAATGAAGTTTGATGAATGTGGTGTTCAGCCTTATGAAAAATGGGTGTTGAATGCTAAAAGCAGTCTTCCTGGTTACGATGTATTCCCTGTGGGTGCCGGCGGCGTTTTTTATCCTCGGGGGGTTTTGGGTGAGCTAGTAATTGATGCGCAGGCATTTACTAATTTAGCACCTACTGCGGATGATGTATGGCTTAAAACCATGACTTTATTACAAGGCCATAAATCCAAAAAAGTAAATGATAATAGAGATTTTTCTCTTAGATTTTTATGTGTCGAATCCTCCCAAGATATAGGGCTTTTCCATATGAATTTAAATGAATCTAAGAATGATTTACAAATCAAGTCAGTATTTGATAAATATGATGTGATGAATCTTGTAGTTTGGTCAAGCTAATTGCTAGGCATGCTGTAGTGAGCTTTTTGGGTTTGGTGGTGGTAAAAAATGGTACTGCGGCATATCAACTAAATTATATTTAATAAGAAAAAGTGGGGGGCGTATATAAACGTGGCGAAAAAAAATGGATGCTAAAAAAATTGCTGCCTTTGCAGTCGGACCAGTAGGTGCTGCAGCCTTGGGGTTTATTACTTTGCCCATTGTCACTTGGTTTTATTCGGTTGAAGATGTTGGTCGTATTGCCATGCTGCAGGTGGCCTCTAGTTTTTGTGTGTTACTGTTTGGTCTTGGTCTTGATCAGGCTTATATTCGTGAATATCATGAGTCAGAATTTAAACCGGCATTATTAAAGTCAGCTTTATTGCCAGGCTTTATGATTTTATTTGCAGTGTTATGCTTTTTATTAATGTTTTCGGGCTTTATATCAAAACTACTTTTTTCAATTGATAGTGTGGCCATGAGCGCAATAGTGGCCTTGTGTATGTTGGCGGCATTTATTTCACGTTTTTTATCCCTAGTATTACGTATGCAGGAAAAAGGGCTGGCTTTCTCTATGGGCCAGCTTCTACCTAAACTATTGTTTCTAATTGTCATTGGTATATATGTCCTTTTTGAAATGGGATTTGACTTTTACTTTTTGGTGCTGGCGCATGCTTTTTCTATTGTATTTGTAGCACTGCTATATGCTTGGAATACACGTAACGAATGGATTGAGGGGCTGCAGCAGCATATAGATAAAAGCAGCTTGCTGCAGATGCTTCGTTTTGGCGCGCCCCTAATTGTCGGCGGTGTCGCTTTTTGGGGGTTGACCGCCATTGATAGGGTTTTTCTTCGAAGTATCTCTTCTTATGATGAGCTGGGTGTTTATTCTGTATCAGTTAGTTTTGCAGTCGCTGCAACAATTCTACAAAGTGTGTTTTCTACTATCTGGGCTCCTACTGTATACAAGTGGGCAAGTACTGGAACAAAAATGGATAAAATAGATCGCGTGACGCAGTATATATTACTTATCGTGCTGGTATTATTTTGTCTTGCTGGTGTTTTTTCATGGCTAATAGATTTTATTCTTCCGGAAAATTACACCAACGTTAAATATATTATTGTTTCCTGTTTAGGATACCCATTACTGTATACGTTATCAGAAACAACAGCGGTGGGGATAAATATCACTAAAAAAACAATTTATTCAATGGTGGCAACAGTCATAGCATTTATTTTTAATGTTATTGGTAATTTACTCTTAATCCCAAAATATGGTGCGGCTGGTGCAGCTGTGTCCACTATGTTGGCCTTTTTAGTGTTCTTTATTCTTCGTACGGAAATTTCTAATAAGTTGTGGAGGCCGATCGCTAGGGTAAGGCTATATTTATTTGTATTTATCGTTATGTTTATGGCTTCTATTACAACCTTGTTTGGCGATAAAATGGGTATGTATTTATATCTAATTTGGTCACTATTGTTACTAGTCGTTTTGTTTTCTTTCAAAAAAGAAGTGATAGATGCTATTAGTTGGTTGGGAGTTCAAAAAAGTAAAAATAATAATATCCATACAAGTTATTGATTAAATATTTTAAAAATTAATTGCTGTACTTAAAAACTTTTTGTGTTGAAACTATGGTGAAGTGTGAAAATTACATTAGTGTCTTATCATTATGCCCCAGAGATTACGCCAAGGGCTTTTCGTGCAACTTCTATTTATGAAACATTGGTATCAAAAGGGTTTGAGGTGGAATTAATTATACCACCTTGTACTAAAACTGGGGTTGAAAGTGAAAGATCTTCCTCTGTTTTTAGGAGCCTACTTCGTAAGCTTGTTGAGAAGGTGTTACCCGGCGGAAAGGACCTTAAGTATTTTAGTTACTTTATTTCGAAATTAAAGAATAAAGAAACAGATCTGCTTATTTCGATAGGCCTTCCTTTTTCGGTGCACTTAGCCGTTGCTGTTGCTAGGTGCATGTTTAATTTAAAGGCTGAAAAGGTGATTTTTGATTATGGCGATCCTTATAGCCAAAACCCAATTGGTAATTATTGCTTTTACGCTTCTAGTATTGAGAAGTGGGCGTTAAATTATTGTGATTACATACTTACGCCAGTTGAAAATTCTATAAAGTCATTTGAATCTATTGCTCCAAGTAACTGTAAAATTAGAGTGATTCCGCAAGGCTTTAAGTTAAATGGTAATGCGTTGTCTGTATATAAGAAAAATACAGTGCCAACGTTTTGTTACGCAGGCATCTTATATAAAGGAATTCGTGAACCTAATTCCTTTATTGAGCACTTGTCTGAATTGAAAGAAGAATTTAACTTTATTGTGTTTACTGATACGGGGTGCTCAGAGAACTTATCAATACTAAAGCAGTTTCCAAAGAAAATGAGAGGGCGTATTCAGGTTAAACCCTTGATTAGCCGTAATGAGTGTTTGAAGGAATTGAGTAAAATGGATTTTTTAGTCAACTTTGCTAATGAAGGTGGGTTGCAGCAGCCGAGTAAGTTGGTTGATTACACATTATCAAAACGGCCGTTTATTACAATTAGGAATAGGCAAGATAATTTTTCTGAATTTGATCAGTTTTTTGGCCGAAATTATTCAAGTTATGTTCCAATGGATATATCTAAGTTTGACCAGAATAAAGTGGTAGATCAAATACTATCTTTAGTTCGCGAAGATGTGGTTTTTTAAATTTTTTGTACGTTGCTTGGCTGTTTGGGGTGTTTTTTGTAGGTAAAAGTACTATATATTGTCTTATATAGTGTTATTTTACAGGGCAAAAAGCGGGAGTGGGCTAAGCTATCTTTCCAGCTGTTCGTTATGTTGTACACTACATAACAGCTGGTTCTAATTATAATAAATAGCTTAGCGATTTCTGCAAAAAAAAGTACAAATAGCTATTGCTAAATTAGCGGGTGGCAGTGCTTTTCTAATTGAGATAACTGAATTTTAAAGGCTTAATATTTTAGGGGGTGACGTGATTCAAGTTGGTGTATTTTTACAGTTATTATTTGTCATGAAGTTTGCATTGGATTTCTTATCCCCATTTAGGGATGTAAATTTTATTTTAGTAAATGTCGTCTGTGTGTTGTTTATTTTTTTTCGAAGAGATTTACTTACTCTACTGTCAAGGAAGGAGGTGCAAATCTTATTTTGTTATATATTGTGTTGCACTATTTGGTTAGTTAATAATTGGTCTGTTTTATTCTATTTTAAATTTTTATCTTTTTCCCTTCTTTATGTTGTAGTTAGGTGTTCTGCAGCAGTCCTGGATTCAAACTATTTGTTGCTAATAACTACTAGGTTGTTACGAGTCTTTATTGGGCTTATGCTCGTAAATTTTGTAGTGTCATTTGTGTTATTCAACCCTGCATTGAGAGAATTTTATAACTTTGAACATGCTAATCTTTTGGGGAGCTATATATTACTTTCACTGCCATTTATTTATTTATTAATGCTTAATGGTGAAATGCATGTTCTAAATAAATTTTCAATTGTATTCATGGCCTTTCTGTCTACCTCAACGGGCGCTCTTTTATCCTCGCTTATGGTATTGATTGATTTTAGAAGGTTATCACTTTCGTTAGTTTTACGATTTTTCGTAATGGCTTTTTCTTTGGCTTGCGTGGCTTTCGTCACTTTGCAATTATTTTTACCTGAAAGCTTTACAAAAATTTTTGGCCCTTTATTACTTATTTACGATGGTGGATTGGGGGATCTTAAATTTTTGGCTGATAATAGGATCCCTATGCGGGAGCTAGGGGAGGAATACCAAGGGTCATTTGTTTGGAGGATGTACGCATACTTTGTGTTCATTGATTTTTTATCCTCCCAGTCTGTCTATAGTGTATTTTTTGGTAGCGGTTTTCTAGGTTTCCTAGAGGTTTGGGATGGTATTGCCCCGCATAATGATTTTTTGTTGCTTCTTTTAGACTTTGGCTTGCTAGGTTTTCTTCCTTTTGTATATTTTTTTCTAACTATACTTCTTCGGGTTGTAAGGTATCAGCCTTTATTCATACCTTTGATACTAGTTTTACTTATTAGGCTTCTTTTTGAGAATAATTTGTATTCTTACTATGTCATGAGTGGGGTTGTTATGAATGGTGTGTTTTTATGGGTCTATAGTTTGCAAAGTAAAAAGGTGTCGGAGTGAAGATTTTAATTGCCTCAAACATGTATCCAGGCAGGGATCCCTCTTTTGACTACAAAGGGATATTTGTAAAAGAGCAAGTGGATGGACTTAGAAAAACTACAGGAGTGAGCGTTGATGTACATATTATTGATGGTCACAAGGGGCTTATGGCTTATGCCTTAGGGTCTTTTGTTCTTTTATTTAAAGTATTATTTGGCAAGTATGATGTGATCCACTGCCATTACGGTTTGGCGGCAATGTTTACTTTGTTGATTCCGTTTAAACGTTGGAAAAATGTTATTTTAACACTTCATGGTGGCGATATTTTAATTGAACAAGGGAAAAGAACGCAGGTTGCCATTACTAAGCAAATTTTAAAAAGAGTTGGCTTTGTTATTACGCTAAATGATGAAATGAACGAAATAGTGGCTAGGTACACAAATCGCTATCAAATACTTGTGTGCGGTGCTGACGGTGACTTATTTTATGGGAGTTATACGCATAAGAAGATAACAACATTTTTATTTCCGGGGAAACCTGATAGAGAAGTTAAAAACTATCCTTTATTTCTGGCGATTGTTAAAGCATATGAAGATGAAGGTAATGAAGCGAAAGTAATTGTTTTAGATGGGTTTACGCGTGATGAAATGGCCTCCACCTTTCGAAAGGGTTCATTGTTATTAATGACTTCATATAGTGAGGGTTCACCTCAGGTTGTAAAAGAGGCGTTACTTTCTGACTTGCCCATTTTAAGTAGTGATGTTGGTGATGTTCGTGATGTTATAGGGAATACTCCTGGCACGCTTGTTTATGGCGATATTAGCTCGACTGTAATAGCACAAAAAATCAATAATCTACTATCTAATGCATTGTCAACACCGGGGGCGCGTCGAACTCGAATTGTAGAATCTGGTCTTGAACAGCAGCGCGTGATTACGAAATTATCTAAAGTATATGAAAAGGTTGTCAATAATGCTGGCTAGGCTCAAATACGTCGCATATTATTTATTTATACAATGGCTCCCCAATACAAAGTACGCACCGATATTTAATCGTATTAGGGTGTTTTATATGGACATTGTTCTTGGATTGATTGACCGCTCTGAAGGCGCCATTTTTGAAAATAGAGTTTATATATCCAATGGGAATAATGTGAAAATTGGTAAAGGCTGCCACATTAATGAGTATGCATTTATTCAAGGGGCTATAATTGGCGACTTTGTAATGATAGCGCCGAATGTCTCCATTTTAAATGACAGTCATACATTTGACACAATAGATACTCCTATGGTTCAGCAGCCTAAAGTTATTAACGATAATCCTATTATTGGAAATGATGTTTGGATTGGGCGGAATGCCGTGATTCTAAACGGTGTCAATATAGGGGAGGGAGCAATTATTGGTGCCGGTGCTGTCGTTACTCGAGACGTTGACCCATATACTGTCGTGGGTGGTGTACCAGCTAAACTAATAAAAATGAGGCCGGGATATGATAGAGCATAGTGATGTTTTTGGACTTAGGTTCACAGAAATTGAACTTTCAACGTTAGGTGCAGAGATATTAAGTGGGAAGCATGCGGGTAATGTTATTGTCACGCCTAATGTAGATCATGTTGTGCGTTTTCACCGCGATGAGGGCTTTCGTGGGATTTACCAAAAGGCTGATGTATTTGTAAATGACAGCAGAATACTTAGGTTGTTGTCGTCATTAGGCTTGCAGAAAATCAACTCTCTTATTCCAGGTAGTGATTTGACAGAATGGTTGTTTGAAAATCTAAATTCCGATACCCGAATAACTATTATAGGAGCCAGCGTAGAAACTGTTGAGGTAGTTAAATCTAAATATAATTCGAATAATATAAACCATTATAACCCTCCAATGGGCTTTATTGATAATAAAGTGGAAGTTGAAAAGTGCTTAAATTTTTGTGAATCTAACCCCGCAGATATCTATTTTTTTGCAGTAGGTTCTCCTAGGCAGGAATTCTTAGCCAACTTACTAAAAGAGAGGGGAGGCTGTGGGGCTATTCTGTGTATTGGTGCATCAATACTATTTCTTGCAGGTGAGGAGAAAAGAGCACCAGATTTTATGCAAAAACTAAACTTAGAATGGTTGTATCGATTGATTCAAGACCCTAAAAGACTTGCGAAAAGATATTTGGTTGATGGTATGGGAATTTTTCCAATTTATGTGAAGGAATTACTGAAATGATCACTCCCGTAATTATGGCCGGTGGATCTGGCACTCGTTTATGGCCTCTTTCACGTACTGCTTTTCCAAAGCAGTTTTTGGCGCTTACTTCACAGCTAACCATGCTGCAAGAAACGGCCGCTCGGTTACAGGGTATGTCTGGCGCAGGAGCATTGGTTATTTGTAACGAAGAGCATAGATTTTTGGTGGCCGAGCAAATGCGCCAACAAAACACTGATGTATCTATTTTGCTTGAGCCAGTTGGGCGTAATACTGCACCGGCCATTGCGCTGGCCGCCATGCAAATTTTAAACTCTGCTAGTTCTGATTCAACAGCCACAGAAGCACCGGTCATGTTGGTGTTAGCGGCAGATCATGTAATAGATAATGTTGCTGCCTTTCAGCAGTCGGTTAAAGATTTATTGCCAAGTGTTCAGGCTGGCAAATTTGGTACCTTGGGTATTGTGCCAACAGAGCCTGCTACGGGTTATGGCTATATTAAAACCGGTATCAAGCAAGAGTTTGGTTTTGCGGTTGAAGAATTTGTAGAAAAGCCTGATGTAAAAACAGCGGCTGAATATGTACAGGCTGGCTATCTTTGGAATAGCGGTATGTTTTTAGTACGTGCCGACCGTTATTTGGAAGAGCTTAAAAACCTAAGGCCTGATATTTATGGTGCTTGTGAAAAGGCCATGGAGCAAACACAGCAAGATATGGATTTTGTTCGGGTAGATAAGGCCGCGTTTGAAGCTTGCCCAGATGAATCTATCGATTACGCCGTAATGGAGCCACTGGCCAAAACCGAACAGGTAGTGGTTGCGCCCCTAGATGCTGGCTGGAGTGATGTAGGTAGCTGGTCTGCGTTATGGGAAATTGCCGATAAAGATGAGCAGGGTAATGTGGCTGCTGGGGACACTATTTTACAAGATACCAGTAATAGCTATATCTATGGCACTGTAAATAACGAGGGCAGTGGGCGCTTAATTACTACCTTAGGTATTGATAACCTGGTGATTGTAGATACACCCGATGCGCTGTTAATAGCCAATAAAGACAGTGTGCAGGATATTAAAAAGATAGTGTCGCAAATAAAAGCATCTGGCCGTAATGAACATCACCAGCATCGCCAGGTGTATCGCCCTTGGGGTAAGTACGATTCAATTGATAATGGCGAGCGCTACCAGGTTAAGCGTATTACGGTAAACCCGGGTGCCAAATTGTCGGTACAAATGCATCATCACCGTGCAGAACATTGGGTGGTGGTGTCGGGTACGGCTAAAGTAACCAATGGTGAAAAAACCTATTTAGTAACCGAAAATGAATCTACCTATATACCTATTGGGCAGGTGCATGCGCTTGAGAACCCTGGGGTGATTCCGTTAGAGATGATAGAGGTACAGTCGGGCTCTTATTTGGGTGAGAATGATATTGTTAGGTTTGAGGATAAATACGGCAGGGCGTAAATACCGAGTGATGTATTTACGGCTGATGTATATGCAAAGAGGTATATGGAAAACGTAGGGTGGAAAAGCTGTAAGCGCCTTCCACCAGAGGCAACCTCTTCTATATCAGTGTGATTGAAATACGCTAGCCAAATTAGGTTCTTGTGCTCTTAAGGACGATTGTTGTATTGATCTAATTGTCTGTTTTTTGTTCGATAATTATTGGGAATGTGACTTTTAAGGAATATTGGCAGGGCCTTTGGTTTTCTGCATTGTGGAAAGTGTTTACAGTTTTTCCTTCATTGCCGGAAGGCGCTTCGCTTTTCCGGCCTACGTTGATTGACGTTGATTGGTGATGTTGGGGGTCATATGTCTTTTTGTTCTGTTAGGTTTATGTAAATTCCATATATTTATTAGGGCAACTTAAGGTAAAATAGTGTGATTGCTTTCACACTTTTTTAAAATTTCTGAATTTACTGTGAGGG
>MAAA01022542.1_pt1 | contig 11218 bp, 9 predicted proteins | sample 1115971 | NCBI WGS metagenome assembly MAAA01 (sample SAMN04961123, study PRJNA320927) | seawater metagenome | isolation source: sample BD02T6 sea water enriched with oil for 6 days | place: USA:Gulf of Mexico | collected 2013-07-27 | reverse complement strand
CCAGCTAGTTCGTCAGAAAGGTGAACCATTTTAGAAGCGATAACCTGAAGACCGGCTTCTTCGAAACGGCTGTAGATTTTACCGATTACGTTTTTAGCAACTGCGTCAGGCTTGATGATTGATAGTGCGCGTTCTACGGCCATGGTGTTTTCCTAATATATGGGTTGAAATAGATATGAGTAAAAAAGAGCGCAAATTATACGGGATTTATACTAAATAGCCACTGTTTAAAATTTAAACAACTTCTATCCCCACATTGGGTCAAATTGGCTAAATCAGTACGCCCTCACCTTAAAATGAACAATCTTGAACACCATATTCGCCGCTATGTCCCTTTTGCCACCTGCTGAATACGCTTCACCATAGAGCGCAAGCCATTGCCCCGTGTTGGGGATAAGTGCTTCAACAGATCCAATTGACCAAAGAAGTCTTCCATATCAAATGCCAGCACTTGTGCAGCGGTCTTGCCGTTATAAGCTGCCAGCACTAAGCCTAATAAGCCTGATACGATGAATGCATCACTGGCCACATCAAAGTAGAGCTTATCATCGATAACATGAGGCTCAATCCATACCTGCGACTGGCACCCTGAAATAAGGTTTTCGGGCGTCTTAAGGGCATCATCCATTGCTGGCAGCTCTTTACCTAAATCAATGATGTATTTATAGCGCTCTTCCCAGCTATCGAAAAAACCTAGGGTATCGATGATGTCAGCGGTGGTGATTTTAGTGCCAAACGGGCTTAGCTGTGGATTACTCATAGAAGACTGCTCAGTAAAGGACTAAATAGAGTTGCAGCGCATTGTACGGATAGGAATGGGGAGATGCAAAAACAAGCGTGGTGTTAATGACAAGGCTGTCACTAACACCACTAAAAGTGCCTTAGAAAACGTAATTAGGCAGCGTTACGCTTGGCTTCTTCTTCGTCTTTAAGCTCGCGACGCAAAATCTTGCCTACAGGCGTCATAGGCAACTCATCACGAAACTCGATATGGCGCGGCATCTTATAACCCGTTAGGTTCTTTTTACAGTATGCCTTAAGCTCGTCGGCTGTAAGATTGTTGTCATGGGCCACCACAAACAACTTAACCGCTTCACCGCTTTTATCATCGGGCACACCGATAACCGCGCAGTTCTCAACCGATGGATGCTCAGCAACCACCCCTTCAATTTCATTCGGGAACACATTGAAGCCAGACACTATAATCATGTCTTTAATACGGTCTACTATGCTCACAAAACCTTCTTCATCAATAATGCCTACGTCGCCGGTACGAAACCATTCGCCGTCTTCGGTAAAGGCATCCTTAGAGGCGTCAGGGCGTTTCCAGTAACCCTTCATGACCTGCGGGCCTTTCACGCATAATTCACCACGCTCACCTATGGCCACTTCTTCACCTTGATCGTTGATGCACTTAAGCGCGGTACCCGGTACAGGTTGCCCCACGGTTCCCATGCGCTCAAGACCATTGCCTGGGTTAGCGGTCACAACAGGCGAGCATTCAGTTAATCCATAACCCTCAGAAATACCCGAGCCGGTAATTTCCTGCCAGCGCTTAGCGGTATCTGGAATAAGTGCCGTCCCACCCGAGGCGGTCGTTGCCAGTGCCGTAAAATCTAACTCTTTAAACCTTGGGCTGGCCATCAATGACACAAACAAGGTATTTAAACCCACAATAGACGTAAGCTTCCACGGCTTCATGAACTTGATAAACATCTCGGTATCACGTGGGTTGGCAATTAACACGCTGTGCTCACCTTGTTCAAACAACACCATAAGATGGATAGTGAAGGCGTATATGTGATACAGCGGCAATGGTGCCACAACCACCGCTTGGCCAGTGCCTTTCAATAACACCCCGTTATCATCCACTTGCGACAAGTTAAGCTTGGTTTGCAGCATATTCGCTATTAGGTTATTACTGGTAAGCTCGGCGCCCTTAGCAACACCTGTGGTGCCACCTGTGTATTGCAAGATAACCGTATCTTCTTGGCTTCTGGGAGGTACCGCCTTAAAGGTTTTTTTGCCACCCAGCTTTAACGCCTTACGGAACGATACTGCTTCTGGCAACGAATAATCCGGCACCATTTTCTTGACGTACTTAGTGGCGGCGTTAATTAACACCCGCTTAATGGGCGGCATCATGTCAGCTAGGCTAGTGACAATAATGGTTTGTAAACCGGTTTGATCTTTCACGTTTTGCACTGAGCGGGCAAACACGTCCATGCATACCAACGCCTTAGCTTCCGAGTCATTAAACTGGTGCAGCATTTCACGTTCGGTGTACAAAGGATTGGTATTGGTGACAATTAACCCCGCACGGATGGCCCCATACATAGCAATAGGGTATTGCAATATATTAGGCATTTGAATGGCAATGGTGTCACCAGGCTTTAAGTTGGTGTGGTTTTGCAGGTAACTGGCAAATGCAGCGCTTTTTTCATTGATATCGGCATAGGTCATGGTTAAGCCAATGCTAGTGAAAGCCGCTGAATCGGCATTTTTAGTAAATGACGTTTCAATCACGTCTACAACCGACGTGTATTCACTCATATCTATGCGGTCTTCAATGCCGGGGGCACGTTTACCATCCCAAAATGATGCATCCATAACTGTCTCCAATTTATCATTATTCTTAACAAACCATGGGTCAGACTATGGCTTAACTAGTGGCTAGTTAACATGACTAAACGGGTCAACATACTGACTCCAAGTACCCCGGAATCAAATGCAATGAAAATAGTTGGATTAAAATTGAAGAAATGGAGCGAGCTATAAAACAGGGAAAGGGATGATGGCCCTGAAAACAAGGTTTCCAGGGCCTGAAGTGCACAAACTTAAGCGGCGGCAGAATCCTTCGCTTTGCTCTCGCGCTTGGCTTCTTCTTCATCTTTCAATTCGCGACGCAGAATTTTACCCACTGGGGTCATGGGCAACTCATCACGGAATTCAATGTGACGAGGCACTTTGTAACCCGTTAGGGATTCTTTACAGTAAGCACGTACAGCACCTTCGGTCAGTGCCGGATCCTGCGTCACTATAAACAATTTAACCGCTTCACCGGTTTTATCATTGGGTACACCAATGACGGCACAGTTTTCAACAGAGGGATGCTCTGCCACAACACCTTCAATTTCATTAGGGAATACATTGAAGCCAGATACAATAATCATGTCTTTAATGCGGTCTACTATGCTTACAAAACCGTCTTCATCAATAATGGCCACATCTCCGGTACGGAACCATTCGCCGTCTTCGGTGAAGGCATCTTTAGAGGCGTCAGGGCGCTTCCAGTAACCTTTCATAACCTGCGGGCCTTTCACGCATAACTCACCACGTTCACCAACAGCGACATCTTCGCCTTTGTCGTTAATGCATTTAAGAGCTGTTCCTGGACACGCCTGACCAACCGTACCCATGCGCTCAAGACCGGCACCTGGATTCATGGTCACGCCTGGTGAACATTCAGTTAGGCCATATGCTTCTGAGATGCCTACACCGGTAATTTCTTTCCAACGTTTAGCGGTATCCGCCATTAGCGCGGTGCCGCCCGAGATTGTAAATTTCATTTTACTGAAATCCATTTCTCTGAAACTTGGGCTGGCCATTAAGGAGACAAACAAGGTATTCAAACCCACAAACGTTGTGAGCTGCCAAGGCTTCATAAACTTAATGAACGTTTCTGTGTCCCTTGGGTTAGCGATCAAGATGCTGTGATCGCCTTGTTCAAATAAGGCCATCAAGTGCACAGTAAATGCGTAAATATGGTAAAGCGGTAATGGAGCCACAACAATCGCTTGCTCGCTGCCTTTTAATAAATCGCCATTTTCATCCGTTTGCAACATGGCCAATTTAGATTGCAGCATGTTGGACACTAGATTACGGTTGGTCAGCTCAGCGCCCTTAGCAACACCTGTGGTGCCACCTGTGTACTGAAGCAAAATAGTGTCATCAGGATTAGGCATGTGGTTGGCTGCAAAGCTCTTACCTTGACCTAATTTAAGCGCTTTACGGAACGGCACAGCGTCCGGTAATGAATAAGCCGGTACCATTTTTTTAACGTATTTAGCCGCGGCATTAATTAATACTCGCTTAGCGCCTGGCAACATATCCGCAAGACTGGTTACGATAACGGTTTCAATGCCGGTATTTTCAACTACATTTTGCACGGAGCGTGCAAATACATTCATACACACTAAAACTTTGGCACCCGAGTCATTAAACTGGTGCAACATTTCGCGTTCGGTATACAAAGGATTGGTATTAGTTACACGGAAGCCTGCGCGTAAAGCACCATACATGGCGATAGGGTATTGCAAAATATTAGGCATTTGAATGGCGATGGTGTCGCCTGGCTTTAAACTGGTGTGGTTTTGAAGATAATACGCAAACGCAGCACTTTTCTCGTCAATATCTCTAAACGTTAAAGTGTGACCAATACTGGTAAATGCAGGGCGATCTGCGTAATCCTTAAAAGCGGCCTCAATAACCTCAACGGCGGCATCGTATTTACTAAGATCCAAAGTATCACTGATACCCGGCGCGCGCTTTCCATCCCAAAATGATGCTTCCATCATGGTCTCCAAATAAAAGCCTAGCACTATGGTTTTATTTTTATTATGCAAAGTAAGATAAGACTATGGCGTAAATTAGCGGAAATGAAAAGTGACTATTTATGACAGAAGTGAAACTCTTTAGCACCAAAGTGCTTAAACTTGTGTGACCTAGACTTAAACTGTAGCTTTATAAGTCTAAATCCTTACATTTTCACTGATTATGAAGCGTTACCGACACGGGGATCAGCCATGTCGGTTATTAAAGCTGTATTAGAAAAACATGCCGGTTTCTAACTGGGCTTCTTCGCTCATCATTTCGCGCGCCCAAGGTGGATCAAACACCAATTCAACGGTCACAGACTTAACATTAGGCACCATTGCGCTGCGATATTTAACATCGCTTACCAATACAGGCCCCATGCCACAGGCTGGAGCGGTAAGGGTCATGTCTATACTGACACTTTTTGTGGTTTGATCTATATTCACTTTGTAAATTAAACCCAGTGCCACTAGATTTACAGGAATTTCTGGATCGTAAATCGTTTTTAGCGCCTGCCAAATATCACTTTCACGAATAAGTTCGCCGTCGGCCGCTTCAAACGTAAGCACTTCAGGCTCTAAACCTAATGCCGCAGCATCGGTGCCGTCTACGCGGGCCATATTACCGTTGTGTACCACAGTGTAGTTACCACCCAAGGCCTGGGTTAGCGTTACAAAACTGCCAGAGGGAATTATTATTTTAGTTCCAACCGGAACTAGGCGCGCAGGACAATCCTCGTGCGCCACAACCATGCGTCTTTCCATAAAATAACTACTTATATTTTAATAACAAAATTGGAAATTAATATTCAAACTCTTGAACGGTATTACACGTTAAAAGATTCGCCACAACCACATTCATCTTTTGCATTGGGGTTGTTAAATACCATGCTGCTATTCAAACCCACGGTGGTGTAATCAATTTCAGTTCCGTTAACAAACGGCACCGCGTCTTGGGTCACGTACAAAACCACATCATCGGCCACTTGAATGGTTTTTTCATTGCCATCTAAGCTTTTAGCCAACTGTAGGTCGTATTTAAACCCAGAGCAGCCACTTTTTTTCACGCCTAATATAATGCCCTTGGCGCTGTCAGTGCTTGCCAATTGCTTACGCACATAATTAAGTGCAGCCTCTGTCATAGAGAGGTTCATATCAGGTGCTACATCGCTAGGTGAAAAAGTATTCACTACGCTCATTACGCATCCCCTATTAAATTAGCGTTTAACATAAAAACATTTTTACTTTTTCTATGCCGTCAAACAACGCGTCTATTTCTTGGCGCGTGTTGTAAATAGAAAAAGAGGCCCGTGCCGTTCCCGGAATCGCGTATTGATCCATAATCGGCATAGCACAGTGATGGCCTGTACGTACCGCGATACCCTGCTGATCCAGCAGCATGCCGATGTCGGCGGGGTGAGTACCATCAATTAAAAAGCTTAATACACCGGCTTTTTTCTTAGCGGTACCAATGACGCGCATGCCCTCACACTTAGCCGCACGTTCGTGTGCGTAATTAAGTAAATCATCTTCGTATTCACTTAGGGCGGTGCGATCAAGTGCCATTAAATAATTAAGCGCAGCACCCAAACCAATGGCGCCACTAATATTAGGGGTGCCCGATTCAAATTTAAACGGCAACCCCTGATAAGTCGTGCCACTAAAGCTTACTTTTTCAATCATCTCACCACCACCTTGTACCGGTGGCATTTGATCAAGTAAGGCTTTTTTTCCATACAGGCAACCGATGCCAGTAGGACCAAATACTTTGTGACCCGAAAACACATAAAAGTCAGCATCCAGCGCTTGTACGTCTACCGGAAAATGCGCCACCGCTTGTGCGCCATCAATTAATACTTTGGCGCCCACGCCATGGGCTTGCTTAATAATGTCTTCAACGGGGTTCACGGTACCCAATGCGTTAGAGACATGCACCACACTGACCAACTTAACATTTTTGTTTAGCATGCCAGCAAAAGCGGCCATATCTAGGTCACCCTGTTCGCTAACAGGAATCACTTTAAGGCTTGCGCCAGTGCGTTCACACAACATCTGCCAAGGCACAATATTCGCGTGATGCTCCATGGCCGAGACAATGATCTCGTCACCCTTTTTAATAAAGGCCTGACCAAAGCTTTGCGCCACAATATTAATACTTTCGGTGGTGCCACGGGTCCAGATAATTTCTTCATTGTGCTGGCTATTTAAAAACGCCTGCACGGTTTTACGCGCATCTTCGAAGCCGATCGTGGCACGGTCACTTAACGCGTGAGCACCACGGTGCACGTTACTATTATCTTTACGGTAATAGTTCTCTAGCGCATTAATAACCGATAGCGGCTTTTGCGTAGTGGCGCCATTATCTAAATACACCAACGGGTTATCGTGAACCTGTTGATCTAAAATAGGGAAATCCTGGCGGATTTTTTGAACATCTATGCTCATGCCTGATCATCCCCCGAATGCACACCGCTGTCTTCGTCTAAGATGTGCTGCGTTAACGCACTATCAGTGGTAAATTGTTGCGCCAATAATGGACGTAACTTTTTACGCAGCGCCGGTAACGGAATGCTTTCTAGCAATTCGTTAATGAACGCAAAGCTCAGCATGATCTCGGCTTCTGGGCGGGAAATGCCACGGCTTTGTAAGTAAAAACAGGCTTGATCATCTAGCTGCGCCACCGTAACACCGTGGGCACACTTTACATCATCGGCGTAAATTTCAAGCTCGGGCTTAGAGTTAATTTGCGCCTTGTTAGATAACAACAAGTTTTTATTACTAAGGTTCGCAAACGACTTTTGTGCATCAGGATGTATATGAATACGACCATTAAAGACGGCCTTAGAGCGATCAGCCATAATGCCGCGATAGGTTTCATCCGTAGTGCAGTTAGCCGAGATATGCTCAATGTAGCTGTGGATATCAATGTGCTGATCGTTTTTAGGCAAGTACACCCCCTTCATTTCACAGTGACTGCCTGGCTGATTATGATTAACCAAAACATCAAAGCGTTTAATTTTTCCGCCCAAGGCAATTTGATAACTTTCAAACTGGCTGTCACGGTTCAAATCAACGTATACACCACCAAAATGCAAACTGCTTTCATCTTCGGTGTGTAAACGGTAGTGATTTAATTTAGCACCATCACCAATTTGTATTTCAGTGGTTTGGTTTAACAATACGTTTTGAGTTTGTGCAGTAGAGACAAATTGTTCAATGACAGTGGCCTGTGCCAAAGACTCAAGCACTAACAGACAACGACTAAAGGCCGTACACGGCTGTGGCTGCTGGCTTACAATATTGACAATTTGAATGGGCTTATCTAACTGGATATTTTTAGCCACATGCAACAATACACCTTCTTCTACCGCAGCATTATTAAGTGCGGTAAATAAGTTACGACGCGTCTCGGCAATATTACCAATATGCGTGGTAATGATAGCTCGCTGACCATCATTGGCCTGTGAAAAGGTAGTAAACTCAATGCCGGGCACCGTAATATCATCAGACAATTCAGCCACAAATGCGCCATTAATAAACACCACACGATAGGCGTCTAGCTCATCAATAACATATAAATCGCTGGCATCTTCTAAATCGAAGTTTTGCGCCGCTTGGTTATAATTTTGCTTAGTTAAAGCGTTTAATGACGTGTATTTCCACTCTTCTGTTTTACGAGTAGGAAACGGCAGGCTTTCAAATGCAGCTAAACCTGATTCACGCACCTCAGATAAACCTGCATCATGGGCTTGAGTTTTCACAAACGCCAAAGCGTCTTGAGAAAAATCTATTTTGGCTGTGTTATCAACAGCCCTTAAAGAAGCAACTTCAGTCACAATTACGCCTCCCCGTTTTCAATCCAGCTGTAGCCTTTTTCTTCAAGCTCCAGCGCCAATTCTTTACCACCACTTTTTACAATCTTGCCATCGGACAATACGTGTACAAAGTCAGGCACAATATAGTCAAGTAAACGCTGGTAGTGCGTCACAATTATAAAACTACGATTTGGGTCACGCTGGCTGTTAACGCCTTCGGCGACTACTTGTAATGCATCTATATCCAAACCTGAATCGGTTTCATCTAGGATGCACAACTTAGGTTCTAGCATCATCATCTGTAGAATTTCGTTACGCTTTTTCTCGCCACCCGAGAAACCTTCGTTTACGCCACGCTTCAAGAAGTTTTGATCTAGGTTAACCGCTTTACATTTTTCACGGGCTAACTTTAAAAATGACATACTGTCCAAAGGCTCTTTATCCTGGTGCTTACGAACCGCATCCACAGAGGCCTTTAAAAACTCTAAGTTACTCACCCCTGGAATCTCTACTGGGTACTGAAACGCTAAAAACAAACCTTCGCGGGCACGTTCTTCAGCATCAAGCTCTAAAATGTTTTTACCGTTAAACAATACTTCGCCACCGGTAACCGTGTAGCCTTCTCGGCCAGAGATGGCGTGAATTTCGCCAGGCTTAACATTTAAGCTTAAGCCTTTCAAAATATCTTTATCTTCTACTTTTGCTTGTAAATTATTAATCGTTAACATTTTAAATCCAATTTTTTGTACGCAACCAAGTGGCTTTCGCTTACCACTGCCTTTATTTTCATTGAGCGTTGACACATTAACGGCCCAACACTTACATGGGGTTTTAGCCCACTGAACCTTCTAGGCTCACTTCCAATAACTTGCCGGCTTCTACCGCAAATTCCATGGGCAACTCTTTAAAGACTTCTTTACAAAAACCATTCACGATCATAGAGACGGCTTTCTCTGGGTCTATGCCGCGCTGCTGACATAAAAACATTTGGTCATCGCTTACCGTAGAAGTAGTGGCTTCGTGCTCAATGATGGCACTGGGGTGCTTGCTTTCAATGTATGGGAAAGTATGAGCACCACACTTATCACCAATTAATAAAGAGTCACACTGAGTAAAGTTACGAGCCCCTTCCGCGCTTGGATTCATACGCACTAAACCGCGATATGCATTTTGGCTTTTACCCGCCGAAATACCCTTAGAGATAATCGTAGATTTAGTATTTTTACCAATGTGAATCATCTTAGTACCAGTGTCGGCCTGTTGATAATTATTGGTTAAGGCCACCGAGTAAAATTCACCTATTGCGTTGTCACCCTTTAAAATACAGCTTGGGTATTTCCAAGTAACGGCTGAGCCGGTTTCTACTTGCGTCCAACTAATTTTGGCATTGTTATGTGCCACGGCGCGCTTGGTTACAAAGTTGTAAATACCACCCTTGCCTTGTGCGTCGCCTGGGTACCAGTTTTGTACGGTAGAGTATTTAATCTCGGCGTTATCTAATACCACTAGCTCTACTACCGCTGCGTGCAATTGATTTTCATCACGCATGGGGGCGGTACAGCCTTCTAGGTAACTTACGTGTGAGCCTTCGTCGGCAATAATAAGGGTACGCTCAAACTGACCAGTGTTCTCTTCGTTAATACGGAAGTAAGTCGACAACTCCATGGGACAACGCACCCCTTTTGGAATGTAAACAAAACTACCATCCGAGAATACCGCGCAATTTAATGCCGCGTAGTAGTTGTCTTTTTGTGGAACCACTGAACCCATGTATTTTTTAATAAGTTCAGGGTATTCATGCACCGCTTCACTGATGGGCATAAAGATAACACCCGACTCCGCTAGTTTTTCGCGAAAGGTGGTACCAATAGAGACAGAGTCAAAAACGATGTCTACCGCTACATTAGCCACACCTGCCAACACCGCTTGTTCGTGCAACGGAATGCCTAGTTTTTCGTAGGTTCGTAACAACTCAGGATCAACTTCATCTAAAGACTGAGGTTTGTCCTCCATGCTTTTTGGCGCACTAAAGTACGAGATAGCCTGAAAATCAATTTCAGGGTAATGCACGTGTGCCCATTCTGGCTCTTCCATTTCCTGCCAAGCGCGAAACGCTTTTAAGCGCCACTCAAGCAACCATTCTGGCTCGCCCTTTTTGTTGGAAATAAAACGCACCACATCTTCATTTAAGCCGGGCGGTAATGTCTCGGCATCGATGTCGGTGACAAAACCGGCTTCGTATTCGGTTTTAATGTACTGCTCAATTTCTTCACTCATAATCTTAACCCTTGAAAGGTCCTCCGCAATAACTGCTTACGCTGCCATGCCTTTTAATCTTTTAATTGCTGTACCGACACTGCTTACTACCTGCTCAATTTCTTGAGGGGTACTGAAGCGTCCCACCGAAAATCGTATGGAGGCATGCGCCAGTTCGTCATCCAAACCAATTGCCTTTAACACATACGACGGCGCCATTGTGGCCGAGTTACAGGCACTGCCTGAACTCACCGCTAAATCGGCAAGAGAGAGTAATAACGACTCTCCATCAACACCTGCAAAACTTATATTTAAAATGCCAGGCACACATGCGTGCTCACTGCCATTTAAGGTAATGCCCTCAATATCTTTAAGGCCATTCCATAGCTGTTTTCTTAGTGCGCTTAAGTGCGCCTCTTCTTGTGGTAATGCTGCTTGTGAGATTTGCGCGGCTTCGCCCAAACCTACAATTTGATGGGTGGCCAGAGTGCCACTGCGCATGCCACGTTCGTGACCTCCGCCGTGAATTTGCGCCGCTATTTTTACGCCGCG
>MAAA01014374.1_pt1 | contig 11252 bp, 11 predicted proteins | sample 1115971 | NCBI WGS metagenome assembly MAAA01 (sample SAMN04961123, study PRJNA320927) | seawater metagenome | isolation source: sample BD02T6 sea water enriched with oil for 6 days | place: USA:Gulf of Mexico | collected 2013-07-27 | reverse complement strand
TTGATGAAATTGAAATAATTTCAAATCGACGCGGAACAGAGAAATGCCTCCACTGCGGTAGTATGGATATTGAACGAAGTGAAATAGAGTACAAGCTTCATTCAGATGAAGGCGATAACATCGATTTCTTATATACTCTTTTTTTTCACCCAAAGTGCGGGGGAGAATACATCGCCACCAGAAGCTCTATCATGATCAATACAAACCCACCAAAAAGAATTTACAACTTGAACGGCAAGCTATTAGAAAAGTGTACTGAAAAGAACTGGGCTGACAGAATCACCTTCTTGTAATCAGCACCAATACCGATTCTCAACAACCATAATCACACATTGAAATATTTATGAATTCAGAAAAAAACGAATTAATTTCTAAAATAAAATACTCATTACTCCATAACGAACTTAATGATGAACTATATGAAGACATCACATCCAACATCAAAAGATTGAGAGAGCTATACAGAGTATCTAGCCCTTCATTTACCATAGATGATATTTCGTTTTTAAAGTCAATATCTGAAATTAATGACAGCTTGTGTGAAGTAATAAAATACAAAGAATATACAGACAAGCTTTATATTGCAAAAAACTATAGAAAAGAACTAGACACACACATCATCAATATTATGGAGATTAAGGAGCACCTGTCAAAAAATACAATCTTGAAAATAGAGTCTGTATCAAACCTAATCAATTCAATGGCTGACATTCTAAATAAGCACACTAATATTCAATCTTAATATCAATAATACAACTTTTATCATAACTTACTACATTCACAATATAGGTTCATCTATCAAACACAGTTTTGCTTACTAGCCTATAAAACTTTCTAATTGGATTCCTTGAAATATAAATCAACTTTATTTTATCTACATAAGAAAGCCTCATGCGCAATATTGCATACCTCGCTTCCTTAGCCGCCCTATCATGCTCTTCCATGATATCTCTGTATTTATTCTCTTTAGCTTCTTGATTCATACTTATAAAAGTATCGCTCCACTATCATCATCGCTGATTTATAATGATCTTTAGTCGTTGAAAAATCCTGTATTTTTACAAAAAACCTACAATCGTTAACTTTCTCATTAGACCAATTAAAGTAGTACTCTGATAAGTCCTCAAACTCCTTATATGACACTCTATGTTTTGGGGGTATTTTTGAGTTTAATGCATGATTACTAATTTTATAAAACACGGCAAATTTATCATGTAAATCAACTGAAGCCAAATACACAAGCTTGCCTGATGATGCAATTTCACAAGGCTGCTTATCCAAACCAGAACGCGAAAGTAAGTGCTTATTTAGACTATTTAATTTAGTTATTTTATCCTGTATTTCAATTAATTGACTTGCCACATCACCATTAACATCAAGATATCCCTTTATCTTATATAGAGTATCCCAATCATCTTCAATAGACATTCCATCAGGCAGGGAAACCCGAATGTGTTCCAGTCTATCTGCTAAAGATACTTCTTCTGCACCCTCAATACCCAACTTCCTTTCAAGACGTTTCAATTGATCACTTAGCTCTACGAGGTCATATACTTGCTGATCCGTCGTATTGACCAATTTCATCGCTGCATCTCTTTGAACTTTGAAACTCACAGATATCAATACAAACATAAATGCAATTATTAGTATAAATTCCGTGAGAGAACTACTAAACAGCTTATCCAGTTCATCTCGATACGTTTTCAAGCCAATGCCTTAAGTAACTTTTTCGCACTATCCACTACAGCTGAACTAAGTTCTTTATTAACCTCAACGGCATCGTCACGAATTTTTGTCATATCACCTAGGCGTTTCTCTTGCTTAACATTTAGATTAACCAGTTTATCAAGCTCTTCCGTATTCTCTGACATATCCTGAATTCGTAACTTCAACGAATCTACCGACCTATTTAAATTGTCAAAAACCGCTGTAACTCCGCGCCCCTCCTTTCCAATTTTTTCAATCGAAGCGTTAAAGGAAGCCATATGCACAACATTCTGCTCATGCTGCTTACGTGCCTCATCCGCACTAACTTTCATGACCTTAGAGTGGACGACCAATTCCTGAGTATAATCTTCTATTTTTTTAGCTGACTTTCCAATGGTTGAAAAGGATTGAAACAACTCCCCCGAATTAGACTTATATACCTCCAATACATCAAAGAATTCTTTAATTTTCCGATCAATCGCCTCTTGGGATTCCTGGCTTACTGCCAGCAAATCTTTATCAAGGCGCTGGCCAAATTTTGAGAAGTAATCAAGAGATTTACTTTCAATAGTTGAGAAAATACTATCTACAGATGATCGTATCTCTCCTCTCTGTAAGTCCAAATCCGCCTTCAACTGATGATCCCGCTTTTTACTTAACTCAATAAACTCATCACCTTCCTTTCGAACGTGACTTAATGCCTCATTGTAGAATTTAACAAGTGTGCTAGATGTCTCCTCAAAGTCTTTCTCAATAACCTTAATACGGGCTGCAAAATTTCGGAGGGATTCAGTTACATCTATATTTGCCTGCGTTACATCTTCGTCGGATATTGAAGAGTATTGAACCTCTATAATCCGAAAGAATATCCCTAGTATGGTACTTGAAATAGCCACTCCGAAATTTCCAAGTATTTCATTGGCATCAAATGAGAATTCACTATTAATAGATGGAGTAAAAGACATAAACAACGCTAACAAGGTCAACATAAAACCAAGATAGTAACTACTATCTCCAGTTTTAATAGACTCGTATTTTAAATATTTGCAAGTACCGTAATAAGTAACCTGCAATAATATGATTGATATCAACTGAGGCAATGCGTCAAATGTATAAAGAATAGGAAGACTTAATAACACGGCAAGTATGAATAAATTTTTCATTCTAACTTCTCACCTTTTCGAATTTTAATGTTATGACATTTTTACCTACTATTTTGCTCCAGTCCTCAATAAATTGACGATTTTGTCGCTTACGCATATTCCCTTTCCGCTCCATTACATAAAAATGAACCACGGCTTGATTTAGATCTACGTCATATGGGTAGCTAGTAAGGCGTTTATTTTCGCTATACACACTATAGTCACCAGTATTTTGTAGTAGGTCTGAGAAAATAATTATTTCATGTGATGCCGTAACAGGATGAGTTTTCTTGGAATAATCATGAAGAGCTTCAATGATAGGGCTTAACACCTGCGATTTTCTAGTTAATATTGATTGTAAAGTATAACTGAGCGGATCCTTAAATTTGATTCGGTAGTTTCGCTCAGAAAGCAGTTTATTCCCCGTCAGTTCGCTAGTCTCGCTAACCATAGCTGGCTTACACATTTCGAACTCAACATTACTTAAACCACCAACATCAGAAGAAATCGAAAACAATCTAACAAGAGTTCCCTGAGGCAAGCTACTAAGTTTCTCTGACAAGCGATCTTCTATTACCCTCTTTTGATTTTTCGATGGCTGATCCGTCACATCGAATAGAAAATCTACCACTTTTAAGTCATTGCTATTCTCAAGGCAAAAGCGATCATCTTTAGCTCCTTTATAATTAAGATATGCGGAGTAAATACCTAAAAAGAAGATTAGTAGGATTCCAAATCCAGCTAATATGACATACCTTCTCTCATTTTGTAGATTCACCCTCATCTAGTATTTTCAGCCTTCTTCACAATATCTGAAATATACCTTTCAACTGTATCATTCAAATCGGAAGTATGTTGATCGATGCGCTCCTCAACCTGGGAAAATAACCCTGCTAACCCCCCCTTCAGAGACTGAATTACTGGAAGGCCTTGCTTATCCAATTCGATTGATTCCTTATCTATTTCTGATACCTCCGATATATTTAGCAACGGATCAGTATCAAAGATATCTAACTTATAGTCTGCGACATACGAGAAGTCATCCCTATAATCTTTTACAAGACTAATGTAGATAGCATTAACTTGCTTAAGGTAAGCCTCATAACTCTTACCTAAATTCTCGGATTTTCGTATACCACTTTCATAGGCTTCACACTTTTCCTTGACTTCTAAATGCCTCTCAATCAATTCCGCCCTGCTATCTTGAATTATTTTACTAAGCCGTGAGTAAATTTCGCTCTTCTCGTCGGAGAACATAGCCTCTTTTTCCACTTTCTCACGATGTAACTTTCCATAGTTTGGATACACATCATCACTTATGAAACGATCCCAGAAAGCTCCAAAGAAAGCAGCCACCGAAATTCCAAACAAGAACCACGAATTCACATTGGCCAATCCAAATGGGGCTTGAATGAATGCAGGAACAGCCAACACAGCAGCCTCAAATGGATCATTTTCAAGAGCATCGCGATAGTGACCAACTAACAAGGCAAGCATAATTGCTAATACAACAGAAATAACAGGAACCAAATACCCCAGAACTTTTCTTAGCAAATTACGATGATAAATATTACGTACCAGTTCGCCGCTAATTGTGCCTGCAAATAGATTTATAATCGAAATGATTAGAGCCGTAAAAAATCCACCCAACATTCCCAACTCACTGCCTCTTGATAGAAAAGTTGAATTCAGTATTGATTCACACACTAGGATCATGATCAGTATGCCCCAGAATTTCATTATGGATTCAGGATACACTGCCTTTCGATCCATCAATCCATTCGCTAGTACAAAGGAACGATATGACTTTTCACTACCAACCTTTTCCTTAGCTACTGATATTAACTGATCCGAAAATACTGTCTTTTCTTTATCAAGCTTTGCTTCTAGATTCTTAGAGACCCCTAAAATATTAGACTCGAGTACCGTACGGTCTACATTTCTTAAGCTTTCATGGGTTTTGAATATGAACTCGTTAACCCGATTATGGGTTTCTTTCACATAATTGGTAATAACGTGTGTATGAGCCCTCAATTCCCATTCGGTTAATTGAGTTTGATCTTGACTGTATTTATCTGAATTGGCGTCATCTCGAGCAAACTTCTTAGGATCTAGTTCTTGGACTAAAGTTTCCAAGGATGGGGATGAAATAAGGGGCTGCTGCATTTTGCCCTCCATAGCTATATGCATCTACATTGACCACAAAACTTCCATTATCAGGCTCAAAATCGATACCAAAACAAGGACATTTCGTAACGTATAGGTATGATAATAGTAGATTGGATTTAGTATAAAGAAAGGATTGGCCAATATTTAGGAGTGCCCCTGTTTATGCGCTAACCACCAAATAAGCACTTACTCCATCCACTGCTCAAGACTGCCCGTTAAGCTAGGCATATTATCAGCCTGCTTAAGCTCTTCTGCATAGTCCGATGCCATCACATGATCATAATACTGCTCAATCATGTCCTCGCTAGTACCACACTGCTTAGCAATCGCCCTTCTGGGCACCTTATCTAGCAATAAAGCATGAGTGATATATGTGTGCCTAAGGAAGTAGAGCAATAGAATTTATGGCCACCATACTTGCCAATACTCATTATTGAAGGCGCCTGAAGTATTAGTGGGAACTACCCTAGAACACCAATACCTGGAATTTTTTTAGGAATACTCCTTCCGTAAATCTTTTTCTTGCAATCACTCTCCCTAATAGACTGCGCAATGGAAGCATTTTCCTCTAAGCATTCTTTATATTTAGCTTTAGTAGCCGAATTAATTAAATGTTTTACTAGATTTATAGCGTGTTCCGTCCAACTCAAGTCAGCTGGTAGCGGCTCATCACAAAGGGCCTTAGTTATGTCACTTGCTTTGATATAGTACCCAAGATCTCCTTTGTATCTTTTTATACCTTGATGCAATCCTTTATCAGTCAGTATTCGATATGTACCACCTGGGCCAACATTAATTGTGTAGGTGATAGTTTTACTTCCACATGAAAGCTCTGAAAATGGAACATCTGTATTGAAATTACACCCTTTAACTGCGCCACTGCATATGTCAAACATATATCTGCCAGTGGTATTGCATGTCATAAAACCGAAATAATCTTCTTTAGGGTAAATAATGTCAGACATGCATTCCCATTGATTTGTAGCATTTTCAAAACAGAACTTAGCAAACCCTTTAACAGAACAATTGTTGGTGACAATTAACTCCATGGAGCCAGGCAATGTGCCACAGACGTTGCCTTTATTAAGCTTGGTAACGGTGCAGTGATTTAAATCTTGGGCTTGTGCAGTGGTAATCCCAAGAATTGACATGATAAAGGGTATTAATAAAAATCGAATCATAGAATTTTTAGCCTAAGGCACTTATATTCAACATTAGTTAGCTATAGCTCTTCCTGACTTACTCGAGCCACCTGAGCTAGCGCTGCAAGCATATTTCTTAGCACAACGCTGAGGACAATATGGGTCTACAGAAGAAGACGGACACGCACTTACACATGCTTGCCTATTTTTATTTTCTTGACCACAGGTATCTTTAAAGCCAGAAGGCGCTGAATTAAATGAGCCTGATGCCTTAGGCGCTAAATTTAAATTACTTGCTCCTACGACTGGCTTACTTAAATCAAGAGTTGTACTGTTTTTGGAGTTCCTCAATAGATCATCCAATGATCGAACTGAACTCATGTGCAACGAATAAATATCTTCTCTAGTAGATAACCCTTCACCATTAGCAACTAAATACCTTTCATAGTACTTATTGGCAACTTTACAGAAAGAGTTCGCTTGAACACTTTTAAAGTTACAAGATCTAAGTTCGCTTTTATGTATTCGGTCCGCGTAGTGAGGCTTGGCAGAAGATGGGGCTTTATAGCTCGTAGTTGTTCCTATAGGGCTACTTGCTTGATAACGCTGAGTAGCATCGTTTAATGCTCCTGTAGTGTTTGAGATCCCCTGTACCCCAGCTTGACTGTCTCGGATAATCCCTGTGATTGTTTCTATTTGAGCCTCAGCATCCAACGCCAATCCATTACCGGCGACAAAACCAGCGGTCATAGCAAGAGCCTTCCCCCAATTGAATCCATTGCTCTCCCGCTCCCTTTTCTCATCCAATCTAGCCTGCTTTTCAACTGCTGCTATTTCCCTCTCCCTTTCAGCTTTAATTTCACGAAGGTGCTTTTCATGTACTAATCGACGCTTTTCTTCAAGGTAAAACTCTCGTTTAGTGACATATGCATTTTCTGCTGTCATACCCGTATTATCCGTCAATGATGGGTCTTCTCCGTGTAAAATTAATAGCTCGACTATCTGCCTTACACTATTAGAAAGTTTTTGTGACGCCGTAGGATAGGCATAATGTAGCGCTGATTTACCCTCGGATGTTTTTACATTAGTTTTCGCACCGCTCTTCAACATTAATTTAACAAGTTCAAGGTTTCCATGATATGCGGCCATATGTAATGGGGTCTCCCTACCATCAGGGTGATGATCAGTGTTGGCTCCTAAGCTGAGCAAATATTTCGCCGCTAATGTATTGTTGTGGTAAGAAGCTTGCATTAAAGGCGAAAAAGCTTTATTGACGGCGTTTAATGGCAAATCAATTTTCGCACCTCTTTTAATAAAACCGTCTATAAGTTTAATACTATCAACGGGATTTTCTTGGCCACTATTAAAACCTACTGCAACCGCTATTGGGAATACGCCCTCGGCTGACACCGCATTAATATCCCCGCCAAGAGCTAGCACGAAATCAAGAATAGAAAAATCCTTTCTCAATATCATTATTGGAATTGAAAAATGTATGCCCCCTAAACTTTTATTATTTAATTTTTTAGGATCGCTACCGTTTTTGACCAAGTACTCTGATAGGCCAATATTCCCCTCAGCAATGGCCTTCATCAATGGCGTGTTGCTGTCAGCATCAAGAAAATCATCATAGCTTTTCTTTTTATTTAACATTGCCTCTATGACACCTGTAGGCGCATTATTTCTTACGGCCTGATGCATATAATAAGGCCATTGCTTGTGATTTTTTCTAGTCTTATTAATAATATCAACCAAAAAATCTTTATGCTTTATAGCATTATCCCTACTGCTTAATATCACAAAAATGAGATCTTCAGATCGGAAAAAACTTATCGGCCTGCCATAGTCATCCTGAAAATACTGCGAAAGAATAACTCTTACATTCTTCTTAAAACCTCCTGGGCCATGGTTACCATGGCGCTTAATTCTGGTCATCTTTCCATCGTTACTATAAACAACAGCCCGATCAACAGCATCAAGCCACCTAATAATGCGACCACTTTTCTCAATCGTTTTCAGGTTCCCTTTAGCATTAGCGTAAAATGCATCAAAAGCATTATCAATAGCATCATCAACATCAGCATCGCAACCAGAGACACCTACCGAGTCACTTTCAAATTTTATGGTGACGCAATTTTTATCTGGAATAAATACCTCACCATAATCACCCGCAAAATAAGAGCCATGAGTTAACCCTACTATAAGGAAATAGTTCGCCGGTTCATCTGGTGAAAAACGTTTTACACTAGAAAAATAGTGACCAGCCGCCCTAAAGACCATGGACTCCAATTTTTCTTGAGTGACTTTGTTATAGTTAAACTGCCGCATTTTCTTGTGCGCCAACATAGTCGGCTCTACTTGAATAACGGTTGTCATTTCAAATTTTGCAGACTGGACGGCCATTGATACCAATATGCACATCAGCGCAACAAGAGTTTGTCTCATTATCATTCCTATAAATAAGCGTCTAGAAATTCAATTCGCCTTTGCATTTTAATTATGTGTTCATTCAAGCTAGCTTCGATGACACCTGTATCGGCACCAGCATTGATCAACAATTCCAATACTTCAGGTAACGGATCAGCTCTATTCGAACCGAGCGCGGCGTTTAACGGCGTATTATATTTAGTACTAATATTCACATCAGCTCCAGCCCCAATAAGTTTTTTAATCAGCTTCAATCTAACTTCATAGCTACTAGCTGGAGTGTTATCCTTTGTTTGAACCTGTATTGCTGCCAACGACCTTCCAAGTTCAGTAGTGGCTTGTACATTGTAAATAACAATCCCTTGAATCGCCGAATGCAGCGATGAAGAAATCACTTTGTCATAGCCTACTTTGGCTATATCACCATTGAGATCTGCCCCCTGATCAATCAAATAATCAATTAGTTCTAGGCTAACTACTTTTGCGCCAGCAGCGGTATTTAGTGTCTGAGTTAGCAAACCCGTATTGGAATTCCCGAATTTTGCACTACGAAACTCTGGATGTTTATCTATAATCATTTTGACACTATCAACATCACCCTCTCCAGCAGCTACAGTCAATGTTATTTTCAACATTACAGGGTTGTTTGTCGCTTCGAAAATTGCAATCGAACTCTCTGTAGAGGGCGCCTTGTATCCAGAGACGCCACATGCAGCCAATAGCGTGATAGAAATAATGAGCGACGTTATTTTCACTAAAGGAATAACATTCATGATTATTTACCCTCCTTAATAGATCGAATCAAATCCAATTGACTCTTTGCGTTTGCTATTGACTCCTCATAAGTTTCAATAAGTGTTTTACCATCCGCATTCACAATTTTTAGATCTGCACCTGCCTCTAGTATCATTTTGGAAATATCTTCGCCTTTATTAAGTGAAAGCTGGAGTACGGATGACTCATTAGGGTCCGCCCCTTCCTCGAGTAGATATTTAACAATAGCCATACGATCTTGGCGAGATGTAGTGTGTTCGGTAACCACTCCAAGCCTTACCAAACCGCCCCAAATTTTGGGGTCATCATATAGGCCAATAGACGAAATAGCCTTTGTTAGTGCAGAGCTGCGAGAATTAACAGTCAATTCCAAAACGGCATTTACATCAGCTCCGTTATCCACCATTAATTTTACAAACTCAAAGCTAGCTCCCTTTGTACTTGCCGCCGTGAACATAGCCGATTCAATCAGGCGGATTTCCCCAGTCCCATCCGGCATACTCCTTAGTTGTGGATTCTGGAGAAGTAGCTGCTTAGCCTCAGCTACTTTTCCAAAAGTAGCCAGTTTTTCAAAATTAGTACGGGTAATCGAGTCATTAGCCGCAGAAAATTGCGCCGAGCCAAGGCAGCTTACTAGCACTCCCATACACCACACTGCTTTTAAACGTTTCATTTTCATCCCTTCTTAAATCGATAAATCCTGTGGCATAATCGCCAATCTGCGCCACCGACAAAACAGCACAGGCTCTTTTTTGAAAAAAAAAAAATCATTAACTCGAAGAATCACCCCGATTTCTTATAGTGTTACCATAATATATATGGGAAATCTAGCGTACAATATTTCCGCAAATAGCAATCAAATAGATAAGCCGCACATTAATAACAAATGGAATACACCCACAATTGAGATGAGATATCACTGATTACATCTACAGTAAGGTTTGATATCTCAACATGAGATTCATAATTACTCCTGGACATATTGACAAAGCGTTTAGTCATAACTCTAAAGAGCTTCTAGCAACTAAGGTTTAGCCTATGCATACCATTCTCAAATAATTAGTCGACTTCGATAATAGATGGGCCTAGCATTCATTAAGGATCAAGCTATTTCAATCCCTTGGGACAGGGATTATATAGCGATCTTTCAACCCAGCTATGCCTCCATGGTAGTAAATCGCTAGGTGCGGTATATCACCTAGGCAGAGTAAATGGAAAAAATACTGAAAGTGAAGCAAAGGGCCCTTCAATATAAATGAGGAAATTCCCAGTGCGCATTTTAGCCAACAGGAACCTAATCCTATTCACTGCGAACACATGAATCCGGTAACATACAGGCTGGATATTAGCATTTTAGGTGCTCACGATTTCCCATTAAGCTCACAGCTTTTCTTATGGACTTCCCTTTAGATGTCAATCTACGACTATTGGATTGCAAACGATCTAGAGGTGAGTCGCCATTGATATACCAACTGTTGACAGCAATAAAGGTTGAGCGTCAACCGTGCCCGCCTTCAACTATTTTCAATAAATCAATGAATTACTACATCCACTGCTCAAGACTACCCGTTAAGCTAGGCATATTATCAGCCTGCTTAAGCTCTTCTGCATAATCAGATGCCATAACATGGTCATAGTACTGCTCAATCATGTCCTCACTAGTACCACACTGCTTAGCGATCGCCCTTCTGGGTACTTTATCTAGCAATAAAGCATGGGTTATATATGTATGCCTAAGAGAATAAAGCGTGTGTTTTTTTCCCTCAATATTTAGGTAAGCCATGTACTGCTCAAACGGCTTAACGAAGTCAGGTGGCGAATCCCGATAGCTAGCTAAAAAAATTAACTTATTTGGGTATTTTGCAATGACCTGGTTGAGCGTCATATTTTT
>MAAA01014373.1_pt1 | contig 11260 bp, 10 predicted proteins | sample 1115971 | NCBI WGS metagenome assembly MAAA01 (sample SAMN04961123, study PRJNA320927) | seawater metagenome | isolation source: sample BD02T6 sea water enriched with oil for 6 days | place: USA:Gulf of Mexico | collected 2013-07-27 | reverse complement strand
TATGGTCGTATGGTGGAAGAGGTAGGCTCGATTACCGCCCGTGCACAAATCAATACCGAAAGCGCCAAGGTGCTGCTGCAAAATACTCAAGACAGTGTGGACGGTGTTAGCGGAGTGAATTTGGATGAAGAAGCCGCCAACCTGATTCGTTTTGAACTGGGTTATAACGCCTCGGCCCAGGTGATCAGTGTGGCGAGAGATTTATTCAGTACATTAATTGGAATTTTTAGGTAATTGGTAGGAGGGCAGCCCCTGCCCGATGAATCATCAATATATTTGAAGTGTCGCCCGCAGGGTGGCCCCATGCAAACAGCTTGCGTCTAATAAGCCAGATTAAAAGGAGCACATCATGCGTATATCCACCATGCAACAGTTTAACTCTGGTGTTCGTTCCATTCTGGATAATCAAAAATCAACCACTACCAGTCAACAGCAAATCTCCACCGGCCGCAAGGTGTTAACCCCGGCCGACGATCCCATCGCCTCAACTCGAATATTGCAATTGCAGCAGGACATTAGCCTGAGAAATCAGTATGAAAAAAATGTCGTAGCGGCCAGGAACCGTCAAAACTTAGAAGAAGCCATCTTAACCGGTGTAACCGAAAATATTTCAAGAATTCGAGAGCTAACGGTCAATGCAGGCAATGGCTCCATGACCCAGGAAGACAGGACATCTATCGCCATAGAAATAGATGAGCGCTATAAGGCCCTGGTGGATTTAATGAATACCAAGGATGCCAGTAATACTTACATTTTTTCAGGCTTTAAAGGGGAAACGGAACCTTTTCAATCTAGACCTGGTGGCGGTGTTACCTACCAGGGAGATGACGGCGAGCGCAGCTTGGGGATTAGCAACAGCACCCGAGTACAAACCAATGATTCAGGTAAAAGGCTATTTGTAGATGTTGAAAGTGCCGAAAACAGCTTTTTTACTGAGGATAACGCCATGAACATAGGTAGCGGCTTTATAAGTAATGGCTTCATAACGGATCAGGCTGCCTATGATAGTTTTTACCCTGAAGACATGGTGATACGATTTAATCCAGATGCCTTTATTTCACCACCAGGCCCCAATTTTAATGTCATAACCCGTTCCGAAAATCGGCCAATAAACGGACTAATCGGTGTGGCCTTTAATCCAGGCACCTCAATTGTGGTGGAAGGGGCGAGCTTTAAGTTGGCGGGTGAACCAGAGCCAGGCGACAGTTTTTTTGTGACCAGCAGCAAAAAGCAGTCGTTACTCGATAGTGTCTCTGGGTTGGTGGAAGGTTTACGAGCATTGGGAGATGCACCGGCACAAAGCGCCGCATTGGATAAATTAATAGAAACCACATTGCTAAATATGGACTTTGCACAAAACAGTGTTTCGGAAGTGCGCAGCGAAATTGGTGGACGCTTAAACACCATAGATAACATCGAAAATCTGCATGCGGATGTGGACCTAGTGAGCCAGGATATCTTAAGCCAATTACAGGATGTGGACTTTGCCGAGGCGGTGAGTAGATTGTCTTTACAGTCTTTTCTATTGGAAGCGTCACAACAGAGTTTTACCCAGATAAGCCGGTTGTCATTGTTTAATACTCTGTAATTTTTAGTTAGTCTGGATGAGATACATTCAACCTGAGCTTGTTAAAGGGGGACTGCGAGTGGCAGTTTTACCGCCCATGATCGTGTGCCAGCAAGTTCGCCTAGACCAAACAGATCTAAAAAAATACCGAAATGTAGTTTTCCAACGGACAATATTGCCAAATTTAGCGCAGACGTACTCCAGTAAGAGGCCACCCCGTGGCCGGCAAAGCGTCAGATCCAGGCCAAAACTCTGTTGAAGTGACTCTTTGCTAGAATGCCCAATAAATCTTTTACCTGGTACTCAACCATTCATAGAAAAACTTGGTTCGTCTATTGCATTCCTTAAGTATTAATAAAAACCGTCGATAGTAAATTGACACCTCGAGAAATAGCGGAGGCCCATCATGTTTGATGGTCAAACCATACTCATTACAGGCGGTACCGGCTCATTCGGTAAGCAATATACACAAACTCTGTTAACCCGTTACAAGCCCAAAAAAATAATCATATTTTCCCGTGATGAACTCAAGCAATATGAAATGCAGCAGGTCTTTGATCAAGAATCCATGCGATATTTTATAGGGGACGTGCGTGACAAAGAGCGCATGATGCAGGCCTGTAATGGAGTGGACTATATTATTCATGCCGCCGCCATGAAGCATGTACCAGCGGCCGAATACAACCCTACCGAATGCATAAAAACTAATATCGGTGGAGCCGAGAATATCATACATTCTGCCATTCAAAACAATGTTAAAAAAGTAATTGCGTTATCCACAGATAAAGCCGCCAATCCGGTTAACTTATATGGTGCAACTAAACTGTGCAGTGATAAATTATTTGTGGCTGCTAATAATATGGTAGGTGGTGAAGTGCCACGTTTTGCAGTGGTACGATATGGAAATGTAGTGGGAAGTCGAGGATCAGTGGTGCCATTTTTTAGAAAACTAATTTCTGAAGGTGCAACTAGTCTACCCATAACGGATCTAAACATGACGCGTTTTTGGATTACCCTCCAGCAAGGAGTTGATTTTGTTATTAAAAATTTTTCTCGAATGAAAGGTGGGGAGATATTTGTACCAAAAATACCCTCTGTTACCATGACAGATTTGGCCCGGGCCATCGCGCCGGATATAGAACTGCAGGAAATAGGTATTCGTCCTGGTGAGAAATTACATGAGAAAATGTGTCCACGGGATGATAGTTACCGAACTATTGAATTTGACGATCATTATGTTATTTCACCTGCAATAAATTTTCATGATGGGGATGTGAATTTTATTATGAATAATTTAGCGGAAGAAGGAACACCTGTTGAACAAGGGTTTTCATATGACTCAGGAACTAATAAATGGTTTCTAAATATAGAGCAAACTCGAGCACTACTTAAAGAAGCTAGTGCATGATTCCTTATGGTAAACAAGGCATAAATCAGCATGATATTAATGCCGTAATTGATGTTCTTAAATCAGATTACCTAACACAGGGTCCTGTCGTACCCTTATTTGAAAAGGCTGTTTCTAGCTTTGTGGGAGCAAAATACGGTATAGCAGTTAATAGTGGTACATCAGCTTTACACATTGCGTGCTTATCATTGGGGGTTAGTTCAGGAGATATCGTTTGGACGACACCTATTTCTTTTGTCGCTTCAGCCAATTGCGCTTTGTATTGTGGTGCAAAGATTGACTTTGTCGATATAGATCCTTTAACTGGCAGCATATGCGTAGAGGCATTGAGTGAAAAATTAATAAACACATCTAAAAACTTTCTCCCCAAGGTAATCATTGTTGTGCATATGGCAGGTAATCCATGTGATATGCATGCAATATTCAAATTAGCTAATCCATTGGATATAAAAATAATAGAAGATGCAAGCCATGCTTTAGGTGCTGATTATCTTGATAGGAAGGTTGGTAATTGCCAGTTTAGTAGTATCGCTACCTTAAGTTTTCACCCTATTAAAATGATTACGACTGCAGAAGGTGGAATGGCTTTAACAAATGACAAAAATTTATCAGATAAAATGAAATTGTTGGCAAGTCATGGCATTACCAAAAACAAATCTAAAATGGAAATTAAAGATCCCTGGTGTTATGAACAGAAGCTGTTAGGTTTCAACTACAGAATGAGTGATATTCATGCTGCGTTAGGTCTTAGCCAGATTAATCGATTAAACGACTTTGTATCAAAGAGGCGATCGATCGCTAAGAATTACCAAGAAAATCTATCATCCAAAAAAATTGTAAAAATTGAACAAAATAAATTTGGATTGTCGAGTTTCCATTTGTATATGATTCTTGTTAAAGATGATCTCAGAAAAGATATGTATGAAAAATTGATAGCGGCTGGTATTGGTGTCCAAGTACATTATATGCCAATTCATTTACAGCCATACTTTAAACATATGAACTTTAAAGAGGGAGATTTTCCAAACTCGGAACAATACTACAATGATGTTTTAACGCTGCCGATCTACCCTGAACTAAGTGCTGCCAATATTAACTATATAGTTGAAACTGTAAATGAATACTAATTTAACCCAGAAATCCATTTTTTTGAATGGTGAAGGTGATTCGTGGTTTGATCGAAATAGCACTCTGAATATGGAAGATAGAATTAGGCAGGACCATATTCTAGAAGAAATTAGAAGACTAGATCTGGAACCTAAGTCTGTTGTTGAAATAGGGTGCGCTGAGGGTTGGAGACTGAGTGAGATTAATAAAGAGTATGGAAGTAATTGTATCGGTTTTGATCCGTCTGAAAAAGCTATTGTTACTGGCAGCGAGATTTACCCTAAAATTAAATTACGAGTGGGAACAGCGGATAAAATCGAACTATCAGACAGAAGTGTAGATCTTTTAATAGTGGGATTTTGTTTGTATTTATGCGATAGAGAAGAATTGTTTAGTATTGCTAAAGAAATAGACCGTGTATTGATGAATAAAGGAATCATAATGATACTAGATTTCTACTCTGAAGTACCCTACAAAAATACATACTCGCACAAAGAAGGCATTTACAGTTATAAAATGGATTACTCTTCGCTATTCACCTGGAACCCAATATACAGCATTGTATTAACCAAAATTGTTAGCCATTCATTAGAAACTATAGTTGGTAATAAAGATGAAAGAATTTGCATCGCCTCATTGAGGAAGTCTATTGAGGATGCTTATATGAAAAAACCAGAATTTTAGATATGGGCCTAACTATTAAAGATCTTATTTTAGGTACAGCCCAATTTGGATTGGATTATGGTGTGTCTAATGAGTCGGGAAAAACAGATCAGGATGAAGTTAAAAGAATATTGAATATGGCGATTACTAATGACATTCAATATCTTGATACGGCCCCAGTATATGGTGATTCCGAACAGGTGTTGAGTGCCAATGTTGGTAATAGGTTTAAAGTAAACACTAAATTAAAACCTTTAACATCGGATGGAGTTGAATCAGTTTTAAATGCACTTAAAAGCTCTATTTATCTATTTGGTGGGTCATTGTGGGGAGTGACGGTTCATAATATTAAAGATCTAGAAAGCACTGATTATGTAAAGGTAATAGATACATTAAATAGCTACAAAAAGAACAATGTTATCAAAAATATAGGGATATCAGTTTATAGACCAGAAGATATTGAAATGGCACTCTATTATATAAAACCAGATTTTGTACAGCTTCCATTTAATATATACGATCAAAGATTTAAAGACCTTCCAGTAATAGAGAAAATAAGAAAGTTTGGGTGCGAAATTCATGTTAGAAGTGTTTTTCTACAAGGGTTGTTGTTAATGAATAAAGATACTATTAAAAATGAATTAGGAAACATCTTAACTAATCATGATTATCTGGCGGATTACGCAGCTGCATCTAAATTAACGGTTTATGAATTATGTTTGAAATGGGTGTTTCAGCAAAAATGGATTGATAAATTAGTTGTCGGGGTTAATGATTTGAGTCAATTTAATACATTAATAGAGACGATATCTTACCAAAATAGTCATTGTATTAATCTAAGTGAATTTAGTTCTAGTAATCCACTGATAATTAACCCTGCGAATTGGTAAATGAAAATACTTGCTTTTGTTCAAGCGCGTATGAACTCATCTAGATTGCCTGGAAAAGTTTTATTAGATCTTTGCGGTAAGCCAATGATATTTCAACAAATAGGAAGGCTTGAAAAAGCAAAAATGATAGATGGCATTATTGTTTTGACGAGCACTTCAAAATTGGATCGTATTTTATATGAGGAGTGTATAGAGCGAGGAATAAAGTGCTTTAAAGGGTCGCTAGATAATGTTCTAAGCCGATTTTATTGCGCTTATGAAAGATACAAACCCGATCACATTGTTAGAATTACTGGCGATTGCCCTTTGCTTGATTGGACGGTTGTTGATCTTGTGATTGAACATCATTTAACAAATAATTCCGATTATACCAGTAATGCATTAACACCAACCTATGCAGATGGTTTAGATGTCGAAGTGTTTACTGCAGACTGCCTAAAGAAAATGGAAAGTAAGGCCGTATCAGACATAGAACGAGAACATGTTACTTATTACTGCTATACACATCAGAACGAATTTAAATTACTGAATGTTGTTAATCCAATTGGCGATGAATCTATGTTTCGATGGACCGTCGATTCAAAAGAGGATTTTAAATTTGTATCCTCAATTTATAGTGCTTTATACCCAAGGAATTCCGAGTTTAATTCTAGAGATATAGTAAATTATCTAGAAATAAATCCAGAATTGAAGAATATTAATCATTCCGCACTAAGAAATGAAGGTTTGTCTAGGTCAATAGAAATGGAGGGGGAATCGTGAATGGCTATATGAATTCAAATGAAATGTTACTAAGCACCCTTCAAGTTATTCCTCTTGGGTCTCAGACATTTAGTAAGTCACATTATAGTTTGCCACAAGGGGCTGCTCCCTTATTTCTAGAAAGTGGCAATGGATCTTTAGTCAAAGATGTTGATGACAATGAATATATTGATCTGGTCAATGGTTTGTTATGCGTTTCTCTTGGCTATAACGACCCCGATGTTAACCTGGCAATATTATCGCAACTAAAAAATGGTATTTCGTTTTCGTTGCCTCACAGGTTGGAATATGAAGTTGCTAATTTACTTATTGAACTGATCCCCTGCGCAGAGATGGTTCGATTTGGTAAAAATGGTAGTGATGCAACCAGTGCTGCTATTCGTTTAGCCAGAGGTATAACAGGTCGTGATCATGTGGCAATGTGTGGATACCATGGATGGCAGGATTGGTATATCGGTAGCACATCTCGTGACCTTGGGGTTCCTGAATCAGTCAAGGCATTATCACATACCTTTATTTACAATAGTCTCGAATCATTGAAAGAAATATTTGTTAGATACCCTGATACTGCCGCGGTTATTTTAGAGCCTATGGGGGCCATTTATCCTGAAAAAGGTTTTTTACAAGGGGTTCGAGATATATGTGATCAATATGGTGCTATTTTAATTTTCGATGAAATCATAACTGGCTTTAGACTGGATTTAGGTGGGGCTCAAAAATTATTTGGCGTAACACCTGATTTAGCGACATTTGGTAAAGGCATGGCCAATGGCATGCCCATATCAGCCGTAGTGGGTAAAAAGGAGTTTATGATTAAAATGGAAGATATCTTCTTTTCCGGAACATTTGGTGGTGAAACTCTTTCGCTTGCGGCTGCAAAGGCAACTATCAAAAAAATGAAATCTCAGGGTGTGATTGAACATATTAATAGTCTGGGTGCATATTTAACCAAAGGTATAAATCAGGTGATAGATGGGCTAGGAGTTAATTGGCTAAAATTAATCGGTCATGATGCTTGGAAAGTAATATCTATAGAGGCGGGTGACAAAACTCTTTTATATAAAACTCTTCTTATACAACACCTTTTGGAGAATGGTGTACTTACAATTGGGACTCATAATATCTCCTATTCTTTTACTGAAAGTCATGCAAACCGGGTTATATCAGCATATAAGATAGCTCTATTAGAAATTGAAAAATCTATAATAGCAGGCAACGAAGTATCACTCTTAAAAGGACAGATCCTAAAGCCCGTATTTAAGGTTAGGTAAATGAGGTTTATAAAATGAAAGATCTATCGGAAATAAAGACTCATTGGGAAGCATGGGCGACAACGTTTGGTGATGACTTAAGAGCTACTACAAGATCTTCAAATATAAAGAAACTTGAGATTAAAGCCCTGGATAAAATGATTAGGAGACACGCATGTAAGAGCGTTAAAGACTTAAGTATTTTAGAAGTAGGTTGTGGTAACGGATTTAATGCAATATCCCTGTCACAATCACTTGAATGCAAAATTGAAGGATTTGATTTTATTCCTGAAATGGTCGAATCGGCTAATTCCAATAAAAGCCAATTGGATAAAAGTATTTGCGAAAGAATACATTTTAAAATAGGTGATGTTCTAGATTTAGATTTATCAAAAAAATATGATGTGGTATTTAGTTGCCGTTGTTTAATAAATATTCCTACTTGGGAATTGCAAAAAACGGCCATATCAGACCTTACCCGTGTAGTTAAACCTGGGGGTATTCTTTTGTTGCTGGAAAATTTTAATGATAATCATTCTGAGCAAAATAACCTGAGAGAATTGGTTGGATTGAAACGAAGGGATGTAGCTGAATTTAATAATTTTTTCAATTATATTGATTTTAAAACTTTGATCAATGAGTTAGGGTTATCTATTGTTGATGAATCAAATTTTTCTAGTTTACACGATATTTTGCAGTATGTGATCGTACCGCTAATTACCGGTGGAAAATCTATTTACGATCATGAAGTGATGCATGCTGTAACAAAATTATTATTAGAACTTGAATTTGATCAGGAAGAGAAATTTGGAGAGTACGGTCAAAATAAGTTGGTAGTAATTAGAAATGAATAGAGGTGTAATATTTGATTTTGATGGCGTAATAGTTGATAGTGTTGAGTCACTTTTTCGTGTGTATTATGAAGTTGTAGAGGAATTAGGGGGTGTTGGCGAGATAGATATTAGTCATTTGAATGGACTGACGATTACGCAAATATGTCAATATATTATCGATCATTATAATATACCAAGTACGCTGAATAAAATCTTAGAACTTTATTATTCCAAGTTAGATAAAGTATATGAATCGAGCAAAGGAATAATTTCTACAAGTGATCTAATAACATGCTTTGGGAATAATAATATTCCTATGTCAATTGCATCGGGATGCCCCGAAGTATTTATAAGGTCAGTACTTCATAGATTAAGTTTATTCGAGTATTTTTCTCAGATAGTAGGTGGAGATTCGATTAGTTGTGGAAAGCCAGATCCAGAAGTGTTCGCTAAATGTTTACAAAAGTCGCAGTTTGATAGTGCAATGGTAATTGATGATAGCAACAGCGGTGTATTGGCGGCACTAAGGTCAGGATGTACAGTAGTCAAGTTTGACGATTGTATAAAATACCACCCTAAATTGAACGAGTTGATGAGTTATCAATTTGAAAACTACCTTTCTTATCTCGGAACATTTCAAAATTTCGATGTTAGGGCTAAAGAGAAGCTCTACCAGACGAATAAAAAGGAAGATAAAGTTTGGGCTGAACTAGAAAAAGAAGGGTCCTATAATGCACCTATATTGATATTTGATATAGATAAGACAGTGGTCTTGAGTATTCTGGAGGCTTTCTTGATAGATTATAAATATTATCGCGTAAAGAATGAAGCGCATATGGCATTAGCAGTTACCGGTGTAGTAAGAAATAGTGAACAGGATATATTAGTAGGCAAGAGGGCTGGTAATAGTTTTCAGTATCCAGGAAAAACCGATTTGGTTCCTGCAGGTAGCTTAGAATCTACAGATTATATCGCTCAATTGGATTCAGAGTGGCATGAGGAAACCAATTGTGAAAATAAAGTAAAGTGGAACCCTGATATTATGTTAGTGGTGAATCATACGAAAAATGTGTTAGATATTGTTGTAAATGGCTATATCGATAGTCTTTCAGCGAAGTATTATTACTCACCTGAATTCCAAGATTTTCAGTGGATAAATATAGATGAATATTCAATCGATTTAACGACACCTTCTAGCTATTCAATAATGAAATACATGCTACCTAGAGTCTAGAGTATGAATAAACTAATTAGTATTGATGGAACCCTGATTGGCCAAGGGCAGCCACCCTATATTGTAGCTGAAACCTCAGCAAACCATAATGGCTCGTTAGAAAGGGCAAAACAAATAATGCTATCCGCAAAATCCTGTGGGGCAAACGCCATTAAATTACAAACTTATACCGCAGACACCCTCACAATTAACTCTGATCACGAAGACTTCTTAATAAAAGGGGGGTTATGGGATGGCAAGACACTTTATGAACTATATAAGTGGGCTGAAACGCCTTTTGAATGGCATAAACCTCTTTTTGATTATGCGAGATCGATTGATCTGACTTGCTTTAGTACGCCATTTGATGAAACAGCAGTTGATTTACTAGAGGATCTAAATACACCTGCATATAAAATAGCGTCATTCGAAGCTATTGATTTACCACTTATTAGATATGTAGCATCGACTAAAAAGCCCATGATAATTTCTACTGGAATGGCAAATATTGATGAAATTTCTGAGGCGGTTGAAACAGCAAAAGAATCCGGCTGTCGTGAGCTTATTTTATTGCATTGTATTAGTTCCTATCCTGCACCAATTGAACAATCTAACTTAAGAACTATACCTAAACTGGCATCCAGGTTTGATGTGATTGCTGGATTATCAGATCATACACTGGGGACCGCTGTTGCTATTGCGTCTGTTGCGCTTGGGGCCGTATTTATAGAAAAGCATTTTACCTTAAGTCGTAATGATAAAGGGCCAGATAGCAGTTTTTCATTGGAACCCAGTGAACTAAATAGGCTGTGTGTTGATACTAAAGATGCTTGGCATGCTTTGGGGGCGGCCGGGTATGAATTAAAACTATCTGAAAAGCAAAATATACAATTTCGAAGGTCCTTGTATTTCGTTAATAATCTAAAATCTGGTCAAGTAATTACAAAAAATGATATTAAAAGTATCCGACCTGGATTTGGATTGCCCCCTAAATATTTTGATAAATTAATTGGTAAGAAAGTATCTAAAAATGTTATTAGAGGTGAAGCGACCTCATTTGAATTATTAAATGGTTGATTTAGTTCTTCTGTCAATAAAATAGACTGTATCTAAATCTGTGTAACTGCTCATTGTCTACAACCTTATAAAGGTGAAAATAATGAGCATAATGATGGGTCACAAAAAATTGTAAGCCATGGCTGAAAAGCTGGCTAAAGACCTAAAAATACCTGGCGACCTCAGCCAACTTAGCGCATTCCTCACCAAGCTCACCGTGGAAGCCGCATTGAAAGGCGAGATGGAGGATTACCATTGAAGCCGAGCTGGCAAGGTAGTTGACGTTTTATAATTAAACTAAAATTGACCTATTTTGGTACGCAGGGTCTAGCCGGTAGTGCCGTTTCAGCTGTTGAAGTTGGCTGAGGATTAGTATTTTTTGTAACCTAAATTGTAGTGGCTCAGACTTGATCTGACAGTTACCCATTTTAAACGGTGTCTGTCAGGTTAGATTTGAGTTAAGTTTTTCTCAGCCCAAATCGATTTACCATCAAGCAATGTTTCTTTGGGT
>MAAA01014372.1_pt1 | contig 11291 bp, 4 predicted proteins | sample 1115971 | NCBI WGS metagenome assembly MAAA01 (sample SAMN04961123, study PRJNA320927) | seawater metagenome | isolation source: sample BD02T6 sea water enriched with oil for 6 days | place: USA:Gulf of Mexico | collected 2013-07-27 | reverse complement strand
CGGATGCCCCTGCCTGCAATCCAAAATTGTATAGCCCTCACCAATCCAGCCATTGTAATTCAGATTTTTTCATAAACTGTCACCACCATATCTACCCTTACGCTGTTTCTTATTTCTATTTCCGTATCTGGCGGTAGCGTCATTGCTGCCGGTATTACATCCAGATTGACTTGGGTGATGCCTTATTTTCTTAGTCAAATTGACTTTCATTGTTTAATTTTTTTTATCGGTAAGGCAAAAATAAAATAACAAAATACAATAAATACTTTTATTACTAATGACATCCATTCATTTTCTACTGGAAAATCATACCATCCAAATAGTGCAACCATTAATGTAGAAATAATAAAGTGTAACGCCACACGATCTTCATTTATAAGGTTGTATCCACAGGATTTACAAGGTAGCTGTGCTCCTTTTTCATCATATTTAAAGTTAAATTTATAAAGTAAACTATTTTTGAAACCACAATTAGTGCAAATCAAAATACACCCCTAAATCTTTAACAAAACTCTTTAGTAAACCGCTTAACTACTTGACTTTGAATCATTGGTATAACAAATCCAATAAGAGCTATAGCAGCTCCTCCTGTTGCAAAAAATAACGCGAAGGCAATAGCAACACTACTTAATATCGCAAAAAGAGACAAATATACTGCAATACTACCACGGCACTTAGACCAAATATTAATAAGATCAAATATTGTCGCTACTAATACCCCCAGACTCTTAAGTATAGCCCTAGCAACATAGTTACTTTCTTGTAAACCAAGTATAGCTCCAATAAAAAACATTCCTTTGATGAGTAATTTATTAAGCTTCTTTAAAACGCCACCATTCCCCCCACCCGCAATTTTATAGGCTCCTGCCCCTGTCTGCGGATCTAGAATAATATAGCCTTCCCCAATCCAGCCATTGTAGTTCAGGCTTTTTTCATGAGCTGTCACCACCAAACCTGAATTTACGCTGTTTCTTATTTCTATTTCCGTGTCTGACGGTAGCGTCATTTCTGCTAGCGCTACATCTAGGTTTTCTGGGGTTATTGTCCAGATTTTTTGCCCCTCTGCACTTGCTATAGCTATGGCTTTTGCGGCACTAATTCCCAGTGCGGGTGATTCTGGTGTTGAGAATATCTGCTCGGGGATTAAATGCTCCATGGCCGACAAGCGAGCACCTACCACCTGATTGAAATTAAGCCAGTTTTTTGAGTCGTTATTTTTATCTACTCTAGTGTTGAACACCTTGTCCACATCCATCGCCAATCCCGATACACTAACGTTTCTGGGGGTACCAAAAAAGTAACTGGTAGTTAGCCTAGTTGAAAATTTACCGTAACTTGGTGCACGATAGTTCACTATACCCGATTGCTGTGAGGCAATTTCATCCTGAATGTTGTTCATGGCGAAATAACTAAAAATCGTACTCTCAAGCATGCCCCCCACTAGGGCTTGCTTAGTTAAATCGTCTAATTTCGCTTCGTCACCACTTTCTAATTTTGCCTTAGTACTTGCTAAGTCTGCTTGTAATCTTGCCGCATATTCAGGACTGGTGCCTTGCAGGTCTAAGCCAATGGCTTGGTATTCACCAGCTATGGGTTTATTGCTGGATAAATCCCAGCCAAATCTTGGGTCAAAATAACCTAGCTTTTCATGCAGCTCCGTACCCATAGTGCCCACATTGGCCGTGGCCACCACTTTCTCACCGATTGAAAATTCTGCTTTTAGGTTAATTAAATAGCCTGGCAAAGTATCAGGTAAACTCGCAGGATCAACCTCGCCAGTTTCTGGGTCAGGCTCTGGTAAATAACTTTCAATGATTTTCGCATCATCTTCAGTGGCTGGTGCAAACGACAACGCCAGTTTTTTACCGGCTAGCTTAACTGTGGGTTCATCAATGCTGAGTAATACATTATTTAGATATTCGTTTACGTGGGTGCCTAACTCATATTTAAAGCGGTGGCGTAAATTATTAGGCACTTCTGAAAATTGCTGAGTAGTGACGATATGGTTATATGGCAAACCTGCCGCCAGTGGTCGTGGCTCCAGTATGTTGATTTTCTGTAAACCCAATACCTCGCCCACGGTGGCATCCGGGTTTTGATTATTAACGTAGTCGGTGAGAGCTTGTTGATACTCTTCCAGCTTTTGCTCTATGGCAGCCGATGGCACGTTTTTCACCCAGCCTTCTGTTTCGTTTATTTCTGCTGTGGCTTGAATGTCATTCAATAAAGATTGCGCATCAAATGGTACTTGTTCTTCTAAGTCCATTCCTTGAATAAATTCATACTGCTTAAAAGAAGCATCCAGTGGAATCCAGCTATCCTTTGCGCCATTTAGCATGCCTCGGGAGGGTTCAAAACCCACATATGCTTCGACCCACACATGCTCTAGCTGGAAGTATTTAACCTCGCCACCCATAATGATACCTTTATTGGGAATGCCCCCTTGGCCCATTAAATTACCGGCCGCATTGGCGTTGTTGACACCACCTACCCAGTTCATCACCTTGTCTGCCTCTATTTCTACTGTGCCGTAGGCATACCGGGCTGGAATGTTGGCGGCACGTAATAAAGCAATTGTTAACGAGGCGGTATCCATGGCGTTACCACGTTTGGTCTCTAGGGTCATTTGAGCACCCTGAATAGAACCGTAACTGGGAATAAAACGAATATTGTTATGCACCCAGGTATAAATCTCTACCACGTTGTTATTTAAGCTTTCAGCCAGCTCCTGAATCTGTGGGGTAATTTGTGCATCCATGGTGGGCTGTAGGTCGGCATCGGTGGGGGCATTAAAAGATGCCAGTGCAGCACTTAATGCTGCAGGATTAAAACCATTGGAGGCTAGCTTTAGATTATTGGCAAACGGGTTAATGTCTAGGTGAGACAACAAATCAGTTTTGCTTTGCGCCGGTTTACGCACTTCTGACTTGGGAGTACCCCATGGTAGTTTGGTAGGGTCTTCTGCCGTGTGGGTTCGTTTGAACTGAGTTTTAATTAACATCCCACTTAAAGCATCCAGCGCTTGCTGCTGGGTATCGTTATCATCGGTGGTTAATAAAATATCTAGCTGAACTAACATGGTATTGAACTGATCTTTTACTTTTTTAAGAGCGGCTGCATGACGCTGCTTGGCTATGTCAGGCATGCCTTGCAAGTCAATCATATTGGCTTCGTCTTCAAAGCTTTGAATGGCACTCTGATAAGCGCTTTGCACACTGCTTTTTAAACTTGCTAGTTCGGCCACTTCATCACTTGCTACCGGTAAGTCTGAGGTAAAGAAGGCTAAGGCTTGATCTAAAATTCCTTGTTCTGAGGCACGCTGTTCAATAGCTTGTGGCAACTTTTGGGTTAATACCTCTTTTAGCTTTTGTAAGCGGTGAGCCAACTTTTTAGCTGGGGTGGCCTCTAATACCTTTTCGATTTCAGCTTGGTACTGGGCATCCTTTGAAAGCTCGGCCTCAACCGCTAATGCGGCTGGGCTGAACAAAAATACAAAGTTAAAGGTGACTAACAGTACTGCTGTTGTACTGCGCATCAGCATTTGGGCATTTCTTAACGTGTCTAATAAAATCATATTCATAAATTCCTTGTACTATCCCTATGCTACAACTTCTGACCAACAATTCGGATTTGTTCATCTATGGCTAGGCGCACGGCCACCACCTCTTCACGCTCATCACCTATTAGCATGTTGGTTGCCCCCACCAATAATACTTGTGCGGCCCACCAATGCTTATTCTCTATTGCTTCTTGCGCAAAGAACAAGTCTGCACACAACACATGTAAATGTGGTTCAAAGAAGTGTTCATATTTCAACTCTCTTGCTTTATCCAACAAGGCCGCTATTGTTTTCGGTACAGAAACACTTAATTCAAGGTTGGCTTCAACATGAGCTTGAGTTTCAAATTCACTTACCACATCAATTTGCAGGTGAATAGTATGAACTCCTTCTACTTCAGGCACTCGAACATAAAGTGTTTGCTCTAACTGCTCACCCTTAGCCAAATTGAGTTCTTTGCTCCAGACATTTCCTTGCTTAGTAAAGTCTTGCGCCTCTACCATCTCAGCACCCATAGGTAATAATACTGAAGCCAAACCGGTCACGGGTGTGCCTAGGTTATTAACCATCACTTTCACTGGCCACTCTCTACCGGCAACAGGTTCTTTTAACGGCATCACTACTCGTGTAATAGAAGCCATCAATAATTCAGTTACTTCACCCGAAACTCCCTGTTCAGTGGCAATGGCCAGTGCATCAAACCCCATAAATATTGACTTGCCTTCACCATATTCGTTATAGGTTTGCGCCGCCGCTTTACTATGGCCGTTATTATGCTTGCCATTTTTCGCTGGCAAAACATATTCAAGCTCAATGATGGCTGAACGCGATCTTATGCTCTGAACATGGTCGTCATAAGGGAAATCACTCAATACCACCCCGTCCAAATTCTGCAAGCCGCTGGTAAATGGCAACTTACCTCTTATCGACACTCCTAATGCTGATTCAACAAAAAGATTACGTCTATCGTGACCACCAGCAACTAACAAGCCGGTACCACTATAAACATGCTCACGAAGTTCTTTTTGTGATAAAACGGGCAAGTGAATTCGCTCCGATAACACCACATAAGCAGCGTAATCTCCGTGACGCATTTCATAAGTAAAATCTGATGCAGAATGAACTAATGTGTAGCTCCAGCCTTGTGCATCCAGCACCTCTCGGATGAATTCATTTTGCTCATTTACTAAAGGGGCTTCGGATGGCCCGTAGGGATCAAGGTCTTTCACACTGTCAGAGCTATCACTGAATAGTTTAAAGCCAAGCAAATGAACATCTTCTACCACTTCACCTATGGTAAATGGGCGATCGCAGTCCGTCGAAATATCCCACGATTTGGTTTCTTTAAAGAACCAGCCACTCTTCACTTCAACCTCGACTCTATAGTGCTCACCTAGTTTATGAAGTGGCGATGTTAAGAAAACTTCAACTTCACCGCTGGACTGAACAAGAACCCGTGCATCAGCATCATCTATCGGGTGATGACTATTAAACTCAACGTTCCAGGCACTCACTATTTCGGTATCCACCAGCACATTGTCTTTGTTGAAGATACGAACTGTAATGTCAGAAGAGGCACTGAACTCTTTCTCCCAGTTAACCTGTACTTGGATGTCTTCCAGAGCAGAGCACTGGCGAACGATGTCCGTCATTACCAATAGGCGACCAGTATCACCACTCAACATCTGCACATCCAGTTCAATGGGTGGCGGCAGAATCTCAAACGACGCGGAATCAATTAGTTCATAGTTACCTGACAACTTATGCTGAAGCACACAAGCATAATTACCCACCGTGAATAAATTGGCGGCGAAGCTCAGATTGTTAGATATGGACTGCTTGGCATTTAGAACGATACTTTCATCGCTAGTTTCCAACACAAATTCAGAACCTATGTTGACCAAGCTAACCTGGTACTCCAATGAATCAATATTAAGTGTACCTGTGTTCTCTAAACTGAAACCACAGCTTGGAACTTCACCATATATCCATTGAGACTGTGCAGCATTTATGTTCCCTCGAAGGGCCGCAACCGGGTCTTCCTTAATCTCAAAGGTCGCAATATGGCTTACAACAACGACACCGGATTCATCTATCACTTCACTAAGTAACTGATAAATTCCCTGTACTGCATCATTCAGAATCCACTGCTGTTGACGCTGCAGAACAGAACCCGGGGTCATGCTGTACAAGTTACTTGTTTGTTGAGCCACCACATTGCCTTGTGGGTCTAATAAAGACATAGACAGCGTAGCTTCACCAAATGTCACATTTGCTGATAGATTCGATACGGTATCATTAGATACAACCGTTGCTGTGGTGTGATAAACAGGCTTATCGGTTGAGCCATTAAGATTAAGGGTCAGTAGGTCGTTGCCCGTACTATCAGATGCAAGAATGCTAAAACTGGTAGAGGCCACTGCTTCTGTATTGAGTATTTGATCTTGAATCACCAGCTCAGCAATATAATTACCCGCCACATAAGTTTGGGTATTCCAACTTAGTTGCTCAGCCAACATGGCACCTGTCACTAAGCCTTGTACGTCACTCAGTGCCAAAGAGGTCATTACGACAGCTTGATCATCTTTAATAACGATTGACCATGTAGCGTCGCCGTTAGCTGCGCCCTTATTTGTCACCGTGGCATTTAAAAATACATCTGTATTAGCAGAATAGGATGTCTGATTTGTATTAAGATTTATTTCAAAGCGACTGGCTAATACGTCAACTTGATATTCACCCAGTTCAGTATGTACCGCCAGGTTATTCACATCGACATAGTCAAGTTCAAGACGATAGACAACCGTTTCGGAAGCACTTGGAGCTGGATTGATTAGCTCTAAATCAAAACTTAAGTCCTGTATTTCACCTGCTGTGATGGTGTCGTACATCCAAGTTAAAATACGGTTGTCACCAATAATCTCATCGCTAGAAGGTATTTGTGTGTAAGAAGTTTGGTCGACAGTAACTGTGCTGGCAGGAAGATATAACTTAGCCACAACATCTTTTAATGTATCCTGTGGCTCAGAAACTTCGCCTTCACGGATCTCAAAGCGCCATACACCTGGAATACCTACATTACTGGTATTGACCATATCAAGAATGGCAGCTGTGCGAGAATCTGGATGCGCATAGTAGTTTTGACGATCACCAGCATCAAAGCCTATCTGAGCAGGGGTCCCTCCTAAACCGTTTGACCCGCCACTGGCATTACCTGTAGTCCATTCTAAGCGATTGTAACGAAACTCAACATCAAAATTGCCATCCCCTGTTTGAGACTGGTTGATTAGGACCAGCTGAAAGTCATTCAATTTATTTGTTCTAAAACTGTAATAACCAACATTATGCCAAGTGACCACCATTGTATTGTTATCAGGAAACGCATAATAAACATTATTAGCATAAGGCTCATTAGTTACGCCGGCTCGAGTATCAACATCCCCCCAATAAGGGGCAATAGTTGGACGGCTCGCAATGGGAAATGGAGAAGGAGTGTAGGTACTCAATGGAGCATTAAAGGTAATGTTGCCATTGGTATTGATATAAACTGAGCTATATATACCGTCAAAAAAATTCACTCCTTGAGGAAATACAGACGTAATATCGATTCGAGCTGAAGAGCCGTCATCGTTACGGCCCATTGCAAGCTGCCCATAACCAGAGTCACCGCCCAGGTTGTTTAATAGCTCAACAGAATGACCCATGTTAGAGAAAAGCAATGCGAATGATGTCAACAAATACATCAAACGCTGATTCCATTTGCGTGTCATGAATATCATCCTTCATTCCTCCCTGAAAGTTTAAGCTCAACATGGATGCGTTTCGCCTGTCCATCAGGAATTACACTACCCGGGGTCACTTGCATTGAAGGTTCTACGCGGACCTTCGGCGCCACAAGAATATCGACGGTCGAAGCATCCGGGCTACTACTATGATCCAATGTTACTTGTAAGGTATAAGCACCGCTGGCGGTAAACTTATGATCAAACTGAGTCAGCTCAATGGAGAGACTATTTACATTAGGCTGCATCTCGACTGCTACTGTGCCTTGCTTCAATACCGATCCTTGTGGATCGCTCCACTGGTAACTGACAGGCACTGTAAAGGCTTCGTTTGATGTGTGGGTAATCATCAGTTTGAACCCTACTGAATCTTCAGAACCAACATCACTAAATCTAGGTGTAACACTGGCAGCCGCCCCAAGAATATTTTGTGTTGGTTCTATAGTTACTTGAGATTGCGCCGTGGCCAGCAACTGAAGAGTATTCAGGTCATATGCTTTAATAATTAACTGATATGTTCCCGCAGGTTTGTCTTGAGTGAGCCACTCAAATTGCGCCTGTAAACTTTTGGTTTCTGCTTTCACGTCTAACAAACTATCTGCAATATCACCAGGTATTGCTAAATGTGTGGCAGGGAAAGATTCTTCATAACCCTGGTCACCTTTTATTTGCATTACCATCTGTAATTGCACATCAGTGGTAGAAAAATTATAAAATTCAACATCCATTAACGCTTTTTCATACGCACCATAGTTAGCCTGGTTGCTGAGTGCAGTCCTTATACCAAAGCCTGCCTCATTTTCTGGAACCGCTTCAATATCCAGGTCAAACTCAATGACTTGGTAGTTAGTAGTCGATACTGTGCGTGTATTCGATAAATAACCTGGTGCACTGACAGAGATATCAAACGTAAGCTCTTGGATATTCGTAATATTAAATTGCCCCTGTGAATCCGTTACTGATTCAAGCGAGGAGTGAGGTAATTTAATACCTGCACCTGCAATAACATCTCCAGTCACACGGTCAATTACACGACCGCTAAAAGTGGATGAGCTCGGCAACAGACGCATGGCAACCTGCCCAATATCGATATGACTACCAACTGGTGCTAACAGGCTGCCATCAAGGGATTGGTAACCTGCCGCCTCTATAGAAAATTCAATATCACCTGGCTCTAAGTTTTCAGCTAACCACTGACCATTTGAATCAGAGAACAGTTCTGTTATTACCTGATTGTTGCTGATGGTTAATTTAGCGCCAACAATAGGGCTTCCTGCTACATCATCAGCCGCTCTACCCATCAGTGTAATATTTTCAGGCACAGTGCTATCAACATTTACCATAGATGGATTGAATTGCAGCATTTTACCTAGTTGTAAATCAATCTCAGCAGCCAACGTGTGGTAACCGGTTTTCGACACTTCTAATGAATAACGACCTTCAGCATTTATCTGCAGTAAAAACAAACCATCAATGTCGCTCAGTATTTGCTTTGAATCTGGTCCTGTAAGCGAAATAGATACACCTGATAAAGGCAAACCTGATTCAGCATCAACAGCATTACCCTGGACAATAGTTATTAAGCTGGTTGGATCTAAAGGAGGTAGCGATACCTGACCGATGTTTAAATGTGTGCCCGTCGCCGCAATCGCTTCAATTGTGGCACCCTGGTAACCGCTAGCTTGAACTCTAATGATTAAGGAGCCCGCCACTAAAGTATCGATACTCAGCTGACCTTGTGCATCGGTTGCACATTCAGTACTGCCTGTTGTTTGCTCAACGGTAACCACTGCATTCGGTATAACTGCACTTGTGACACTATCTATTAGTTCCAACGAAAAACTGGTTGAATTTGAGGGGGGTTCAGCTACTGACAATAAGCTTGGAGAAAACGTTACATGTTGTCCAAGCGCAATCGTTACGCTGGCCTGAGCCGAATGATAGCCATTGGCAGTAACAGTAAGAACATAGTCACCCGCTATCGCTGGAGATAATAGATATTCACCATTGTTATCGGAATTTACCAAATAGGTTTCTGGTCCTTCCAGTTTAATTTCAACTAATGCCAGCGGTGATTGTGCCTGCTGGTCAGTAACCGTCCCAGTAATCGAAGCAAATGAGGGGGCCGAGGGGGCGGAAGTAAGCTTAAGCTTACCCAAGTTGATATTTCTCATCTGACTTAGGTTAATCGTTGTAGTAGCAGTTAAATATCCATTCGCACTGAATTCAATTGAGTGGCTTCCAATATCTGTTAACGGCAGCTGGAATTCACCATCTTGATTGCTCAATACAGATTGAGATTCAACTTTCACCAGTACGTTAGGAATAGGGTCGAGTGTTGTTTTATTAACTATTTGACCCTGGACAACGGAAACACTCGGATCGGTAGGTAATGTCATTGATTCAGATAGCTTTAACGCAGATAACACTATTGCTGTCGTGCGAACATCATTTTCCCATGATGCATTTCCTAACTGTTGATTTAATAAATAAGAAACAGAGTGGCTATATACAGCGGTATCGGCAGTAATGGGAATAAGACCATTTAGAGCATGGGCAGTATCAACTACTGAACCATAACTTCCGTCCGCTTCATGTTGAGCGATGATAAAATCACGAGCTTTGGCAAGCGTCTCATTCAAATCATAACTTAAGGCAAAATACCTCAAGGCAGATAGAACATATGAAGTAACAAATATGGAGGACTCGTTATCCTGTATGGCCCAACCGCCATCCTGTTGTTGTGAGTCTTGTAGGAAGGAAATTGCTGGTGCTATTACACCCGAAGAATATTGCTTAACCGCCCCTAAAGCCTCAATAGCTCGTGCCGTCGAATATGACGTACTGTCATAACCATCATAAGAGCCAAAACCTCCATCGAATACTTGACGGTCAAGTAATTGAAATCGCTCACTGGTGTAGTCTTTTCCAGCAACTGCCTTAATTTTAATAATTTCAGATAGCGCCAAAGTAGTCATAGATGACTGTTGTTGGCTGAAGCTTAGTTGCTCTTCGACATCATTAACTGCATTAAACTGTTGAAGAGTGAGTGTGGCTGATCGGGTTGACTGTATTGAGGTAGCAGTTCCATCTATTTGATAGATCCCTCCATCAATTTGTCTATTATCTAAAAGATAACTGGGGTTTAGTTCCGCTAATACAGGTTTTGCTAGCAGTGCCAACAAAGAAATCCATAATACCGGAAGATAATACTGCCGTATTCGCATGTCCGTTGCCTTAATTAATGTTTAAATCTGGCTGACTGGCGCTACCAGTCCTAATTTTTGGGAAGACTTATAACATAAGTAGATAAGTAAAGGGGGGAGGGCAGTTCAATCAGCTATGTAATCAACACTTTAGGACTGGCATTGATCGACTATCAATCTAAAACGTAAGGTAAAAAAGTTGAATAATCCTAATACAATTTTCTGTGTATGGTTCTTCACCGGAAGTGGAAAAACATAATTAACCTCTGAATGGAATTATAATTGCTCACACATTTTAGTCTCATTTTAAAAATTCAACTTCTCGGCCATAATACGCACTGTCATTTAGAAGGTGCATTTTCTGCATTAAGCATCAACAACATAATTGGCTCCTTAATAAAATTACATGCAACTTTATTAAACTCTCCAAGCCATAAGTTCAATATATCTTTGAGTTAGGGTTAATATCATTTGAGAATTCTGTAAAACGAACTTTTTGTGCCCATAAAATCGGTTTAACTCGATTTTAAACGGTATTTGAATGTTTGATTTAGGGGCTTGAAATTCTATGTAGGCCACGTACTATAAGGATTAAGGTCTATTTAACCCGATATCTACCTCTGCACTCCGGAGGCGCAGGTCAGAGGTTCGAATCCTCTAGGGCGGACCATTTTCTGTACAACCCAATCCGATTTTTAACACCTTTGATAGATACAACCCCTGTAGCTAATGTCCGACCATGCA
>MAAA01025651.1_pt1 | contig 11299 bp, 7 predicted proteins | sample 1115971 | NCBI WGS metagenome assembly MAAA01 (sample SAMN04961123, study PRJNA320927) | seawater metagenome | isolation source: sample BD02T6 sea water enriched with oil for 6 days | place: USA:Gulf of Mexico | collected 2013-07-27 | reverse complement strand
CCGGTATAGGTCATAGTATCGCCATCGCTGTCAGTAGCGTAGTCATTAAGATTAATGCTGGCGGTATCACCCACTGTATGGTTTTGAGTTGGAATAACAGTCCATGAAGGGGCGCTGTTGGCTGCCGCATTAATATTGACACTGAAGGTTTTGTTGGTTTGCCCGCTGTTGCCATCATCAGCTTGAACTTCAACGGTGACGGTGGCGCCTGCGTTTGAAATGCCAGTCAGTGTCATCGTGGCGCTGGAAAGGGAACATGATAGACCTGTGCCGCAACTTATTTCAGAGTAAGTAAGGCTATCGTTTTCTATATCGCTGGAATAGCTGGCAAGATTTACATTAATTGAGCTGCCACCAATGGTGACATTCTGAGTGCTAATAGCCGACCAATCAGGCGCATCATTTTGTGCAATGACATTTAAGTTAAAAGTATCACTGGCGGTTAAATTGCCGGTGCCATCATCGGTTAGGGTAATTTCAACGCTGTTGGTAGCACCGTTGTAATTGCTGGCGGGTGTAAGCGTTAAATTTTGGCCATTGCTATCAATGGAGCAGGTAACATTTGCAGGGCAGGAGGATACCGAAAACGTCACAGTATCGCCCTCGGCATCGCTGTCCCAACCACTGGCATCAATCACTTTAGCGGTATCTTCGTTGGTGCTATAGGGTGTGCCGGTAATGGTAATGGTGGGCGCGGTATTAGCCGTGGCAATGCTCCAGCCAATATCTTGAAGGAGGTAAAGCGCTAAACCAATATCCAATGAACCTTCAGTGTATTGCGGCTCCATAATTTCATCCGGGGATACGGCCGTATCAAAATGCGCAACACTGCTGCCACTCTCAAAAGGATTGGGTGCATACAGTTGCACGCGATCGCCAGAATCGAAGGTACCCGCTGAAGCCGTATTGTCTTGAAAACCCGCTGTTAATAACCCTATGGCTTGAGTATTGACATTGCTACCTGTCCATAACAAGCCAGTTGAACTAATTGCAGATGCAGCCCGGTTGGCAGCACTTTCGCTGGCATCACTCCAATTACGACTATTTGCCTCATCTCTTAAAAACGTTGCGTAAATATCATCTATGCTGCCAAGTTCATTGCCACTGGAATCGGTGAGGGTAGAGAAGCCTAAACCATGTAACATTTCATGCAGAAGAACGGTTATGAAGCCAATGTAGGTTATTTTTGGCGCCTCACCATCAAGGGTAAACGGTAACGGGTCACCATTATCATCAACGGCTATAGCAGATGGCGGTGTATCGAAACCGTAATACCAACCATTGCTGATATCAAGGCAGCCAGTGGTACCCGTTAAGGTGTTGTAGCGAGCAAATACGTCACTGTCAGCATTTAGGGCTCCACCATTACCAACGGTATTGGGATTGGGGTTTAAAGGACCTGCAGGGGGGTAGTTATCAGCACCATCCAAGGCATTATATAAACCCACTGGGTACCAAGTACTGTCCAAAGCCCCCGCTGGCGCTGATGCATTTTGTAAAAAAGACGATGCACTGGCGCTGCCTAGAGTGGCTCCATTTTGTGCGCAAGCTAGCGTATTGGTAAAGTCAGCATCTACCAGAATAGGCTCCGTGGTTACCACCTGTGACGCCAAAATCTCAGCGGCTTTAATAAAAGCAAGTTTACGTTGCGCGCCAAGCGTAGTGCCCTTATTACCGCTTGCTTTAGATGCTGTTGCTGCTGTAGCAGGCATAGAAGCGTTATCAGATACGGTAGCCCCTCCCGTTAATGAGGTTAAATAGGTATCAGTGTCAGTCTGAGTGGTCGTGTCGTTTTCAATCAGGGTGGTGGAATCAAAGCCGGAAATAAAATTCAACTGGATAACGGTACTGGTTGTGCCATCCGTTACGGTGCAGTTATCGCCGTCATTGGCACCGGTTGTTTCAGCTGAAGATGAGGCCGGACAGGCTGCTGCCAATACCTGCCCACTAGAAATTAAAAGTAAAAAAAGTAGAGTCGCAACAGAAGAAATATACGCCATACACACAGCCTAATAACGTTACAGATACGCTATTAAGATTAGACCTTTATGGTCAATAATAAAGATGCAATATGCGTCAGCATGTAACTGTACGTAATTCATATAGCTTTAGGCTATAAGAAAATTCAATGCTTAGAATTATTTAGCTGGGGTTAACTTTAGAAGTGGTTTTGGGATATTTGAATACTCCTGAATCTTAATCGTACCATCTGGCATTTGCACGGCCACCGGCATTTGCGTAAAGCGACCATTGGACGGTAAAACCACGCTGCCATCTGCACGAGTATAGGTTTTTTTAGGACCCTCAAGTAATAGGCTTTCTTTCAGCGCTTGTTGCATCTTAGGTGTCATTTGATCGAAATGCGGATTACCCGTGAGCACTTTTGGTTTTACATTAGAGGGAGAAGGCGCCTTTAAAGGGTTGAGCGGAGTATTTAGATTAGTGTTTGTTCTGGTGGGTGTAAGGCCCCCAGTAGAAATAGGTGTATCAGGTGTAGCTTGGCTTTTGTTCGTGTCAGGCAGGTTGCCAGGATCAAGTGGTGCAGAGTAAAAACTCATCCAAATGCCTACGATGACTAGGGTTACAACAAACAATACTATTTTAGATTTATGTTTATGCATAACCCGTCCCGACAACGTATCTTCTATTAAAGTTTAGTCGGCCTTGCATAAGCTGAACAGTTTTCAGTTCAATTTATCAGAAACACTTCTCTTATTATGACGGTTTAGGCCTAAGAGCAATGTTTAGGTTAATAAAGGGATTACTTAACGGTAATTGTGATCTTTTCAGAGATCAGCGGCTTCGAGTGAGGCGTATGTGTCTTATCACCTAAAATTAACTGCAGGGTATGTTTGCCTGGTGTTAACTCTAAAACGGTTTCAGTCTGAGCTTTACCAAAATGAGTAACGCTTCCACCCATAGGTTTGGTTAGATCAGGTAATGTGCCATCCACAATAAGGTGGTGATGGCCTGAATTTGGGCCACCCGTACCCGCTGGGGCCAGTGTCATACCTTGAAGGTTAAATTTCACCACTAGAGGGCTTTCTACCACGGCACCATCTTGAGGGTAGCTAATAGAGACATTCGCACTTGAATGATCATGGGCCCAAGTGGATACGCTTACCAACATAGCAAAAGCGCTTACAAGCAGGGTTTGAAACATTAAAGAAGATTTCATAAGGATCCAAAGTAGGGTGTATATAATCGAACTGTATAACAAATACGCTTTATTACAAATATTTGCGGGATCAGAGGGGATTTGAGTCGGGATATGAGCAGAAACCTGCCAAACATGTTCGATCGGCAGGTTTTGTTGTCTAGAGGGTTTTAGGCGCTCTTAAAATAGGCAGTAGAACTTCTAGAGTCTAGTGTGGCCATGAATGAACAGTGGCATTTCCATTTTAATATTTCTTACCGGCAGTTGAACCCCTCGAATCCAGTTTGGTCATGAATAAACTGCGCCATTTCAAAGTTGGCCGGGTCTTAGTACTTCTTACCGGCAGTCGAACCCCTCGAATCCAATTTGGCCATAATCGCCGCCATTTCATCTGCTTGTTCCATTACTTGGCGACTTTTAATTTGAGCGCGTTGGGCTTTTTCTTCGTTCAGCTGCTCTTTTATCAGCTTCTCTTTGGTGCTGTTGTTGGTGCGCCCGCTAGAAATTTTTTCAGGGGTGGCTCTGGTGGAGCTTCTTGACGTAGTGGCCGCTTTGCTTGTTGTGCGTGAAGGCGTGCTTACCGTGCGTTTAACGGACTTAACACTGGATTTTAAAGGGGCCATTGTGGCAATGCTGGTTTTACCTAACGAGGTTTTAATACCCACAAGGCTACGGCCATCGTAGGTTTCCATGGCTTCACTAAACAGGTCTTTCAGTTCTTCACGATCTTCTGCCACCGCAAAATCTTCTACGGTGAAGTTTTGCACACCAAAATCACGTAAGTCTTTATAAATTTGTGCTTTTATGCCCAAGGCCATGGCCTCTTGAAGCTGGTCAAAACGTTCGTCACTGCTGTCCTTGCAGGTGCCTACCCAAACGTCTTCGGTAATATTATTGGTAATGGTAAATACAAGCATGCAACTAACCTATGTAGAACAATCGGCACCCAAATAGAAAGGGAGATAAGTGCCAGATAAGCAAAAGAGCCGCGCATTGTAATGATGAAAAATAAAAAAGGTAGGCTTGATTTTTAAGTTTTTTTTAGAACGCTTGTGTCGCTGACGTGGCCTCGATTACGAAAGGCAAATCCGTTGCCTCTCAGCCCCACTGCATGCCCATAGTCAAGGGCACTTTTATTAATTGCTTGTACCCTCTGGCTTTACGTCCAGTTTATAATCAAGGCGGACTTCCGAAGAAATGCTTATTGCCTTTCTAGTAAGTCCAACGCTGAGTATGGACTGGACGTAAAGCCCCGAAGGGCGTGTCCTGAAGCTCACATTTACTGCGTTGCCCCCTTGAAAATGGAACAACCATTTCACTTCGGGCAGCGCCTTGTAACTGCAAGCTTCAGGACACGCAGAGGGTGCAATCAATTAATAGAAGTGCCCTCAAGTTAAAATATGGGATATTTAAGCGGGTTTTGCTTGAATTTGTCCGTTCTCAAGTGTAACTAAATAAGCGCGATTACTGTTCAACTCTAGGCATTCCACCGTTAAACCCATAGAGAGTTCCATTTCCATCTCCTGGCTACCGGTTACTTTTTCGACAGTGCCATATTCATCAAGTCTTATTTGAATGTCCATTCTGCGCCTCTTTGTTATTTTTGTTTGGCCTTCAGTATAAATAAGCTAAATTTTGATTGCTTGGTTGAAATAAGCCAATATTTTAGTCTTAGACCAATACGCCCGCCAATTACCCGCGGGTTGTAAGTGGCCCAACAACGCCACCTGTTGTCACTGAATATTTAGTCGATATAAGGCCGTAAAGGCACCATAAACTCTGCAATTTTTGGCTGTTGAGCTACAGTTAATTGAATTGCGATAGGTACATTTGGGAGCTCATGGAGAAAGCGGCGACAGGAACAGGAGGTTCATTTTGGGGCTCTTTGGCATTTAAAATTCCTTTGTTGTTTATCATTATGCTGTCATTCATGATGGGGGCCTTTCTGTGGGTGATGGAAAATCAGGGTAAACCCTTATTGCTCAAGGTGGCCAAGCAACAAGTTCGTGAAACCGGCGAGTCTATTGTTGGCGCATTAGCCGAAAGACTAGCGCTCACCGCTTCCTTGGTTACCAGTATGGCCAATAGTGCTGAGGCCCTACCCAAGGACACCAGCCAGTATAAAACCGTTATTAAACGCCAGCTAGATTATCAAGGTACCGAGCACTTTATTGCTGGTGGTGGTATATGGCCCGAACCTTTTCAATTTAGTAAGGATCGTCAAAGGAACAGCTTTTTTTGGGGCCGGGATAAAAACAATCAACTTAAATATTACAACGATTATAACTTGCCCCAAGGGATGGGGTATCACAACGAAGAATGGTATGTGCCCGCCCGTTTTGTAGGTCAGGATGAAATTTACTGGTCTCGCTCCTACATGGATCCTTACTCTTATCAGTCCATGGTGACGGCCACCGCACCTATGTATCGCGATGATCAATTTTATGGTGTTGCCACGGTTGATATTAAACTCGAAGGTTTAACAGAATTACTGGCATCTAAAGCCACTCGTTTTAATGGCTACGCTTATGCATTGGATCGTAATGGTACATTTTTATCTTTTCCAGATGAAAAAATGAGCCAAAGAGTAAGCCTTGATGAAAATAAAAATGAGGTGGTAGAAAGTATTAATATTGCAGAACTGGCCAGTGCCTCGCCATATATCCCCAATATTATTGCGTCGTTAAGCCAGCTTGAAAACATTAGCAAACTAAATTCAGAGCTTATTGTGCGTGCTAATAATATTGCCAGTAGTAGTTATCAAATAGAAATTAAAGAAGCCCATCGCATCATTAGTGTCATTGCTGATCCCTTTAAACATAAAAGCCTTGGGGAAACGTTTATTAAAGAAATTGAAATGAGCAATGACCCCATATTACATGAGCCTGTTCTTGTTAATGTGTTTCATGTGCCTAAAACCTACTGGAAAGTGGTGACGGTGACGCCATTAAGTGTCATAAATTCTAGTAACGAAGATATTAAACAATCTGTATTAATGAGCTTTTCGTATGTAATTGCAGTAGGGCTGTTAATTGGTTTTATCGTTCTTTTTAAAATTTTATTGTCGCCATTAAAGTCCATGTATCACCAGCTTAATAGTAAATCGGGTGAGCTGGTCTTAATTCAAGGTATTAAAAAGGGTGAATTGGGGGCATTAGCGCGAAAATATAATCAACGCAGTGAACAGCTTATGAGTGCCAATGAAAACTTGGGGGAGTTGCTGGTGCAAGCGCAGCAAGCTGGCGTAGCCAAGACTCACTTTTTAGCTAACATGAGCCATGAAATCCGCACCCCCATGAACGGCGTACTGGGTATGTTAAATATTTTATTGCGTGGGGATTTAAACAACCAGCAAAAACACTATGCTTTGGTTGCTAAATCCAGTGCCGACAGTTTGCTCATTTTAATTAATGACATATTAGATTTTTCAAAAATAGAAGCGGGAAAATTAGATTTAGAAGTCATAGAATTTGATCTACGCAGCATGCTTAGTGAATTTACTGTCACGATGGCGCATTTAGTTCACAGTAAAGGCCTAGAGTTAATACTGGATATTAATGATTTAGATATTAATTGGGTTAAAGGGGATCCCGGGCGTATCCGTCAAATACTGACTAATTTGGTCAGTAATGCCATTAAATTTACCGAAAACGGTGAAGTACTTATTAAAGTGGGGCTTAAAGATGCCGGGGTGATGGGCTTAGTATTGTATGGCAGTGTCAGTGACACTGGTATTGGTATTCCCAAAGCCAAGCAGGAAACATTGTTTGAATCCTTCTCTCAAGTGGATAGTAGTACCACTCGAATTTACGGCGGATCTGGTTTGGGCTTGGCCATTTGCAAGCAATTATGTGAACTTATGGATGGCTCCATCAGTGTTTATAGTGAAATAGGGTGCGGTAGCAGCTTTGAATTTACCGCCAGTTTACAGCTAGGCCGACACGTGAAGTTAGATGCACCTAAGGTAAACCTGCATAATAAATACGTGTTATTAGTGGATGATAATCAAACCAATTTATTGGTGCTCAGTGAATTGTTAAAGGGCTGGGGAGCGCTGGTCACTGAAGCCACCGGTGGGCGTGAAGCTTTGCAAATTATGCATCGGCTGCCTAATTTTGATGCGGTTATTGTAGATATGCAAATGCCCTTCATGGACGGTGAACAGCTAGGTCGTCATATACGTGAAGAAATTAAGTGGGCTGACGTGGCGTTAATTATGATGACGTCAAAAAGTGAGCGTGGCGATGCAAAGCATTTTTCTGATATCGGTTTTTCAGCTTACCTCACGAAACCGGTTATGCCAGGAGATGTGCATGATGCTTTACTGATTGCCATTGCAGGTGGAGAGGGTTTAGAGCAGGCGCAACCATTGGTGACACATCATCACCTTGAGTCTTTGCGTCAACAAGAGGATAGCCCATTACCCGAAAATAAAGAGGCTTGGCCATTATTATTATTGGTAGAGGATAACCTTATTAATCAAGAGGTGGCGTTAAGTATTTTAGAGGGGATTGGGTACCAAGCACAGGTTGCAGAAGATGGTCAAAAAGCCATAGAGCTGTTAATAAAAGCTGGGGATAATATACCGTATAAGGCCATATTAATGGATTGCCAAATGCCGATCATGGATGGTTATGAATGTACTCGGCAAATTCGCAATGGTCACCATAATATTTATAATCACGCCATTCCAATAATCGCCATGACGGCCAATGCTATGAAAGGGGATCGTGAAAAATGCCTGGACTCAGGCATGGATGACTATCTATCAAAACCTATTAACATCAGTGTTTTGCAAGATAAGCTTAGTCAATGGATAGGTAATGAATAGGAAATGGTTGCGCCTAACCACCAGTATTTGTATTGCAGTGAATTTTTGTGCTTGTACGTCTTTACCCACCCCGGAATACAAGGATATTAAGTATGATTACGTAGTGGGTAGTATCTACCCGTTAACCAAAGCTCATAAAAATATATATTTTGAAATTGACGCTACTGATTTAACCTCTCCTGAAGATACACTTTCAATACCCACGTTAAAATTAAACAAAGTCCTCAAAAAAAAACAGGCTCAAGTAGTGGTGTTTATTCATGTGGCGAATTCATTTTTAATATTTAGGCCTGCAGGTATGCGCAAGGAAGTGGTCTTTGATGCACAACAAAAAGGCGCATTAAAAGATGTGGCCATTCAGCGTGCTCATATCCGAACTCATTACAATATTGAAGTCGTAGATGTATTGGCCAGTACCCTAATTGATCAGTTTAGCGGTGCAAAAAATTATCCAATAGAAGCATTAGATTTTTTTAATAAGGAAAAAAATAGACAAGCTTTAAATGATGTTTTTTTAGCCGAGTCAGTGGTTGCTCGCTTTGAGGTAATAAATAGCATTTGGCAAGGGCTTGAATCCCTATATCTAAAAGATCTTCAGGTAAGCTTTGAACAAGAGAAGCATCTTTTAGTTAAATCTTTAGAAACAGAGCCAAAATTGGCGTTGGCATTTGAGAACTTAAACGAAAACAACAAACGGTCAGCGAAAAAAGCCCTTAATATTTATAATACTTTGCTAAAAAAATACAAAAAACTAGAAGGGGATTACAATAAGAAGGTCAGTCAATATATAAATCAGGGCATTACGGTAAGCACCAGTATTGTCAATCATAAACATCAAGATCGATATCCTTATTATGACGATGAATAGGGGCTGTTGTGAATCAGCATAATCAAGAGAGGTAATTGTTTGATTATGATGATTCACATGTTACTGAATTATAGGCTGTATGGCTTTTAGCTGAGTTCGGGTAAATTTTTAAAATAGGCCAATGCTTCAGGGTTTTTAAGGGAATCTTTGTTTTTAACTTCTCTATTATGAATTATTTCTCGCACGGCCACTTCGACGATTTTTCCCGATAATGTACGGGGGATGTCTAAAACCTGGACAATAATGGCCGGTACATGCCTTGGTGTAGTGTTGGTTTTAATTGTGTGTTTTATGTCTTGAATGATGCTGTCATTTAAAGACAAGCCATCACGCAAGGTAACAAATAAAACCACCCGTTCATCATCACCGTCTTTAGGCCATTTTTGGCCCACCGCAATGCTTTCCATTACCGAATCTATCTTTTCTACCTGACGATAAATTTCGCTGGTACCAATGCGTACCCCACCTGGATTTAAGGTGGCATCACTACGGCCGTGAATGATAACGCTTAAATAATTGTTATTAATTTGGCTGTTTTTATAGTCTTTATTGTTTTTACTGGTTGCAATGTTTTCTAAATAATGGGGCACCAATTCCGCTATGTCCCCTTGAGCCCAAGTATTTTCAAAACGATTAAAGTAACTGCTTAAATATTTTTTATTGCCCGCATCACGGTAAAAGCCAATGGGCATGGATGGGAAGGGGGCATTACACACCAATTCGCCTTTTTCGCCACTGGCGGGGTTAATGGGCAGGCCAGCTTCATCATAGATGTTCACGGCCATGCCTAACCCGATACATTGCATCTCACCTTGATATACAGGCAGTATGGGGCACCCTAGGGTGAAGGTAGATATGATGTCGGTGCCTCCGGCTATAGAGCTTAAACACACATCTTGTTTAATTTCACGGTATACAAACTCAAAACTTTCATGACTTAACGGCGACCCTGTTGATAAAACCGTTTTTAAATGGCTTAACTCAAATTCTTGTTTAGGTGAAAAATTCAGTTTTTCTAAATGGCTAATGTATTTTGCGCTGCAGCCAAAAACACTTATCTTTTCTTGCTGGGCCATTTTCCATAATACATCGGCTCCGGGGAAAAAGGGCGAGCCATCAAAAATCACTAAACCGGCACCTGTCATAAGAGTCGACACCATCCAATTCCACATCATCCAGCCACAGGTTGTGTAATAAAAAAGTACATCATCTGGTTTTACATCGGTATGAAACGCCAATTCTTTGTAATGTTGTAACAAGGTGCCACCGGCACTGTGCACAATGCACTTGGGTGCTCCAGTGGTGCCTGAGCTATATAAAATGTAAAGCGGGTGATCAAAGGGCAGTTCGGCAAAATTTATATGGCTGGCGTCGTTATTGATGCACGTCGTAAACAGATTAATAGTTTTGTTGTTGGCAACGCTTGGTAATTGGGCGGCAATTTCCTCAACACTAAGGCTAGTATTTACATAAGGCACCACCACGACCTGCTCAATACTACTTAGCTGAGGTAATATTTGGTTTAGCTTGTCTAAACTATTAAGGGTTTTCCCTCCATAAAAATAACCATCTGTGGTGATTAAAATCTTGGCTTCAATTTGCCCAAAACGATCCAGAACCCCTTGCAAACCAAAATCCGGTGAGCAACTTGACCATATGGCCCCAAGGCTCGCGGCGGCCAACATAGTGACAATAGTTTCGGGAATATTAGGCATGAAACCCACTACCTTATCTCCCGGTTTTACGCCTTGCTGCACCATCCAATGACTTAAGCGTGCAACCTTTTCAAACAATTGTGCGTAAGACAATTGTTGTTGTTTGCCATATTCGTTGTAAGAGGTAATAGCGGTGCGGTCGTCACGAAATTTCAATAAATTTTGCGCAAAGTTAATCTTTGCCCCTTTAAACCATGTGGCCCCGGGCATTTTATCACTGTCTTCAAGCACGCTTGTGTGAGGGTGTGATTGTACAAACGAGCCAAAGTCCCACACATACGCCCAAAATAATTGTGGCAAGCGTATTGAGAAGTCATAAAGCTCTTGGTAGTTGCTAACTTGATGCCCATCTTTGGCAATGTAATCCATCAGCTGTTGCATGTTGCTTTGCTGAATACGGGTGGGGGATGGAGACCAAAGTAATTTTGCCATGGAGGTTACTGCGCCGAGTAAAGTTGTAGTTGTCATTAAAAGATAGCAGACACTTGTTATATTTATCAAACTTAAAAATACTATCTATTAATTGATTATATTTATTAATAGCTAGGGTAATTATCTTTGATTCTTAAACAGATGAACAGAGCCACGTTATGTTTTATTTAGCTTTTTGTTAGGTTTCATGGGCTTTATAGCCCTTTTTCGGTGCAAATAGTTAAACTGAAATAAAACAAGCGGTTGCTTGGTTTTGGGCTGTGCGCTAAGGTAGACCCATCATCACTAAATGAACA